>ERZ772819.2258-NODE-2258-length-14674-cov-6.242219_pt1 | contig 14674 bp, 10 predicted proteins | sample MGYA00580860_ERZ772819 | MGnify/ENA primary metagenome ERZ772819 (study PRJEB29015, sample SAMEA2737683) | human gut metagenome | biome: human gut; feature: human-associated habitat; material: faeces | place: China | collected 2012 ...
CATCAAGAAATAACTTAAAGCAAAGTAAAGATGATATACCACCAATACTACTCATTGTCATACTATGATTAGTAAATCCATTAAATCCGGACCATCCATGAAATAATGGAATATGCGCCAAGTATCCACCAAACGAAATTAATGTACCGACTATAATGACCTTGTTTATTAAACCATACAAATTCCATTTAAATTTATTCAATGAATTTCCTTCATTTAATGGTCCAATTGCCAAAATCATCAAACAAAAAGAAATCAACCTATATTCAGCCTGAAATATGGATGGGATATCATTGGCAAGAATAGACAAAACACATGCTATTATAAATAATACCATCGTAACATTAATCCTTACACCATTGATAATGCCTATTAAACCAATAAAAGCAAACCATCCGTAATAAGCAGCCTGAGGTACAGGAAGCGTGGCGGTAAAATTATTGACTTTACGGCTGTTGATTTGCCGTTCATACAGTTTGCTTTCAATCTGCATTTTCAAGACATTGCTGCTCCAGCCCATTTCCACGGATTGTTTCATATACCAGTATTCCACACCCAACGGAAGCGAACTGTTGAGCATGACCATTTGGCTTGCCCAATTAATTCTTGCCACAGGCGATGCAAGGAACAGTTTTTCTATATCTCCGATGTCTGTTCTATAAATGGCAGATACGGTTTTTGCCACATTCTGAATTTGCGCAGGAACTTCCTGCGTAAATTCTAATTCTCGAAAATCAACTGATTGTATTTGCGCAGTAAGCTCCTGCGTAAATTGCCCGTTGTTTAATTTCAAGACTTCATCTGTTACATTCCGTATGTTTGGAAGCGACAGCCTTGCATCCGTTTCAATAAAACATCGTAGTACGCTCAATGGATACGACCTTGCGAATTGGCACATATAAGTAAGGTTGCGTTCCGAATATCCTTTCTTTTCGGGATAATTGAACCGTATCGCTTGCGCCAGTTTCTTGATGACCTTGCCGCCCCAGCCTTGCCGGTTCTGATGGTACAATATGTAATTGCCCATCTTCCAGTAATGGAACAGCATCTGCGCATTGGCGGCACTGATGAGCCGGACTTGCGCCTGCTCTATTTCTGACCCGATGGCATTGACAAAAGCCTCGAAACTTCTTTTCTCTATGTTGTTGTCGTTGTTGCTCATTGTTGTATGTTTTGAAAGTCACAAAGGTAAGCCCAATAACAGGCATTTCATGAAACTTGCTGATTGTTTTTACAGTTGGTTGAATTTATTCATTGCATTTGCCTTGATGTCATCTGCTATGTCAATATAAGGTTTCATAGCCTTGTAGTCGCTATGCCCGTCCATTTCATGACTACCTGTGCTGGGATACCGAGAGCCAAGGCGTTACAAATGAATGTCCTTCGTCCGGCGTGAGTGCTTAACAGTGCGTATTTGGGTGTCACTTCATCTATACGCTCATTTCCTTTATAATATGTTTCCCTTACAGGCTCGTTGATTTCAGCAAGCTCGCCCAACTCTTTCAGATAATCATTCATTTTCTGATTGCTGATGACTGGCAGTGCCATGTTGTTCTCAAAGTGAATGTCCTTGTATTTTTCAAGTATGGCTTTGCTGTATTTGTTCAGTTCAATGTTCAGGCTGTCTGCCGTTTTGACGGTAGTAACTTCTATGTGGTCGGATTTGACATCACTTCGCTTCAAGTTACGCACATCTGAATACCTTAGACTTGTGAAACAACAGAACAGGAAAACATCCCTGACACGTTCCAGATATTGTTTGTCTTTGGGTATCTGATAGTCTTTCAGTCTATTCAATTCGTCCCATGTCAGAAAGATTACTTTCTTTGAGGTGGTTTTCAATTTCGGCTTGAATGTATCGTATGCAATGTTTTGGTTATATCCCTTTTTGAAACTCCATCGCAGGAACCATTTGAGGAATCCCATCTGTTTACCGATGGTACTGTTTCTCATGTCTTTCTTGTCACGCAAGAAGTTTACATACTCGTTTAGTCCGAACTCATCGAAATACTCAAAAGTTACATCTTCTTTGAACTCTTTCAGGTGATTTTTTACGGCTGCAAATTTTTCGTATGTGGATTCTGTCCAGTTGTTCTGATTACCACATTCCTTAACAAACTCATCAAAAACCTTCCAAAGACTTATTTTAGTATCTCCTTGTTGCTCCTCACTGCCATTTTTCATTCGCAGATTGAATGCTTCTTTCAACTGTTGGGTGGTCGGCATGGTTTCCTGTACCTCAAATTCTTTGAACACGTTTTGAATTTCGGCATAGTATCTTAGCAAATCCGCATTGATTTCGGATGCGCTTTGCTTCAATTTATTGGTACATCCGTTTTTTACACGCTGCTTGCCCGCATCCCACTTGGCTACATCAATGCGGTAGCCGGTTGTAAACTCGATGCGGTGGCTTGCGTATATGACACGCATACGGATGGGTACGTTCTCCACGATTGGAACGCCGTTCTTTTTGCGGCTTTCAGGTGCAAAAATGATGTTTCGTTTGATGTTCATGACTGGGTGTATTTGAAATTCTACACCCAAATATACACCCAAAAATTGAAATAGCGAGCGATATTCGATAATATTTAGATTTAATTATGATTGTAATAAACTGGTTATTAATAGACGTTTGCGATTGTGTGATATTTTGAGATAGTACAGGTTCTAATCCATTCCTCTCCGCTGAACAAATCTTAAATAGATAATACTTAATAAATATCCGAAATCAAATACTTAATTGTAGTAAAGAAAAGTCGAAACAGACAAACTATATCTACAAACAAATTTAATTCTTCGAAAAAGCAATTCCTAAATACCGATAAGATCGTATTTTACGGAGGACATCAATCTAAATCAGGCTACTATTTCAGATATATTTATAGAACTTATAAAATATATTGACGAATGCCCTTATTTAGACTTTCAACAAAAAAATCTTATGCGAAAATGTATCGAGCACAACTCACAACTTATGAACAGGCTCTATTTTTCTTTAATTCGATGTCAAGTCTGGGAAAACCTTGGAGAGAAAAAAAGAAAACAAAAAATACTTAATTGAGAAATATGAACTAATAAAAAACATACCTCCTCGTTTTTTAGGAGAAATAGACGTCAAAGACTTTTATTCTGAAATGGAATATAAGTTCTAATATTTTTCTATCATAAACCATATAATATGAGTAACAGACAGTATAATAATATTGAAGATACGATAAGAAATTGGAGAAGAAGAATTGATTATCGCTTTGTGTAAAAGAGCCAATTATGATGCCAGTGAAGCCGGATATCCTGAAAAATTCGATGCCGAACTAAGTGCCGGAAACTGGATTGTACCCACTATTTATAAATACGGTATATTTGCAGATGATCCTCGATATAACAATAAAATGCTTATATCCGAGATCAAAGGATTGGACGGCAACAGTTATGAGCGGTATTCTTTTATAGGAGAATCTTCTCAAGAAAAACGAATTACTGAAGTATTGGAGAAAAGTATCAATTGTCTGTCCAATACAGAAGCTTGGTATCGATTAATATCATTCAGACTAAAGCAGATATTAATCAAAAAAGAAAAGGTCAGGATAGGCTTATATATCTATAATCCACAATCGACTCTTCGCGCTTTAACTTTTGCCGCAACCTTGAATTATGAAAATTACGCACCTTTCTATCAATTGATAATCGTATATATCGATCAACCGACTATTGAAATTTATAATGGAGATATTGCTTGGAACGGGAAAAAAACAACTATTCTATTCTTAACAGAAAAAGTTCTCCTTTCGACACTCTTATGAAAATGCAATTAGGATTACTCGATGATGAACTGATCTTAACATTATCCAACTTATATTTTTCCTCAAAAAAGATCGTCATACAAGACGGTAACTCAATTTTCAATAGTTATATAAAATATGACGAGGATACCGATTCTTTAGTCATAGACAAAAGAGATAAAAGATCAATATCCGATTATTATAAACAAAAGCCAAACATAATAGAGGAGTTAATCTCGATTTACCGAACCTACTCAAATCATATATAGAGCTCTCAAAGGCTATCTAAATTTGATCCGGGTAAAATATCCTCATAAACAGCCGGTTCTCTTCTTGAGAGGAGAACCGTACCGATACCGTTAACAACAGTTATAGCCCGGCAGAAAACGTAAAAATGACCTGATAATTTTTAGACAAACTCTTAACGCCTTTTTCTCCAATCGAACGGAGTATCAGGATCTTCGATACGAACCATTCGGACACCGGAAACAGAGAACCCATAAGCGTCTTTTGCCTCGATACGTATCGGATATATACCCGGCATAAGGTTCTCCGGCAATCTAAAATGCCATAAATGTGTAGATGCACTTTTCCGTAAAGGACTCCTACGGCTTATTTTTGTAGGATATATTTTATCTTTATACCACTGATTTTGTCTGGTAACCGTAGGTGCTGTTACTTCAACTTTTTCCATACGAACAGGTAGAGTATTGCCTATTTGTATGTTAACCTCCGTACTATCCGACCCTCCATATATATTAGCAAAAATCTCTCCTCGTGCAAACTCTCGAAAATCTTTTACATGCCGATCTATTGTATCGCAACCTTGCACCCATATATCCATTTGCCTTTCAGAATCCAAACCGACTCCTTTAAAATGTATCTGATAATCATCAGGAGAAAATTCTATCGTAAAATAGTTACGGGGAGCACCGCACTGCATTAAAGCCGACGGTACTCCGAGCCAGTCTTTCTCTCCGACCCACCAATGTCCGCAAGTAGCACCGGCAACCAGTTCCTGCATTACAGCATTTCCTATTGGTATAAAATGCCGGCTGACTCTATGAGTATGACCCGACAAAGCAAACAACCTATCTCTTCCGTCTAACAAAGTTTTCAGATCTTCGATATTCTCGGTATGCACCAAAGGTATATGTTGGCAAAAGACGACAAAACGATCTTTCGGTACATAAGACAAATCATTTTTTATAAAGGTCATCTGCCGATCGGAAATACGTGCCTTATACCCTCTTTTACTATCCGGAGCTACATTATTTAAAATGATAAAATGGACATTTCCATAATTAAATGCATAAGCTGAAGCCCCAAAATAACAATTAAAAAGAGAGTCTTGTAATGTATGTCCGTTCGTAATCCGATCATGATTTCCGGGAAGTACCCAAGATGGTATTTCCGTACAACGAATCATCTCACGTACATCTTCGAAAAGTTCAAGACGATTATTTACCAAATCTCCCAACCATATAGCCAGCTGAATATCTTTTCTCTGGGCAAGTTCAGGTATAATAGTTTGATTAGCATAATCGAGTTCTTGAGGATTTCCCATTTGTATATCTCCGATAGCCCCCAATGTAAAATGTTCCGGCTGTTTTTCTTTCTTCAGAGCAAAATCCACTTTATCTTTCGATTGCCTTGTTTTAAAAAGGAAATCGGAACTTCTGATTATATCTCCGGACGAAGAAGTGTATCCTGAAGGGATGATAGGGAAAAGGCTTTCTCCGTCCGCTACCGATATAGAAAAGTTTCCATCTTTATCCGTAAGAACCACATCTCTTCCATTCGATACCGGAACAGCCTTTATTCCGTGTTCCGATCGGTCTTGAATACCATTACCATTTTTATCTAAAAAAACTTTTCCCGATATAATATTCTGTGCGGTCAAGGGCACAAAACAGGCTAAATATACAAGAAATAGGAAATATTTAATGCTTTTCATTCTTTATCGTCTTTAGGTAATAGAACTGCTTTTACAACCGGAGTTTTCAAAAAACATTTGCGAATATGATCTGCGACATCTTCACTTGTTATATTCTTCACTCGAGCTTCATAATCCGTTATATGTTTCCAATCAGGAATATTATTATACAATGTATTACGTATCTGCGTAGTCCAAAAAGAACTTCTTTGCTTTGTTATTTTCCAATCTTTTATAAGATTCGTCTTAACATCTTCCAATTCACCAGAAAAAGAGTCCGGATCATCACACATATTTCCGATAACGAGAAAAGTGCTATCGACCAATGCCTGCACATTATCTGGCAAACAACTGAAGCTTATCGTTTCACGGCATAAGGCCGAAGGATGCTGAGTAGCTCCGACCGATACCCCAACACTGTAAACCATTCCCATTTTTTCTCTTAAGACTGCCAACAATTTCATACGCAGAATTCCTTTTGTTACATCATTCTTTAAATTCAGATCCATAATATTCCCGTCAATACTATCTTGCTGAAATATCAAAGAAACAACAGCCTTGGGTGAATCTCCGGCTTTGCGGCTAAAAACAACCGGTTCAACAGGTATTTTACCACCTTTATGCACATATTCCGTACAAGACTTTCCTCCGGGCAATCCTCCGAGATAAGTTTCGATAAAAGGTTCTATATCCTGCAACGGCTGATCGGAAGTTATGATAAAAGTATATCCTTCTGCCGCACCGAAACAATGATTATAAGCCGGCAACAACCATTCGGCTTTTACTTCATTCTCAATAATAGTATCCGATATTTCCCGATCGGTATAATCAGGAGTCCGCAAAATGTTTCTCAGCTCCGTATTAAATAAATCCGCATCGGTTTTACGTATCGTTCGGTATTTTTCGATGCTCTTATCCATCACCTGCCGTAATAAATCCATATCGACTTTAGGTTGAGTCCACCTCAAAAAAAGTAATTGGAACATCGTTTCCATTTGATCTATCTTAGAGGTCGCTATAACACCCGAACGGTGTTTCTCCACCAAGAAACGACAAGAAACATCTTTACCTGACAAGAAATAACTAAGGGCATCCCTCGAAAATTCACCCGCTCCACTCAATGGAATTACAGATCCTGAAAAAATACCCGAAACATAACGTGTCGAGTCTAATGCATAAAGGCCGCCTTTACGAAAACCGCTAACCACGATCCGGTCTTTATCTAAAGAATTATTCTTAAAAATCACTTTTACACCATTAGACAGGATCAACTCCTGAGCATCGATCTCGTCAATACTTCTACGTCCCACGATTTTCCCACCTCCCGGTTTTTCCGGTAATAATTGATCAGGCACTTCAAATTGCAGGACATAAGGAGCAAGGGTTTCTTTTTTCACTTGTTCAAAGATCGAAAGGAGTTTTCGGTCATCCGGAAATTCATCTTTATTCTTTTCGGATGAAGTAATCAGATAGTGCGGCAATGCCGACCGTTCTAATTTTTGTAACTGTTTTACCAACATCGAAGAGTCTATTTGTGCTATGAATTTTCTTGCCATACGATACTCTTCGGCCGGGGTAAATATCTGATGACCGATATAAAAATTTTGATACATTTCCTCGATAAAAGAAGAGGACTGTTCCGGATTTTTAGACTCTGCCCTACGACGCAATGTATTTAAAAGCCGTTTTTTTTCTTTATCTATTTCTTTCTTGGAAAAACCATAACGAACCATACGTTCGGTTTCTCTGGCAAATTCTGTAATACCGGCTTCTATTTTTCCCGGAATCAATTCAACAGAAGCAAATAGTCCTCCTTTAATATTCAGAAAAGAAGAATGGGACAAACTTGCCCCATTAAACGAGACATCATCAAAAGTAAGAGCATTATAACGAGCTTTTGTCAATCTGTTGAGCATGGCCCGCTGTAAATAATTTTTATAATCTTTTTCGGTTTGCACCGGATCAGGCATCGGCAAAAGGCGAATAATATTCAACTCCTCTTTTTTTAACGAAGGGTGAGCAACTCTCTTAACCGATACGCTATCATAATCATCAATAGCATAACTCGGTATCTCTTTTACAGATCCATTTTTTAAAGAACCGAATTTTTCAACAATCAAATTTTTTACATACTCCGAGTCTACATCTCCGGCAACAGCAACAGCCATAAGTCGAGGTGCATACCAATCTCGATAATAATTTTTAATTTCTTCATGTTTAAAATGCCGGATAACTGCTGTATCTCCAATTGTTTTTCGCTTCGAATAACGCGAACCGTTCAATATTTCCATCAAAAATGCCTCACCGATTTCACTTTCAGGTCCGGTTCTGGAAAGCCATTCAGACAAAATTACCCCTCTCTCCTTCTCTATTTCCAAGCTATCAAGCAGCAAATGTCCCGCCCAATCGGCTAAAATCGTAATAGTACTATCGACCATCTGTCGGTCTGAAGAAGGAAGCTGTAATTTATAGACAGTTTCATTCATCGAAGTATGGGCATTCAAATCTTTTCCGAACTTCGCACCATGAGATTCTAAAAAACGAATCATGGAATTTCCTGGAAAATGTGTTGTCCCATTAAAAGCCATGTGTTCAAGAAAATGAGCCAACCCTCTCTGCTTCTCCGTCTCGAATACCGATCCCGACTTTATAAAAAGTCGATATATAGCCTCTCCTTTCGGATAATCATTAGGATAAATATAATATGTCAACCCGTTAGATAATTTTCCCTTGATAAGATTCGGATTTTGCGGTATTTTTTTCGCACTGACCGAAAACAGTGTACCACTGATCAAAAAGAATAGCAGAAGTATTTTTTTTATTAAATCAATCATATAAGAATAGCAATATACGAGATGTTTTCCAAAGTTATTTCAATATTAGTTGCAACATTATTCTGAGCAGAAAGAAAAGCAGGAGCATAGATGTAGCTATGCTCCTGTTTCACTTATTAATATTTATCGACAATTAATCAGCATCAGCATAAGTATAAAGTTCTATCACATTGCCTTCTTCCATAAGCACACCGATAAAACCATCGTTATTACTGTTGAAATCGACAAACGCACGTTCTGAAGAAGCTGTATTCAAGGCAAACGCATCGCTCCACTGTTTGGTCTCATTATCAAGATTGATAACAAATGAGTTCTTAAGCCCTTTATAATCACGATAAACCACAAACGGCGTATTCTGGGCATCGACAGCGACTTTGTAAAAATTGTGCGATTCAAAAACATTATTTATTGCACCGCCTACTATGGCCAATTGTCCCGATTCCAGATTATATTTAAACAATCTTGGATTTCCGTCTTCCGTATCCGCATTATCTACAGTGCAAAGGAATACATTACCATTACCATCGATATCTATAGACAAATCTTTGATACCGTTCGAAGTCGCACCTTCTTTAAGGAATCCTCCTTCAACTACCGGAGCGATCGTACCATTCGTAAATTTGTACAAAGAATAGCCGGCACCATTATTCGACATTGCAATATAAACACTATTTCCATAAGTTGTGGCTACAGGAACAAAAGCAGCATAAGTCGTGCCACTCACTCCCGGACGTCCGGTAAATACTTGTGCCGTTACCCAACTTGACCCGTTGAAATAAGACAATTCGGGAGCACGACGAGCAATAGCGGCTGAAGCATTATTGGATATGGTAACGACAACCGGATTTTTTGTCTGAGGATCAATAGCTAATGCTGTTCCGGAACTAGCATTGGCTTTAATAGAAAATCCAGAATTTCCAACGACACTCCAATTGCCACCCGTATATTTCATAACAGTTGCGGCAGTTCCGTTATCTTTATCTATATATAATACATAAGGAATACCATCCGGATCAAAAGCAATATCTATACCACCTGAAACTGCCGTTGAGAAATTTTCTGCACCCACATTTTCGAAAGCAGAACCATTCCATTTGGCAACACATAACTTATCAGAACCATTATCATCTATCGTATAAGCAATATAAGGCATATTATCTTTCGGATTCACTTTCATTGCAAAATCTCCGGCAAGTTCTGATGTAGGGTTAAAATCGGTTATCTTTTTCCATATTTTAGGAGATTGGAACACAATAGTAATTACATAACTTTTCGAAGTATTCGATTTGGTATCCGTTACAATAATATCAACCGGATAAGTATAATCATTAGCAGTCACTCCGCTTTCTTGCAACACGCCGTTTATCTTCACCTCATTCCCATCTTCTGTCGTAAATCGGGCAACCAAAGCTGAAATATCCGTATTAGCAGGTACAGCTATTCTCATATCCCCTGTGATTTCAGGAACGATATAATCTTCAGCCAAAGCAGAATTATCTTCGGCATAAAACCCGAAAGACTTTAAACCGACAACAGCAGTAACATCCCCGTCATTGTCATCATCAGAGCAGGCAACAAATAATGCACTGCACATACTCAATAAGAGTAAATTTAAAAAAAACTTCTTCATACTCAATTTTTTATAGAGGAAAGCCCTCTCATTAAACAATTTAAAATGGTATTTGCTTGGTAATCGTATATTCACTATTCAAGTGATCCGGTCCCGGAAATCCGATAGTAAAATTCTTACTGTTACTCTTCAATACAATCTTAACCGTATTATTTTTCCCTGCTTCAATCATGTGATTCAACCACTCTATACGAATAGGCCTTTCATATACACCGCTGGGAAACACGATAGAAGAACCGGGAGATACTTGTCTAAAATCAACACCTTCCTGTAAACCGTCTCCTACGACAAGTTCATAATCAACCGTGACATCTTCTGCAATTTTTTTCGTACTCATATACACATAATAAGTAGCGACAAAAGTACCGTCACAATCTATAACAGCAGATGATCCTCCCTGTGCATCAGCAATATAAATAAAAGGATGATCGAACGGTTCTTCATCTTTAGAACAAGAAGAAAGTACAATAGCTACAGCCAGGAGAAATAATATTTTTACAAATTTCATATCTATAACTACTAAATTTTATCAATCAATAATTAACTCCCGGATTAAGCTGTATCTCGGGATTGGCCTCAATCTCATCCATAGGTATAGGTAACACAAACCAATCATTAGGATAAGTTTTTATTTTTACGATAGAATTCGTACTTGATTCACGCACCATATTTTGTTTTTTCCGAGTAATATCAAACAATCTATGCCCCTCAAAACAAAGCTCTTTAATACGTTCTTTCTCAACTAATTTCAGTAAATCTTCGACACTGCTATAAACTAAATTAATTTCCGAAGGCTGTTTTCCTAAAGCCCTTGCCTGCAATGCTTTGATGTCATTTGCCGCAGTTGTTTCTCCTCCGGGAAGATAACAATTTGCCTCCGCTCTAATCAAATACATCTCCGACACCCTCGAAACGAACGGATCATAATGCTTGTCATCCTCAACCACATCTTTAGCTACATAAAATTTACGGCATGCTTTAGTTTTAACTTCATCTTTTGTAGCATAAAGCAATTCGAGACGAATATCGTCAGGTTGGTCAAAAAAGGTATATAATGTATCTGCCGGACGAGCGATAGGAGACACAGGATCATAAAATTTCCACAGATCTTTTGAAGCCCGAAAACCGTTTAACCGGAATATAGCCTCACTCCCAGTTTCTATATTAACATACATATTGACATAATTTTCATACGAAGTCAAAGGAACTTTAGCAATAACCGTTGTCGCATAGTCACTTGCTTTTTGCCACTGCTCCATATAAAGATATACTCTGGCAAGCAAAGCTTCACATGCTGTTGCAGAAGCATGATAACAATCCATTGTCGTAGATCCGAAAATTCCTATAGCCTCTTCCAAATCCGGGATAATACGTTTATTATAAACATCATATACCGAAGCCCGCAACACGGGGTCATTCGCACTGGGCAAAATAGAGAGATTGGGGACTCCCCAATGTGAGGCATCAGGCGTATAAGTATAATGTTGGCCATAACAGCAGCAAAGGTTTAGATGAACTAATGCCCGGATATAGAGAGCCTGAGCCCGAATAAGTTCTATCTCTGCCGCATTTCCCGGATATTTTTCTTTCAAATCGGGAGCATATTGCAATATATTATTTACATTCCCTATTATCTCCAATCCATCTCTCCAGATATATCCCACAGCGCCGGTTTCCTGAGCCGGATCGGAAGTATAATTATACTGATCGGCAATACTTACTCCTTCTGAATTAGATAAATACAACATGTCAGCCGCAACCTCAGGATATTCAGAAAATTCTCCGTCATAGAAATTATACAACAAACGATAAGAGCCCACCAATCCGGACCGTAATCCGTCAACATCCGAAAAAAAGGTTTCTATATCGCTTTTACCGAATTTTTCTACTTCCAGGAAACTGCAACCCTGAAAACCGGCAAGTGCAATGCAAAATAAAATTTTATATATTCTTCTCATCATATTCGTTATTTAGAAAGATACACCTAAGCTCACCGAATAGGTCGTTGTCATCGGGAATCCGTTCATTAAAGTTTTATAACTGTTTTTCCCTTTTTTCTGATCCGGAGTAAATATTGCCACATTATCTCCAATAAGAGAAAGAGTACATCCGCTCATATTCATCTTTTTACAAATCGACTTCGGAAGATTATATGTCAAAACGATATTCTTCAATTCAAAATATGTCGCCTTATACAGATACCGAGTCGAGTACATACTCGATTTACTCGGATTATTATTGACAAATTTCGGATTCACCGCCAAGTCTCCGGGATTTTGCCAACGATCAAGCGCCTCGATCGGCTGATTGTAAGATAGTACACTATACCCGTCATCTAATGATCCCGACATAAATGAACTCAACAAATATCCACCGATAGAATAGGTCATATTTACACGCAACGAAAGATCTTTCCATCTGAATGTATTATGGAATCCTCCATAAACAGTCGGAGAAGAAGTTTTATACGGGACTCTATTATCATAACTGAACGATCGGGTTATATTACCGTTCTTATCATACCACAGAGGGCTTCCGTCACGAGGATCTACCCCTGCCCAGCGGACCAAATAATAAACATTTTTATCTTCTCCTTTTCTCCAAACATTAGTTATACGACCGACTTCCGTGTCATTATACAGCTCTAATATCTTATTTTTATTATGAGCAATATTAAAATCGGTAGTCCATTCAAAATCTTTCATCCGTATATTGACCGTATTCATATTAAACTCTACCCCTTGATTTCGCATCGATCCGGCATTACGATAAATACGCGTGCTACCCACAGCACGGGATACCCCCAACTTACTCAGCATATTCTCCGTCACATTCCGATAATATTCCAATTCCATATCAAACCGTTCTAAAAAACGTGCACGAATACTGACATTAGTTTTGTAAGTAGTTTCCCACGTCAATCCCGGATTAGGCGGTTCTGACATGACAGCCCCTAATCGGTTATCATAAAAATAAGAGTCGCTATAATTATAAGCGCCTTTTGCAGAAACGCTCGAACGTGAATTATTCGTATTTCCATACGAACCTTTCAATTTCAATACATCCATAAAATCCCATGAATAAAACGGTTCGTTATGAATATTCCAAGAAGCTCCGATCGATGCCGAATTAGCCCAACGCGCAAACTTTCCAAAATCAGAACTTCCGTCTCTTCGACCCGAAACTGTCAGATAATAACGAGAAGCCCAATTATATCCTGCCGAAAAAAAGTAGGAAAGATTCCGGGTAATATCAGAACTACTAGAACCTAATCGGCTATCCTGCTCGGCATAACCGACTTCTTGAATAAAATCATTCATAAATCCGCTGCCCGAAGCGCTGTGAGAATCTCGAGAAACATTTTTCAACTCAATACCGACAACAGAATTTACTCCATGTTTCCCAAAACGGCGATCGAGATTTACCCGGTACACATTGACCCATGTAAGCACATTCGATTCTTCTCTACGAGAATAACCGATTCCCTCTCCATTAGAGTCCATTCCCGCCCAATTTGTCCGAGCATCATAAGAAGCTCCATGATTATTCAAATAATTTACACCGAATTGTACTGTGGCGCTAAGTCCTTGAATAATATCATATTTTAAAGAAAAGTTGCCTTCAGCTTGTACCGCACGTTGCTTATCCGAATTCTCATCCCTATAAGCCAACGAATTAAAAAGTTTCTTCTTTTTCCAATTCGGGACTACATTTCCAAAGCTATCTGTTGTCGTTCCGTCAATTATATTATCATACAGCCTATAAGTCGTTCCGTCCATATCATAAGGAGAAAAAATAGGCAACAATTGATAATAGCTTTTCGATACGGCAAACAAATTATTCGGGTTATAGGAAACTCCTAATGTAACAGAAGAAGAAAACTTAGGGTGTATCTGTACATTCGTAACCGATCTTAACGTAATACGCTGCTGACGATTGCCTTTTTCAATTTGATCCTCTTGATAATAAGATGCAGACAAACGGTTAGACATTCGTTCACTTCCTCCGCTTGCAGAGACGTTAACCTGTAAGGTCTGTCCATTCCCGAAAAGAAGATCATGCCAATTGGTATTTGTCGTCGAATATGAATCATGAGGATTATCTGTATATGGGAAATAATCCAGATTTTTCTCACCACCGTTCAGCCAAGCTTCCCGAGCCAACTCAAGGTATTGTGAGCCGTTTGTAGTTTTAAAACGTGTCGATTCATTTAAAAACGAAACTCCATACTGCACCGTAGCATTCAGCACGGTCTTTCCCGAATGCCCCTTCTTAGTAGTGATCAAAATAACTCCATTCGAAGCATTAACACCGTAAATAGCAGTAGCAGAAGCATCTTTTAAAACCGTAATAGATTCGATATCGTCCGGATTCAAAAAAGAGAGCGGACTTATACTCGTGTTCATTCCTTCTATAATATTCGTTGCCGTACCCGTATATACAGGCACGCCATCGACAATCCACATCGGTTCGCTCGACAATCGTCTTTTCGCCG
>ERZ772819.2262-NODE-2262-length-14657-cov-14.396453_pt1 | contig 14657 bp, 16 predicted proteins | sample MGYA00580860_ERZ772819 | MGnify/ENA primary metagenome ERZ772819 (study PRJEB29015, sample SAMEA2737683) | human gut metagenome | biome: human gut; feature: human-associated habitat; material: faeces | place: China | collected 2012 ...
GGCGGCCTCTGCCTCCGCGCGGGCATCCTCGGCCCGGGCCCGGGCCATCTGCCGCCGGGCGGCTACGGTGCGCAAAGCTTCCTGATACAGTTCGTTTTTGGTACGCATATGGGTAACCTCGTGTTATGTGTTGGAGCGCTTTTTGAGCCGGTTGAGCGACGCAGAAAGGCTGCTGCTGCCCAGAAAATCGTTGCCGCTGGGGGCTTCGCGGTCCACCCGGATGTTCCGGCTGGCTCCGGCGTCGGCCACCGGGCCCCGCACATCGTGGATGGTGCGCAGGCCCTTGGCGTTCCAGGTTTTCAGGATGCTGTTCCAGTACCACAGGTCCCGCTTGGGGCCTGCCTGCACAGCAGCTTCCTGTACCATGGCGTCATCGTAGCCGTACACCTCGTACCAGCGGGCAATGGCCTTGCGGCCGCCCAGGGTGAGCTCGTCGGTGGAGATGCCCAGCAGGCCGCTGACGTACTGCTCCCGGCTCCGGCGCAGGGCCAGCAGCTTGAGGTGGGCGTCGGCCTGCTCGCCGGTCTCCACGCCCTCGGTGCGCCAGACCTTCAGCTCATGCACCACGGCAGCCATGGTGCGCTTGCCGCAGCTGGCCACATAGGCCACGCACAGCATCACGGTCTCCGGCGCAAAACCCTCCTGCACATACAGGTTCACCAGTTTTTCCATCTCGCGGTGGGTCAGCGGGCGGGCAAAGCCGGTCTGGGCGCAGTCGATCAGGCTGGAGATCATGGGGTCGGTGCGGCTGGCGGCGGCGATCTCGGCCCAGGTCATGGGGGCGGGGGCACTGGGCTCGGCACCCGGGGCCGCGTTTTCCTCGTAGCGTTCCAGCAGCCCGGCACCGGCCCAGAAAGACAGGGCACTTTCGGCGCTGATGCGGCTGCGCAGCTTGAGGTCTGCGCAGATCTTGTCCGGGTCGGTGATGCCGGTGGCCAGTACATACAAAGCCACCCGGACGTTGTATTCTTCGGCGATGCCCAGCTTGGAAAATACCAGCTGCGGCACCGCGATGGTATCGCCTTGGAGTTCTTTCAAACGGTAGATCATGCGTTCCTCGTCTCTGCTTCTTCTTCGGGTTCCGGTGCGGGCGGCGTCCAGGGGTCGCAGTCCATCATGTCGGGGCAGTTCTTCCAGCGTTCCGGGTCGGCGTTGAAGGCGTCCTCCAGACAGCTTGCGGCGGCGGCGCGGCCCTCGTCGGTCAGCGGAAAAATTTCCTGTCGGCGCAGGGCCGGGTCGGTCATTTCCAGCGTCCAGGGGTCCGGCCAGTAGTCCACCGTCAGGATGCTCTCCTCCTTCACGGCACCCTCGCCGCCCTCCGGGTCCGGCACGCTGCGCTTGCCCGGGGTGAGCCGATAGCGCAGGCCGTATTCGTTGCCGCTGTAGGTGTTCTTGCACTTGAAGTAATGCAGCAGGGGCACAAAGATCATGGTTGCAAAGGTCCTTTCCGGTGCAGGGCTCACAGCCGCCGCACAATTACTTCTATTATAAAAAACCATGCCGCAAATTGCAACCGCAAAATAAACGGCCGCCGCCCGCCCGGGGTGCCCGGAGCGGCGCAGCAGCCGTAAATGCAGAAAAATCAGAGATCCGTGCGGGGCTTGGCCGACATTTCCCAGAAATGCAGCTCATGCACCGAGCAGTCGTGGAAGATGGCGCGGCAGCGGGCTGCGCGCTCCGGCGACAGGCCGGTGCACACCTTTTCCGCATAGGCGGCCCAGGCGCGGCAGGCGTCCGCATAGCCGGGACCGGCGTAGTCCTGCACCAGCGGGCCATAGAGGGTGTCCCGCACGGCAGGGGAGCGGTCCAGCATTTTCCGGAAGATCCAGCCGTAGCTCAGCATGCAGGGCAGGCAGGCCATGATGCATTCGGCCTCTCCCTCGCCGTTTTTTGCGGCGTTGATCATGCAGTCCACATAGGCGCGGTTCTCCGGCCGCAGGGGCAAGGCCTGCAAGTCGGCTTCCGACAGGCCAAACTGCTCCAGATAGTGCAGACGGGTCACATCCTCGCTCTCCTGCACAAAGCCCAGCAGGGAGTAATAATTGCGCAGCGTCTCCATGGTGCGGGCCTTGGTCATGCCCCAGGCAAACACCTTGGCGTATTCCCGCAGGTAAAGACTGTCCTCCACGATGTAACCCTTGAAGCAGGCTTCGTCCAGAGTGCCGTCCTCCATCCTGCGCAGGAATTCGGTGTCCAGGCACTGCTGCCACACCGGCAGATCTTCCTGCACCAGGGAGGAAACAAAAGGCATCTCAGCCATCCACAAACTCTCCCTTCAGAGCAAACATATGATCCATGGGGCCGGAGCCGTGGCCCAGATCCAGCATGGCGGACAGGCAGCCGGAAATGTAGGCCTTGGCCCGCTCCACCGAGGTGTCCAGATCGCAGCCTTTGGCCAGATTGGAGGCAATGGCGCTGGACAGGGTGCAGCCGGTGCCGTGGGTGTTGGGGTTGGCGATGCGTTTGCCGTGGAACCATTTGCCGGTGCCGCTGCGCCACAGCAGATCGTCGGCGTCGTTGATCTGGTGGCCGCCCTTGCACAGCACGGCGCAGCCGTATTTCTCGCTGATGGCCTTTGCGGCGGCTTCCATGCCGGCGGCGTCGGAGATGGTCATGCCGGACAGGATCTCGGCCTCCGGGATGTTGGGAGTGAGCACCTCGGCCATGGGCAGCAGCTTGGCGGTCAGGGCCTGCACAGCGTCGTCCCGCAGCAGTTTGGAGCCGGAAGTGGCCACCATCACAGGATCCACCACGATGTGCTTTGCCTCGTAAGCATGCAGCTTTTCGGCAATGGTGTCGATGAGCTCGGCAGAACTCACCATTCCGATCTTGACGGCATCCGGGTAGATGTCGGTGAAGATGGCATCCAGCTGCTCTGCCAGAAAGCGGGGCGTGGTCTCAAAGATATCGGTGACACCGGTGGTGTTCTGGGCCGTCAGGGCGGTGATGGCGCTCATGGCAAACACGCCGTTGGCAGTCATGGTCTTGATGTCGGCCTGGATGCCGGCACCGCCGCTGGAATCGCTGCCGGCAATGGTCAAAGCGGTTTTCATACAGTAAAACTCCCTTACAATAAAAATGCGGAGATGCCCGGCAGGGGGCAGCTCCGCACAAAATCACAGAACATGATCTCCCTACGTTGGCATGATCCAAATCAGGTCACAGGTCAGGGCGATGCAGCCCACTCTCAGCCCGCTTTGCGCGGACTCCCTTTTTTCTGGCATCAAGCATACCACAGTCGCGCGCAGGATGCAAGCCTGCGCCGCTGCGTTGCGCTGGTCTCTTTTCTTTTGCAGGGAGCTGTGTTAGAATGGGGGCCGGAGAGGTGACAGACATGAAACAGACCAGAACGCGGGCGCTTTTTGCGACATTTTTTAAAATTGGAGCGTTTACCTTTGGCGGCGGCTATGCCATGGTGGCCCTGCTGGAACATGAATTCGTGGAAGAAAAGCAGTGGGTCACCCGGGAAGAGTTTTTGGACATGGTGGCCATTGCGGAATCTACCCCCGGCCCCATGGCGGTGAACAGTGCCACTTACATCGGCTACAAGCTCGAGGGGGTGCCCGGCGCAGCGGCTTCCACGCTGGCGGTGTGTCTGCCGTCTTTTGCGGTCATCTATGCCATCTCACTGTTCTTTGACCAGTTTTTGCAGCTGTCGGTGGTGTCCAGCGCGTTCCGGGGCATTCAGGTGTGCGTGGTCTACTTAGTGCTCTCGGCGGGGCTTAAGATGCTGAAGAACCTGAAAAAGGATGCCTTCAGCCGGGTGGTCCTGGCGGCAGTGCTGCTGGCCATGGTGAGCTGCTCGGTGCTGGCGGTGTCCTTCTCGTCCATCTTCTACATTCTGCTCAGCGGGGCGGCGGGCCTTGCGGTGTACGGGGTGCAGCAGCTGCGGAAGGAGGCGGGTGCAAAATGATCTGCCTGACCCTGTTCTGGAACTTTTTGATGATCGGAACCCTGTCTTTTGGCGGCGGTTACGGCATGATCTCGCTGGTGCGGGAGGTGGTGCTGGGCCACGGCTGGCTCACCGAGAGCGAATTCCTGAGTTTTATTGCGGTGTCGGAGTCCACCCCGGGGCCGCTGGCCGTGAACATGGCCACCTTCATCGGTTCGTCGCAGGCCGGGCTGCCGGGGGCACTGGTGGCTACGCTGGGCGTGGTGCTGCCGTCCTTTGTCATCATCCTGCTGGTGGCGGCGGTGCTGCGCAGCGTGCTCCGGTACGCCGGGGTACAGGCAGTACTGGACGGGGTGCGCCCCTGTGTGGTGGCCATGATCCTGGCCACGGCGGTCACGATGGGCCTTTCCACGCTGGGCGGCTATACGGCCGACCCGGCGGGCGGCTTTGCACCGGATGGCCGGGCCATTGCGGTGTTTGTGCTGCTGGGGCTGGTGCACTGCGGGTACAAAAAAATACGGCAGAAAGCACCATCCCCCATTGGGATGATCCTGCTTTCTGCCGTACTGGGCATCGTGTTCTGGCACTGAGAAGGGCTCAGCCCTCCGGCTGCTGCTTCAGTTCCTGCCGGATGTCCTTGATGGACATACCGGCTTTTTTCATGCAGCCGATCCACCCGCAGCCACTCGATGTCGCTTTCGCGGAACTGGCGGATGCCGCCGGATGACCGCGCTACAAAGGGCAGCAGACCTTCCTTGTCATAGTAGCGCAGGGTGGATGCCGGAACGCCCAGCATCTTTGCCATTTCACCGATGGTGTAGACCATGAGCTCCTCCTTTGGACGGCATCGGGATAAAAAGAACCTCCGGACGGAAGGGCCCGGAGGTGAGTTGGTGCGGGAGAAGGGGGTCGAACCCTCACTCACGGGGAACTGGTGCCTAAAACCAGCGCGTCTGCCATTCCGCCACTCCCGCAAAATAGATGGTTCCTATAGTTTAGCAATTCTGTCGCAAAAAGTCAATTGCCGCGGCAAGGATTTATAGTCAGCCTCCGCCCGGTGCATACTATAGCAGACATTTTTTCAAAAAAGGAGAGGACTGCGTATGCACAGAGCGGGGCTGGTGCGCCTTGTACGGATGGGGCTTGTCTACCTGCTGGTGGCGGCTGCGGCGGCGCTGGGCTGGCTGTGGCATGCTCTGCCGGGGGAGATCTGTCTGGAACCCGGGCAGACGCTGCAATTGCCGCGCTTTGCCTGGGTGGAGCCCTTGCGGGGGCGGGGAAGCCGCAACGTGGCCAGCACCCGGGCGGTGGGCAGCTACCAGGTCACGCTGGCGCTGGGCGGCTGGCTGCCGGTACGCACCATCCGTGCGGTGGTCACCGAACGCCCGACGGTGACCGTGTGCGGAACGCCCTTCGGGGTCAAGATGTTCTCGGAAGGCGCCCTCGTGGTGGGATTTTCGGATGTAAACACCGCCGCCGGGCCGGAAAACCCGGCCAAGGCTGCCGGGCTGCGTCTGGGGGACCGGGTCATCCGCATCGGCAGCACGGCCACCGAGGACAACGACGCCGTGAAGCAGGCACTGGAAGCGGCGCAGGGCAGCGCGGTGGAGGTGGTGTACGTCCGCAGCGGGGAACAGCGGCAGACCAGCCTGACCCCGGTGTGGGACGCCTCTTCCGCCCAGTGGCGGGCCGGGATGTGGGTGCGGGATTCTTCCGCAGGGGTGGGCACCATGACCTTTGTGGACCGGCAGCTGGGGGTGTTTGCCGGGCTGGGCCACCCCATCAGCGACAGCGACACCGGCGAAAGCGTAGCCCTGCGCAGCGGCGAGATCGTGGCCTGCAGCATTGTGGGCTGCACCAGCGGCACCATTGGCAGTCCGGGGGAGCTGAAGGGAAAATTCCTTGGCACCCATGCGCTGGGCAGCATTGGCATCAATGGACCGAACGGTGTCTACGGCACCCTGCGCACCGCGCTGCCGGGCGAAACGCGGGAGCTGGCCTTTGCACAGGAGGTGGTGCCCGGCGAAGCGGAGATCTGGGCCACCACCGAGGGCGAGACGCCCCGGGCCTACAAAGTGCGCATCGAGAAGGTGAACGACGCCGACCCCCGCCGGAATATGATCCTGCGGGTGACCGATCCGGCACTCCTGGCCAAAACCGGCGGCATCGTGCAGGGCATGAGCGGCAGCCCCATCCTGCAGAACGGGCGGCTGGTGGGCGCGGTGACCCATGTGCTGGTCAACGACCCTACCCGGGGCTACGGCATCTTTGCCCAGACCATGCTGGAACAGGCACAGCAGGCGGCAAAAACAGATCACGCAGCCTGAAAAACCACTGTACGCGAAAAATAAGCGGCTGGTTCGATTTTCTTTGCCAAAATTTGCCATAAAAAACCGTTGAACTGTATGGAAAAATATGGTAAAATCCATGGTGTTAAGGGAACTGCACACATTGGAGGAAACAACCATGGACAAAGTGAGATTTTTGATGTCGGATACCGGGGCACAGATCACGGCGGCCTGCCGCGAAGCACTGGAGCAGAAAGGCGTGGAGGTCACGGTCGTGGAAAAGGACGGGAACAAGGTCCTGCAGAAGATGCTGTCCGTCCGGCCGCAGGTGGTGCTGCTGGACGCCTTTATGCCGGGGCTGGATGCACTGGCGGTCAAGCAGCGCTACAATGCCGCCGGGGAGCGGCACACGTCCTTTTTTGTCACCGGTGCATTCCAGAGCGAAGAAATGGTGCAGGAATTGCTGGACGAAGGGTTTGCCTACTATTTTGTCAAGCCATTTGACGAAAACGTGCTGGCATCCCGCGTGCTCAAGGTGGCTCTGGGACAGGAAAAACGGGTGCTCCACACCAGCGTGGACAGCGACGAGCTCACCGTGACCGAGATCCTGCACCAGATCGGTGTGCCTGCCCACATCAAGGGTTACCAGTTTCTGCGGGACGCCATCCTGCTCACGATGAACGAGCCGGAGTATATCAACGCGGTGACCAAGCGCCTGTACCCGGAAATTGCCAAGCGCAACGGCACCACCGCCAGCCGGGTGGAGCGCGCCATCCGCCATGCCATCGAGGTGGCGTGGGACCGCGGCGATGTGGATACCCTGAACAGCTACTTCGGCTACACCATCCACAACCTGCGCGGAAAGCCCACCAACAGCGAGTTCATTGCGATGATCGCCGACAAGATGCGGCTGGATAAACGGCAGCGGGTGGGGTGAGCGACAACTGCCCCACAAGGGGTCTTGCCCAAAAAAACAGGGAAAAACCCAAAATTACCTCTTGCTTTTTTGCAAAGCAGTGCTATAATAGTAAGGCAATCGTTTCCAAGGCCGCTCGAGGGGGTAGCCGATATTGAAGGTTGTGATGGGCACATACATTATAATATGGCCCCGATACGTCAGAACCAGAAATGAGGTGAAAAGAATGAAACAGGGTATCCATCCGAACTACGTTGACTGCACCATTACCTGCGCTTGCGGTAATGTCATCAAGACTCGTTCCACCAAGCCCGAGATCCACGTCGAAGTTTGCTCCAAGTGCCACCCCTTCTACACTGGCAAGCAGAAGCTGGTCGACACCGGCGGACGTGTTGAGCGCTTCAACAAGCGCTTTGGCCGTAATAAGTAATTACAGGCTTTTCCAGCGCCGTCTCCTTCGGGAGGCGGCGCTTTTTTGCGTTTCGGGGCGGAATTGTTTTTGCTTTCCACACAGGTTTGCCCCAATTTGAACACAATTTCCGTCTAAAATAAACCAGCATTCAATCAACCGAGAAGGAGCGTATTGCTGTGGTCGAAGTATCGCATCTGAGCAAGAATTACGGCAGCCATCCGGCCATCCGGGATCTGACCTTTTCCGTGGCGGACGGGCAGGTATATGGACTGCAGGGCCCCAACGGCGCGGGCAAATCCACCATTATGAACATCCTGACCAGCTACCTGGCCCCCACCGGCGGGGAAGTGAAGGTGGCAGGCTTTTCCCTGCCGGAGCAGGCGCGGCAGGCCAAAGCCTGTGTGGGCTACCTGCCGGAGCAGCCGCCGCTGTACCCGGAAATGACCGTGCAGGAATATCTGGACTTTACGGCCGAGCTCAAGGGGGTCAAAAAAGCCCAGCGCCGCGAGCAGGTGCAGCAGGCCGCCCGGCGCACCGGGCTGGATCAGGTGATGCCCCGGCTCATCCGCAGCCTGTCCAAGGGCTACCGCCAGCGCGTGGGCATTGCGCAGGCTCTTCTGGGCAGCCCGCAGCTGATCATTCTGGATGAGCCCACGGTCGGCCTGGACCCGGCGCAGGTCATCGGCATCCGTAAACTGATCCGGGAACTGGGCAAGACCCACACAGTCATCCTGTCCAGCCACATCCTCAGCGAGGTGCAGGCGGTGTGCAGCCGGGTGCTGATCCTCTCCAAGGGAACGTTAGTGGCCGAGGGCACTCCGGAGCAGCTGAGTGAAAAGCTGAGCCCCGGCATCCGCCTGCGTGTTACCGCGCTGGGCAGCAGCGATACGGTGCTGCCGGTCGTGGAAGCGGTGCCGGGTATTACCGGAGTGCAGCTGGTCAGCGAAGCGGACGGCGAGGTGACCTTTACTGCGGAGACTGCCGACACCACCGACCGCCGTGCCGAGGTGTCCCACGCCCTTTCGGAGGCGGGGTGCACGGTGCTGGAGCTGACGGCGGAGAACCGCAGCCTGGAGGAAGTGTTCCTGGCGCTGACCGGGGAAACCGCCGATGTGCCGGAAGAACCGGAAACCGAACCGAAAGGAGAATGACCGATGTTCGCAATTTTCAAACGGGAAGTCCGCAGCTGCTTCCATGGAATGATCGGCTATGTGCTCACCGCCTTTCTGCTGGTGGCATCGGCCATCTATTTTGTGGCGCTGAACCTGGGCTACGGCCTGCCGGACTTTGGCTACTATACGCTGTACAACACCATTTTTATGCTGCTGTTTTATTTTCCGGTGCTGACCATGCGCTCCTTTGCGGAGGAACGCCGCACCCGTACCGACCAGCTCCTGCTCACCAGTCCGGTGCCGGTGCCGGGCATCGTGCTGGGCAAGTTCTTTGCCCTGTGCGTGGTGTTTGCGCTGCCCTGCGTGGTGGACGCCGTCATGATCCTGACCCTGTGGGCACTGGGAGCTACCGCTGCCAGTACGCTGGCCAATTTTGCGGCGCTGCTGTGCTACTATCTGCTGGGCTGTGCCGCCATTGCCATCGGGGTGTTCCTGTCCAGCCTGACCGAAAACCAGATCATCGCGGCGGTGGCCGGAGCGGCGGCGCTGCTGCTGGCCTATCTGATGCCCAGCCTGCGCAATATGTTCACCACCGGCAGTGCCGTGGCGCTGGCATTGTTCACCGTATTGGCCGCGGTGCTCAGTGTGGTGGCGGGCCTGCGCAGCCGCAGCTTCACGCTGGGGTGTTTGACCTTTGCCGGGTGCTGTGCGGCGCTCACGGTGTTGTTCCTGCTGCGCAGCAGCTGGCTGACCGAGGGCTTCAGCGCCGTGCTGAGCGCACTGTGCCTGTTTGCTCCCTTTGCGGAATTCGTCAACAGCAATTTTTCCATCCCCACACTGGTGTACTATCTCACCGTGACGGTGCTGTTCCTGTTCTTTACCGTGCAGGAACTGGAAAAACGCCGCTGGAACTGAGGGGAGGGCAGAACAATGAAAAACAGAAAGAACCGGCCGGTCAACGGCAAGGTGTTCCGCAGTGGGGTGTACTCCACCGCCATTCTGGCGGCTGCCATCCTGCTGGCGGTGCTGGTCAATCTGGTGGTGCGGGCACTTCCGTCCAAATACACGGAGTTTGACCTTTCGGAGGCCAAAATGTACACCCTGGGCGACAGCTCGGTGCAGCTGGCACAAAGCCTGCAGCAGGATGTGACCATTTACTATCTATGTGAGACGGGCAGCGAAGATGCCATCATCACGAAGCTGTTGGACCATTACGCCGCCGAAAGCAGCCATATCCATTGGGAGCAGAAGGACCCGACCCTTTACCCCACCTTTGCGGCGCAGTACGGGGCCGAAAATGCATCCACCGGAAGCCTGATCGTGACCAGCGGGGATGACAGCGTGGTGCTGGATGCCGCCGATCTGTACGAGTATGACTACTCCGACTATTACACCACTGGCAGTGCCAATGTGACCTTTGGCGGCGAGAAGCAGATCACAGCCGCCATCTATAAACTCACCAGCGGCGACGCCCGGGTGGCCTACTATACCACGAACCATGGGGAACAGGCCCTGACCAGCTCCCTCACCGAGGCGCTGAACGCCCAGAACATCACCCTGCAGCCGCTGGACCTGCTGACCAGCGAGATCCCGGAGGACTGCAGCCTGCTGATCATCAACGCACCCACGTCGGATCTTGCGTCGGATGACGGACTGGTGGACGAGGTGTCCATGCTGCAGAACTACCTGAACGAGGGCGGCAAGATGCTGCTGACCACCAACATCTACGACGAGACCCCCAATCTGGACGCCCTGATGGCAGAGTTCGGCCTGTCGCGGGAGCCGGGCATCGTGGTGAAAGGTGACTCCGGCCATTCGCTGTACGGCTATCCGTACTCCCTGTTCCCGGATTACGGCGCCACGGAGGAGAGCGCGGCCCTGAACGGCGTGAACAAGGACACCCATGTGATGCTCTCGGTGGCACAGGGTCTTGTGCTGACCGAGACGGAGGATGTGACTGCGGAACCCCTGCTCAACACCTCGGAGCAGTCTTACAGCAAGCAGGACGTCAACAACGCCGCAACCACCGAAAAGGAGAGCGGCGACACCGACGGCCCCTTTACACTGGCCGCCTGGGCATGCAACGACAACACCGGGGCGGAAGTGATCTGGATCGGCTGCCCGAATGTGGACAACGAACAGGTGTATCAGTCCATTCCCGGCAACCGCACCTTCCTGCAGGGCTGCGCCGTTTCGCTGGCCGGAGATGACAGCGGCCTGCTCATCGACACCAAGGCACTGGAAGCCGAGCCTATCACGGTGGCAGCTTCGCAGGCCACGACCCTGGGGTTGGTGTTCGTGTTCGTCCTGCCTGCCGCCGTGCTCATAGCCGGTGCCGTGGTGGTGCTGCTGCGCCGCCGCCGATAAGGAGGCTGCCATGAACGCAAAACGACGCACCCTTGCGGTGCTTGCGGCGGTGATCGCAGTGCTGGGGCTGGCGCTCTGGGCCCTGAACCGCAGCACTGCCGCAGAGGAAGCCGCTTCCAGTGCGGCGGCCGATGGTACCATCCCGCTGTGCTCTTTCTCTGCCGCTGACCTGAGCCGCATCACCTACACCTACAACGGGCAGACCCTCACGCTGGACGATGCGGACGGCAGCTGGACGCTGGCGGAGGACTCGGACTACCATCTGGACGAGAGCGCCTGCAATACCATGGTCACAGCGCTTTCGTCCCTCCATGCAAAGCGGCGGCTGGACGCGCAGGCCGGGGAGGACTACGGCTTTGACGCGCCGGAGTTGACTGTAACAGTCACGGCGGCCGGGCAGACCACCACCCTGACCTTTGGCAGCAGCAACACCGTCACCGGCGACCGCTATGTGCAGAAGGACGGAGACACCGCCCTGTATACCGTGGACGCCAGCCGGATGGCCTGCTTTGCCTGCGATAAGGCCGGGCTGTTCGGCAGCTTCAGCCCGGCGGGCTTTGCCGCGTCGGATGTGGAGCAGGTGGCGTATACGCTGGCCAGCGGGGAAAAAGTCTCGCTGACTGCCGGTTCCGAGCTGGCAGGGGACGGAGACGAAGCGGATTCGGCTTCCTACGAGACGGTGTGGCGCTTTGCCGGAGATGCCGACACGGACCTGAATCAGGACAAGGTGCAGAGCATACTCTCGGCCCTGAGCAGCTATGTGTCCGGCCAGATCACCCCCGCCGACGGCGCGGACCCGGCGGCCTGCGGCTTTGATGCCCCGTTGGCCGTGGTACAGGTGACCACGGCCGACGGAACAAAGACCCTCACCTATGCCAGCGGCACCGATGGGGATTACCTGATGGTGGAAGGCGATGATTCCATCTATGCAGTGGACGGCAGCATCGTGCAGGCCGTGACCCAGACGGCCGACGCGCTGACAGCGGCCTGAACGGCAAAAAAATCCATCCTGGGCCCGGCGAAAAAACCGCTGGGGCGCAGGATTTTTTTATGGTCTCTGTAAAGTTTCGGCAAACCTCGACAGAGTGATTGACATTTGCCCCCGGATTGTTTATGATAAGCCATGACAGGGCAGAATAACTGCGCAATATTACGGTCGTCATGGATGTTGTGCAGGGCTGGGTCACCCTGATGCGGGAGAAGGATGGGGCACGGGCCCTGTCTTTTTTCGTATCTGAGTTATAAGGAGGATATTGTAAAAAATGGACAACTCGGTGATCGTTTCACTGCGGGATATCGTGGTGGAATTTGATGGTCAGCGCATTCTGGATGGGCTGAACCTCGACATCCATGACAAAGAGTTTGTGACGCTGCTGGGCTCCTCCGGCTGCGGCAAAACCACCACCCTTCGCCTGATCGCAGGCTTTCTGGAGCCCAACTCCGGCAAGGTGCTGCTCAAGGGCCAGGACATTACCGGTGTGCCGCCCTACAAACGCCCGGTGAATACCGTTTTCCAGAAGTACGCGCTGTTCCCGCACCTGAACGTGTTCGAGAACGTGGCCTTCGGCCTGCGCCTGAAGAAGATGGACGAAGAGACCATCCGCCGCAAGGTGCGCAACATGCTGGAGGTCGTGGGCCTGAAGGGCTTTGAGCGCCGCAGCATCAGCCAGATGTCCGGCGGCCAGCAGCAGCGCGTGGCCATCGCCCGCAGCCTGGTCAACGAACCGGAGATCCTGCTGCTGGACGAGCCTTTGGGCGCACTGGACCTCAAGCTGCGCAAGGAAATGCAGCTGGAGCTCAAGCGCCTGCAGCGCGAAATGAACATTACCTTTATTTATGTCACCCACGATCAGGAAGAAGCCCTGACCATGTCCGATACCGTTGTGGTCATGAACGGCGGCAAGGTGCAGCAGATCGGCACCCCGGAGGACATCTATAACGAGCCGAAGAACGCCTTTGTGGCGGACTTCATCGGCGATTCCAACATCGTGGACGGTGTGATGCACAAGGACTTCCTGGTGTCCTTCTCCGGCGTGGACTTCCCCTGTGTGGACCGCGGCTTTGCCCGGGAGCAGAGCGTGCAGGTCGTGGTGCGCCCCGAGGACATCGAGGTGGTCTCCCCGGTGGAAGGCCAGCTGGTGGGCGTGGTCAACGACGTCATCTTCAAGGGCGTGCACTTTGAAATGCATGTGGAGTGCGAGGGCCGCGAGTGGCTGATCCATTCCACCCGCGCCTGCACCCCCGGCGAGACCATCGGCATGCGCATCGGCCCCAACGAGATCCACATCATGGCACGGAGCGAGGGGTGATGCGCCATGAAGATTTATGACAAGAAGCTGGCCTATCCGTATTTTGTATGGATGACCCTGTTCACGGTGGTGCCGCTGCTCATTGTGGTGTATTACGCCTTTACCGACGGCAACGGCGCGTTCACCATGGAAAATCTGGCTTCCATCAGCGGTTACGGTTCGGTGTTTGCCCGCAGCCTGCTGCTGGCCCTCATCGCCACGGTCATCTGCCTGGTGCTGGCGTTCCCCATCGGCTATTTTCTGTCCCGCCTGCGGGTGAACAAGCAGCACATCATGCTCATGCTGGTGATGCTGCCCATGTGGATGAACTTTCTGCTGCGCACCTACGCATGGATGGGCCTGCTCAGCGTGAACGGTCCGGTGAATGCCATTCTGGGCTTCTTCGGCCTGGGACCCTATACTATGCTGAACACCTCCGGCGCTGTGGTGCTGGGCATGGTGTACAACTATGTGCCCTATATGATCCTGCCGCTGTACACCAGCATGACCAAGATCGACCAGAGCCTTGTGGAGGCAGCCCAGGACCTGGGGGCCAACACCACCAAGACCCTGCTGCGGGTGCTCATCCCCATGAGCGTGCCCGGCATCAGCACCGGCATCACCATGGTATTCGTGCCGGCAGTGTCCACCTTCGTCATCAGCCGGATGCTGGGCGGCGGTTCCAACCTGCTGATCGGCGACCTGATCGAAATGCAGTTCCTTGGCAACAGCTACAACCTGAATGTGGGCTCCGCCATGAGCCTTGTGCTGATGATCATCGTGCTGCTGTGCATGAGCTTTACGTCCAGCTTTGACGAGGACGAGATGGAGGGTGTGTCCTGATGAAAACAAAACATCTCCGCCTGATGCAGCGTGCCTACGTCATTCTGTTCTTCTGCTTCATGTATCTGCCCATTGCCTACATGATCGTGTTCAGCTTCAACCAGAGCAAGGGCTATTCGCTGTTCACCGGCTTTACCTTAAAGTGGTACAGCAGCCTGTTCCACAATTCGTCCATCCTGCATGCACTGTGGGTGTCCATTGAGGTGGCACTGCTGTCCGCCGTCATCGCCACAGTGCTGGGCACGGCGGCCAGCCTGGGCATCGCGTCCATGAGCCGCCGCAGCCGCCTGCTGGTGACCAACATCACCTACATCCCGGTGGTCAACCCGGAGATCATCACCGGCATTTCGCTCATGCTGCTGTTCGTGGCTTACCAGCGCTTTGCCGAGGGCGTCTCCTGGCTGCCGGACACCATCATGGGCTTCCCGACGCTGCTCATCGCCCACATTGCCTTCAATGTGCCGTATGTCATCTTCAACGTGAGCCCCAAGCTCAAGCAGCTGGACATCAAGCTGTATGAGGCGGCCCTGGATCTGGGC
>ERZ772819.2265-NODE-2265-length-14651-cov-7.066594_pt1 | contig 14651 bp, 23 predicted proteins | sample MGYA00580860_ERZ772819 | MGnify/ENA primary metagenome ERZ772819 (study PRJEB29015, sample SAMEA2737683) | human gut metagenome | biome: human gut; feature: human-associated habitat; material: faeces | place: China | collected 2012 ...
AACGGCAACTCAAGACAAACAGTTGACGCTATTCGATTTATTAGCGTCATAGAGATGAATAAGGAGACAGAAAAATGATATTAACAGAAGAAAAAGCCGCGTTTGCGGCAGAACAGCACGGAGTTATAACGCAATACCTGAAAGAACGAGGACTATCCCCCGATGAATACTACGATACCGTTGTATTCGCGTTTTTGGATTGCGTTAGCTCCGGCAAAGACAATTTTAAAAAGCGCGCATATGCGGCGATGGACAGAGCGGTTGCGGCAGTAAAGGCGGAAAGCGAGGGGAACATTATAAGCCTGTTCTGCAATGACGACTATTACCGCACGGTTGAGGAAACCTTAGCGGACGAGCACGACGGTATAACCGAGCTTTTGGAGCGTATACAGATAACGGAGCTTCTGGGCGCCTTTGAACAAAATGAGCGCGAAGTGCTGACACTGCTGCTTGACGGCTTTAAGCTGACGGAAATATCCTTTAGACTCCAAAAAAGCCTATGCGAGCTGGATAATATAATGCAGAACATCCGCACCAAAACGGCAGGCATTCTGCCCGCCGCAGCCTGAAAGGGGTACATATGAATTTTAAACGAGAAATAATTGCAAAAATACGCCTGCTGTTTCGTTCAATGAAAGCCAAGCGCGCAAAGAAAAAGCTGCTTGAAGCCTTTAAAAATTATCCTCAGAGCATAAGGAAATTATCTGCCGCTTATGAGAGCTTTTTAAGGGCGATACAGGCAGAGCAAAGAGCGGTGGTTACACTGAAAGCGCTTAAAACGCAGTATTCCCGCAGACCCATACTTATGAAGATACGGGATATAGGGCAGTATACGTTAAGCCGAAAGGCAAAGGAAATACTTTCGGAAACAGATATTGCCTGCGCGCTCGAGCGCCACAAATGCGGCGACTGGGGAGAAATCTCCCCGGAGGACTGGGCGCGCTGCAACGCCTGTATGGAAACGGGGTACGGTTATGTGTATTCCCGGCATAAAACGGCAGGTAACCGGTATTTCTGCGTTATAACCGACTACGCAAAGCCAAAAACCAGAATTGTAACCGAGGAGGAATTATTGAATGCTGGTGGAAATAGTACCGGAGCTGTTTATGAAAAATCTCAGAGCTATCCCCTCAAAAAAGCAGGTTAATCACCTTAAAAGGCTCAAAGAAATATCTTCGGGCGCCGCGTATCTATACAAGGCGGTAATACTCCCCAAAATGCGGGGAAAAGAGGTGTCTACCGGCGAGGTTAATATGACTGCGTTTGACCGCACGGATATTGAAACGGTATGCGACTATTACAAGGAAAATATTGCCGCAGACCGACCGGAAAACAAGGCTCTTTTTGAGTTGTATTCAAAAATAGCGTATACTCCGCCGCTCAATTCACATTCGGACTATATATAAAGGGGTGGTTTTGTGTTTGAAAGTAATATAGGAGATATAGACCATGACATTTCCGTTCTCGCTATGGATAAGATACTGTATGACAACGGTTTTTCCGTAACGGACAGTGAAATTCATTCAGACAGCGAATATGAGACCTTTATTGAAGCATTGCTTACTACGGACGGATATATTGACGAGGAAGAAACCAACGGCTTTGACTGTACGGTAATAGTCTTCAGAAACGAGTGTATTAAAAGATATATCGGTCTTGCTCTGAAATACGGCAGCATGAACGGCATACCTAAAGGCAATAACTTTTGGATAAGCCGCCTTGAAGCGCACATAAGCAATAAAATGCGCTCTATCGGGGATTATTCGTATGACTGGGATTACAATGTCTCGTCAACAAGAAAGGCTTTTTTGAAGGTATATATAGGTCCGGAATTTTACCAAACCGTAGAAATGATACAGGCGATAGCCTCAATACTGCATTTTGCAAATACTTCCTGCAAGGAGCTTGAAAGGCTGACGGACAAAAAAACGGCGAAAATAATTCCTATGAAAAAACAGAAAGAAAGGAAGATGGCAGCATAATGAAGCGCGACAGATTATCCATTCATATCTCGGACAGCGCGGAAATAACGGTTGAGGAAAGAAGAAACGGCATTAAACGTATTAAAAATATCTCAATCAATGATCTGCTTGTCTGCATAAAAAGCAGTTTAAAGGAAATAAAGCCAACATACAATGCGGTACTGCCGAAAAACGCGCTGTTTTACAGCTGCTGCCCCGAAACCGGAGATTTCTCCGCAGCGATAGAATATTCGTACTCAAAAGCCACCGTTACATATATGGCGACCGAGTACCCGGACTTTCCGCTGCCGAGGCTTGTATTTGGCTTTAATATAGGCGGCAACGGCAAAATCCGGCGGGTATATTCAGGCGTTACCGAAAACGGAATACTCAGAGAAAATTCTAAAATGTTTGTTTATCCGTTTTCAAATGTCAGCAACGACTTCTCCTTATGCACAGGGGGAAATGTACTCCCGGCAATTAAATCCCCCTATTCCCTTTCCAATATGCCGGACTATATTTTAAGTCTGCCGGATAACGACGATTATTTTAATATCAAGAATAACCGGCTGCAATTAAATCACCGTGAGCTGATGGAGCATTTGGCAGATAAGACGCCCGAATACTATTATTCGGATGTTCTTATTCCTTCGGGCAAAACGCTTACGGACTTTTATGAGGAGGTGTCTTTATGACCGAAGCGCAAAAGCAGAAGCTCTTACTCCCTTTTCCTGCCTCGGATATTGAATGGCGAACGGCATATACAAACACGGAAAAGACCAAGGGCTTTGCCGTACCGTTTGTAAATTCTCGAGCCATTCAAGAGCGGCTGGATGAAATATTCGGGCCTGAAAACTGGCAGAACGAATTTACGGTGGCTCCGAGCGCAGAGGGCAAGTCATCTGCGTATGTATGCGCAATTTCCGTTTACAGCCCCGAAAGAAACGAATGGATAAAAAAATCCGACGGTTCGGGCGCTACGGACATTGAACCCGTAAAGGGCGGACTTTCGGGCGCTTTGAAGCGCGCGGCGTCTGTTTTAGGAATCGGCAGATACCTTTACAGCCTTGAGGGTAAATGGGTGGACATTAAACCGAGAGGAAGCAGCTTTGTTATACAGGAAAGCGAATACAAGGATTTAGCCGTACATTATAACCAGCAGATGTCCGCACGGAAAAAGGCGCAAAAGGCAGGAAATGCTCCGGCAGAACCGCTTGAAACGAACGCAGCGCCTAAAGCTGCCGAGAAACCGCAGGAAAACTCCGCGGGCATTAAATTCCGTGTAGTGAAATCCGTAGTGCGTAACGGCGCTAAGGGTACGCAGACGGCGCTCACTTTGGAAACCCCGCAGAATCAGCTGATAACCGGATATATGCAGGGCAATCCCGATCTCAGAGACGGGCAGATTATCTGCAATGTTAAAATCGAGGAACGGGAAAGCGCGACGATAGGAAAGTACAACATTATTCGCGGCTTTGAAAAGGCAGCGTAAGATTAAATCAAGGAGACAGAACGACAATGAAAAAGAACGCACAAACAGTAACGGCAGTCATAGTTATATCCGCAATTTTTCTGCTGACGGTTACGGCGGAAACGGCAATACTTTTAAGCGGCATATGGACGCGCGAAAAGTATACCCTGGCTTTTTTGGTATTAGCCGCGGGTATAGCCTTAGTCTATTTACTGTTTAAAGCCTTTGAGGAAAAAACCTTAAAAAAGGGATACGATAAGGCAAGCGAAGAAATTTCTTTGCTTGAAAGACGAGCTGACGAGCTTAACCGTTCTCTTAAAATTTCGGAGCACAACCTGAAAACTCTAAAGGAAACCGAGCCGGAATACAAACGCAAAAGCGAGGTGCTCGAAAGCTACCGCAATTCCTTCCCCTGTTTGGTACAGCCGGGGTATACGGTTTTTAATGTTATCCGCACAGAAGTCATGCCGGATAAATACAGCCGCTGGCTTATTGTAGGCGAGTTCGGGGACGAATTATGGAAGACCACAATAATACGGCGGGATATGCAGACCTACGGTGAAATGCTGACCCTTATAAGCAAAACCGAAACACCCGACGGCATAACGGAATTAAACGAGCAAAACGCTTTACCTTGGGAATAAGGAGTGGAGCTTATGGAACAGATAACCGAAATAAGCATTAAAGAAATCTCTCTTTCGGGCTTTCGCAACCAAAAGGAGCCTGTAAGCTTTGCGCTCGGTGACGTTAGCTGCGTCACCGGGCACAACGGCACCGGAAAGACCACCCTTGCCCACGCGGTCGCATTCGCGTTTTACGGCGTTACATATTTCGGAGAACAAAAGGCGGATAGGCTTATTAACTCCGAAAGTGCAGGGTGCGAGGTAAAGGTAGACTTTACCGACCAAAACGGCGTACTGCACAGCCTTATACGGCGAAGATTCGGCTCTAAAACCGAGCTTATATTCGACAGCTTTTCTGTAAGACAGGAGGAAATAAACCGCTTTATCTGCGATAAGGACACCTTTCTCTGCATATTAAATCCGTTTTACCTTACAAGCTTCAGCGAAGTAAAAGGGCGCGAGCTGCTTTTCCGCAATCTTAAAACGGTAGGCAGCGAGCAGATATTATCCGCCATGTCCGACGGCTTTAAAAAACCTCTTGAGGGGCTTAATATAACCGAGCCTGCCGAAATGCTTACCGATTACAGAGCGGGTATTCGCAGGTGTGACGAACAGCTGCGGATATTAGAGACTAAAAGGGCAACCTTGCGCGAAACGGTACAGGCAAATGATGCCGAGTGCGATAGGCTGAACGAGCAGGCAGAGGTTACCGCCGCCACGGTGCATATGCTGAAAGAAAAGCAGTTTGAGGGTTTAAACCTTGAAGATTTCAGAAAACGGCGGGAGCAACTTTCCGAAAAGCTGAAAAATGCCGTAAACAGCCCTGCCGCCGCTTTAGCGGCAGCACTGGAGGAAAGGCTGAAAGCGGCAAGAGAGCGGGAATATGTTTCAAAGTTTTCGGGTGATATTGCAAAGCTTGAAACGGAGCTTGCAGGTCTTAAAGTTAGGTACACCGTGCTTAAACAAAAGCTCGAAAAGCTTACGCCGGGTTCTAAATGCCCCACCTGTTCGGTTACCCTTACCGATGAACTGTTTGCAAGTGCAAAGACGGATATTTCGTCCGAGATAGACCATATCTTAAAAAATGCAAACGGGCTTGCTGAAACCAAAAAGGAAATGCTTAAAACCGAGCAAAAGGCAAAGCAGACCTTTGACCGGTTTAAAAAGGACGATACCGAAAAGCTGTCCGCAGAGTTAGACGATCTGCGCCGCGCCGTGGACGATTCGCCGGAGATTATGCAACGGGAAATTGAGGAGATAGATATGCTTCTCTCCCGCGGGCTTTTATCCGACAAGGAGTTTTCGGAGCTTGAAAGCGAGGAAAGAAACCTTGCAGAACTTGAAGCGCAGATCAAAAAGCTGCGGGAGTATTCGGTAGACGCGCAAATTACGGCTTTGAACGAGCAGGCAGCCTCCTTTGAAAACAATAAGCGAAAGTATACCGAAATATTATCCTCTCTTGAAGAATATGTTTCAAAGCGAACCGAGCTGTTGGCAGAGGAGCTTAAAATGCCGAATGTAAGCATAACATTATTTGAACCCGTTAAAACAACGGGCGAGCTTAAAAGCGTATTCCGCTTTGCTTACAAGGGCAGGAATTACGCGGCGCTGTCTTTATCCGAACGCACGGCGGCAGGGCTTGAAATATGCGCGCTTATGCGTAGGCTTACGGGGCTTAATTTCCCCGTGTTTATTGACAACACCGAAAGCGTAGCCCATTTCGATATGTCCTTCCTTACCTGCCAGACGGTATTTTTAAGAATGGTTAAAAATGCGCCGCTGTCGATTCGCTCAATGAGCAGAACCCCCGTAGCGGAAGAACTGCCCCAAGCGTCATAAATGGGCGCGTACATTAACTTTGACCTTGTAGACACGGCGGAGCTTTGCGGAATAAATATTAAACGCAGCACACTTACGAACGACGAGGTTGAGGCGCGGTGTGCTGATGAAACCCAAAAAGGGCGACGCCCAAATACGGGAGAGTGGATTTTTTAATTCTCCGTTGTATTTTCATCATCTGTATATTTCATAACATCCTCCACATTGCAACGGAGAATTTTGCAAAAGACCTCTATTGTATGCGTACTGACGCTTTCGTTTCGTTTTAATCGCGTAATCTGAGCAGGACTGATATTATAATTCTTTATAAGCGAGTATTGGGTAATTCCTCTTTTTTTCATCGTTTGCCATAAAACATCATAAGAAATCATAAATTTCAATCCTCCTATTGACATATTAACCGAATTTGGTGTATAATGGTATTAACCAATATCGGTTAATAAAGGAGGGTAGAGATGAAATACTTATCGGTAAAAGAAACGACAGCTATATGGGGATATAGCGAGGCAACTATTCGCAAATGGCGCAAGTTAGGGATGATAGCGGTAACTATCGGCGCAGAAAAGAAAAACGGTCGATGGCAAATACCCTCTGATGCGCAATGTCCAAAAAGAATAAAAACTACCTTATAAAACTTCTGCTATTTCTAAATTTGCTAAAGCATATGATTATCATTTAGAAGTTATTTAAAAAAGTGTTTTCTTTAAAAATGTTTGGGGGAAGAATTAAATGAAAAAAATTTTAGCCATCTTTTTAGCAATTGTTTCTATATTTACAATTTCAAGTTGCAGTTTGGACAAAAAAACCGCATATATGAAAACGGCAAACAATTTTACGGAAAAAATCAACGAAAGCTATGTTAATATCTTACGCACGGCAGCCGTTCTCGGTGTGGTGTATGCTGCTATAAATAAATCAAATCCAAACAGCCTTAAAGAATATATCGATTTAGAAGATTCCTATCTTGCAGAGGCTGTAACTCGTTCCGAAGAATATACAGCTATAATTATAAGCAATGCACCATCTATATCAGAACTGTATAATAAATTATTAAAATGTCCTGATGAGTATAAAGTTATTAAAAATGAAGCTGAAAATATGTATGAGCTCTATCTTTTTTTATTAGAATGTGTCACGGCTGAATTTAAGAATTATCTTTCGTGGTCCGGGAAATTTGAAGACGAAGCAACTAAATTTGAAAAGAGCCTTGAAAAAATGCGTACATACATTGCTCCTTGAATATTTATACTAAAATTATACTTTCGGAGGAAAATTTATGTTTGACTATATAGGAAACCAACTTAAAACTGCATCAAAATTCGTATGTGGAATAGGAATACTCTGTTCTGTGATTGCAGGAATAATATTTATGATAGTTACCGAATTTTGGGATTTTGGCGTAATTTACCTTTTCGTCGGTATTGCCATTGCGGCATTAGGGTCTGCAATATTCTGGGTAGCCTCACTTATCATCTATGGCTTTGGAGAACTGATTGAAAAAACCTCATCTATTGACTATATTATTTCAAAGATAAAAAGTATTGAATCCGACATTCTTTCCGAAAATCGAAAGAACATAGCCCATTCAGAGACAGAGTAGGAGTGAGCAAAAGCCTTTCTGATTATCATGCAATACGGTCACCTGCACACGACTCGGAGATTGACGCGGCGCAATACTGCGAGCAGGCGCTCACTCTTTTCGAGCAGTTTAAAAGCTGCTACAATTCCGACCATGTTGATTCGGTGGTGCAGCTTTTACTCGAAAAAATGCAGGCGGTCAAGATAAACATTCACGGCAACCTGTATTTTATACCCAATCCGCATTTGCCGCTCTTAAACATATTTGAGGATTACATTGAGGCGCTTTCAAAATGCAATCTGAACGCGGGTAATGTTTCTTCAAACAGTATGTTCGTGGCGAACGATGAAAAACAGCGCGAGAAAATGACGGCTGAATTTTATATGAATTACAAAAGAGATATTGAAACCTACGAGGAGCGAATCCAGCACTTCATTGACAACGGCTGCTCATCTGCTGCGGTTATTAACCGCTGGCTTAAAAAATTGAGGCGTTAAAGACTAAAAAGGCAACCTACGAACAGGTGCTCAAACGCCGGCTTGACGACCTTGACAAAGACTTTTCGCTGCTGCAAATGCAGTCGCAGGAATTGTCGCTCAAAGCCGTTAAGAACCAAATGGAAATGCCGTTAGCGGCGTAAAAAAGCACCGTCTGTCCCAATAGGGATAGGCGGTGTTTCTTTGTCAGTGTAAGCACCGGGGACTTATTACCCGCCTCAAAGCAGCTGTAATTATTTCAATTCATATGCAGCGGTCTGATTTCATTATACATCATATAAACCTTATCAAGCTGTTTATCAATATGGTAGTGTCCGCAGTACCATATTTCGTAATCCAAGCTCCTTTCAAGTCTGCCGAGCCATTCTTCAGTTGAACGGTCAATATCGGGCTTGAATATTTTTTTGGATTTTGCTTTTTTAGGCTTTCGCTTTATTTCGGCATTTTGCTTTGTAGACATAAACATTTCAGTAGGAAGATAATCTATCGGGCAGGTATGCGTCATCATACCGTATATACTGTTGTTTTCCGCCGCAAGTCTTTCCTCCACACCTACCTTTATCTCACAGCTCGGCATTTCATCCGCAAAAAAAGGTTTATTTTCTTCAATGCAGCGCATTTTATCCACACTGTGCGCACCGCCTACGACCATATATCTTTTGCCCTCAAATGTGTATATTTCACCGTCAATCGCAAAATAGATATTGGGATATTTCGGCTCGTAATAAACCTTGCCGCCGCAAAAGCTTCGTATACCGTATGTTCCCACATTCTGCGGGCGGTCTTCCTTATTGCCATGAATACAAAACAAAGTAATATTAAGGCTTGATATTTCTTCTTTAAGCTTATCGTCCCGCTTATCACCGTAATAATTAAACCCCGCGTCCCCTAAAATAATCAAAACATCCTTGCGCCTTGTGTTCATGGCGCAGCAAAACCTTTTCACATCTGTAAAATTACGGTGCTTATCCCCCGTAATAAAATATTTTGCAGGTGATCCGTCATCGTAATAAACGGCCGGATTTTCCTTTTGCCGCATTTGCGCTGCTATATACAGCAGCAGTGCCGTTACCTCCGCGGTTAATATTCCCGAAAGCACGCCAAGTGCCGCGTTTAATAACCCTATCGGTGTAAATATTAAAAGCGACACCGCACCGCCCGCCAGCGCCCCGGGGAAAACAATTTTTCTTAACGCTTTTGATATGCTTTTTTCATACGTATCAGCGCTAAGACAAATACACACAAAACCGATTGCCGCTAAAACCGAATCTGTAACTATAATTATTTCTCTCATTATAAGTTCTCCTTATTATTTTAAATTTTTTCAACATAATCAAGCGCTATCCAGCCTATTCCCGATTTCAGCCTGCCCCATTTTGAGGCGCCCGCACCGTTTTTTTCTTCCGTTATTGTATAAACGCCCCTATCGCGGATACACCCGACTATCGGGTAGTCTGCTCCGGCGCCTTTTCGGATATTAAGAGCCGACACCGTAACCTTAACCCTGTAAGCGCCCGTTTCTTTTTTCAGGATTCTGAGATATTTAACGCTTATAGGGCTGCAAACGGAGTTTTTGCCGTCGGTGGATTTATCAATTACTGCGCGTTCACCGTTTACGCTTTTTACTATCCACTCCTTTGAAAGCATCCAGTCGGGAACGTTTACGGTCATATTGTAATAAACCGCGCCGGGTACGATTCTGACCCTGTCGCCTGCCTTTATCGCGTCGGAATTTGCGGCATTATCTGCGGTCGGGGCGCTAACCCCGGTTACTGCCGGATTATATATAAACCCTAAGAATTTATAATCGGGTCCTGCTCCCCAATTTTCGTCATTTCCCTTTTTGCGCGTTTGGTTCCAAAAAGCCCTTGTGCCGTAGCCGCTTTCCGAGGTGTAAACTTCGTTTTCACTTATCACCCTTTCAACTATCGCCACGTGACCCGCACCGTCCGAACCCGCGAGGGTCTTACCCTTTTGCCATACCATACAGGCACCGGGGCGCGGACTCTGACCCATTTTGCACGAGCCTTTATACTGAATGAAATTTTCCGCGTTTACGGGTGCTAAATATTTGCAATATCCGTACCCGCCTATTTCATTGAATCTGCCGTAGGCGTAACCCACACAGTTTGAAAGCACATCGCAATCCTTATCCCTCGGGTAACCTGCAATGGCATTGGAGTAACCGCCGCTTGCCTTTCGTATGTAGTATTTATTGCCCGCGCCCGGCTTGCTTGTCCTTGCGGTAAATGTCATTTTTGCCCTCCCCCTTTTTAACCGTCATATCATCATAATTAAAAGTGCTTTGCTTGGGAAAATCAGTTATTTCCTCAAGCACGTTTTGTTTTCCTTTTTCCATTTTCTTCTCCTTTACTCATCCTTTCCAGACTGTATATACAGCTGGCTGACATACACGCTCGCCCCCGCCGCCAGTATCCCCTGCGTCACTGCGGTGAAAAATGCAAAAAGTATTTCCCTGTTGCTTTTAAGGTCGTTTGCCGCAAACACCCATAACGCCGCCAAAACAACCGAAATTACGCCGAGAAGCAGGGGTATGTATTTATCGGCTACCCTGCTTTTTTTAAGCCCGATTCCTATGATATACATAACCGGAACCAAAATAAGCAATTTGGGTTCAATGTACTGCTGTAAATTCATTTTAATTTTCTCCTTTACGTTAAATTATTAAGCCTATGATTGCGGAGACCAGTCCGCCCGCCAGCGCCGCGATAATTGCCGTAACAATCTGCTGCATACGTGCCCTCGGCTGACCCTCCATCTCCTCGATCTTCCGCTCGTGCCTTGCAAGATGCTCGTTTGTATGCTTAAGCTCGGTTGCAAGGGTCACAAGTGTTTCGTTCATTGAGCGTATTTCCGACTGTACTGCCTTTAGCTCCGATATTTCTTTTTCTATCGCATTGATTTTTTGCTCGTGCCTTTCAAGCACAATTTGTGTCTCATCCATTATCTCCCTCCTTCCGTTTTTTTACAGCTGCGGGAATATTTTACCGTATTACCCTGACGGAAAATGTCACGGTTAAACATTTATTTTCTTTGAAGCACGGAATAAGCCTCAATTATCATATCAAGAATTCTGAATTCTTTTTCATTCAGAATAATCACCGTTCCTTCGGTGGCTTTCCTCTTAATATTTTTTAAAAATTCCGTTTCTTCGGCACTCATATATTGCTTATCCCATCTGTAATTATCCATAACATATACCCCTCCGTCATACCGCCCCGTCTTTGTTTCCAGGGGAATTAAATAGCCCAGCTCATCTATATCCCGCTTTACGGTTCTTACAGAAACTCCGAACCTTTCCGCCAATTCGGGCATTGTTGAATGCCTTACTCTGCAAAGATATTTCATCATCTCAATAATCCGTTCGGCAGTTCCCATAAGCCCCCTCCTTTCGCAAAAATAAAAAAGCATGACAAGAATCCTTAAAGATTACCTGTCATGCCCATATGTTTAACATCGTGCTATGTACGAAGCTGTTTCCTTTATTTAATTACTTTAACTGCCAGATGCGCCTTGCAGTTTTTACACTTTATAACAATATCCGCGCTCCCCGAATTTTCGGAGGATATTTTTTCTATCTTAAGCGATTTATCGGAATCACAAACCCTTTTATCACATATGGGACATTTAATTTGTTCCATACTTCCACCTCCCTTTTATCGGTTTGTTCGCAGATTTGCGAACAAACTTCCCGAAATATACGGCGGGTTTCCCCACCGTTAACCTTTCGTAATAAGCCCCAAATGAAGCATTCTTATCTGCGCCGCTCTGTATGAAACATTAAACGCCCTTGCAATGTCGGAAATTATATCTCTGACCTTTCCTTTGTTAACATAAAAATTGTTAACAATATGTCTTCCCGTTATTCCGTATTTGCGCATAACACTTCTTGCAAAGGAACAAAAAACATTTCCCGGCATTAACAGCGCAGCCGCAAGGCTGTCAGCCTGCCATTCCATCCAGTCCGAATCATTATTTGTTTTTTGCCTGTAAAGTTCAACCTTGCGGCATGCTATAAATTCACGGGAGTTATTTTTGCGGTTCGCCGCAGAATTTGCGGCTATCTTGAAATACTCGCCGTGCAAAATAAAATGCGCGCCCTCGTGGGTCTCGGTATATCTTCGCCGTGCGGTATTTTCTCTCACACACAGATGCTTGTTTATTAAAACCGTTCCGTAGGTTTCCCGCAATACCGTAGGCTTATACATTTCGTCATATGACGGTATTTCAACCTCGTCGCTCATTACTATCAGTCCCAAAACGGCGGAACTAAGTGTTCCTATATATTTTTGCTTGACTGTTAACCCCAAGCGGTCTTCCAAAAGCTCCGCGGTATCAAGCGGTTTCGGAAGTATTAAATTTTGCGGAAAGAACTCTTTTAAAACATCTTCCGCGATATTTTCTATATCTTCCCTTGAAAGTATATACAGCCCGCTTTCCTTTTGAGGATAATCCAGCTTCACCCCTTTGCCCCTTTCATGATTTCTTTTGTTTTATAATTTTAATAAGCTCCGACCAGTCCTCATCCGTAAAATTGCGGTCTTTAGCTGTTCGCAAAGCCATTCTCGCCGACGGCAGCGAGTCGATGTATGTATTAATGTCACTGTGCTGACCGTTCTTGCTGACGCCCGCAAGGTCATAAAAAGCGTTAATATCCTCTGAATCCTTGATTTCCAACGCCTTAACGAATTTTTCCAAAAATCTTTCGGGCGCTTTACGGTTGCCGTTTTCAATATCGCATAAATAAGCCGGCGATATTTCCACCTCCGCGGCAAAGGCTCGCATTGTTTTGCCGAGCTGTTCGCGCCTTTGCTTAACATACTCGCCGAACGGCAAGCTATTATTTTTCATTTTTCAGCATTCCCTTCAACTATTCAAGAAAACAAAATTGGTTTATTCCGTCGCAGCCGATCCGTTCACTTGTTCGCTGATTTGTAAACATTATAACACTTACAACACAGCTTGTCAATAGTAAAATGAAAATTTTTCCAAAAAGCGCCTTAAATATATTTTTAAAAAAGATAATACATCGGTCGTTTTTTTGCCGACCGATGTTGAATATTAAAGTACGAAAATCAAAAATAAGGCTTTGGAAAAGCTCTATCGCTTAAATCCCACTTCTCAGCATTAAATGAAACATCATCCGGTAATCGGTCAGCTTCGGTGCAGTTTTTAAAATAAACGTTCCCGTTTTTCCTGCCCAGCATTGACATTTTCATATTTTTACCGTTGCAGGTAATCATACCGTAAACATTTTCAAGCCCTAAATCTCCGGTAGCAACGCATTGGTCACCTGAAACAATACCGATAAATGTGTAAGGACCAAGTTGTGTTCTTTTTATCTCAAGGTTAATAAAAGCATTTTTTATATCACATCTGTAAGCAGAATTATAAATTCCGCATAATCCGCCGGTATAGCTGCACCCTACATTCGCCTCGTCTATGCTGCCGATATAAACTATATCGGTTACATAAGAATCTGTAGGTTTACTGTTTCTGGAATTAAGTATGCCCGTAATTCCCCCGCAGGTGACGGTTTCCCCCTTAACGGCTATATTAACGGCAGAATATAACAGACTCATACGATAATAAGTGCCCTTGTAATTTGCGTCAAATCCACCGACAATTCCGCCTGTCATTGCAAATACCAAGTCGTCGGACGATACGCTTATATTCCCCGTTGCCTTACATTCGCTTATTTCTATTCCCCTGTTTACGGCAAACATACTGCCCGCAACAGCGCCTACATACAAAGATTCCGCATTATTACGTTTTGGAATTGATATGTTAATGTTTTCAAGCGTTATTCCTCTTATTACGGCGTCCTCCGCACAACCGAAGAATCCTACGCAAGCTTCATAACCGCGGGCGTCTGTCATTTTATCCGTTAAGGACGTTATGGTCAAATTACTTATGGTATGACCGTTACCTATAAATTCACCCTTAAAGGCTCTCCCGCGAACCCCTATGGGAGTCCATTCAATTCCGGCCAAGTCTATATCTGCCTCAAGTGTGACCTGCTCTCCTGCATATGAATGTCCGCACATAACAGCGTTGGCAAACTGATTCAAATCATCTGCATTTGTAATTTTGTGTATATTTGTAAATCCCGTTTCCGGCAGCGCAGGCTCCTCGGGCACCGGCTCGCGCTCAAAAATATCGGGATTTATCAGCGCATTGTCATTATCGGAAATTTCACTTTCTTCCGCAGTGTTTTCTGAATTACTGTTGCCTCCGGTTTCCTTTGGAGCTTCAGAAAAGCTTGCAGCTGCAACAGATGAAGGGGCTTCAGCATTTTTCTCACTGCTTGCAGCCTCGGAAGAAAGCTGTGCTTCATTCTCAATTTGGGAAATGACCTTTTCTATCTGACCCTCGCTCAATCCCAAATCATAAACCGTGCACGAGCAAAGAAGCAGCATGGCTGACGCCATACTCACAACCGATATTAAGCCTTTTGATATTCGCATACATACAACACCTTTTAATATTATTTAAGGGAACCGAATAATATGCTGCATTTTATATACCTGAATTTTGTTCTAATATTATTATACACTATTCTTTTCCCAATTTCAACCAAAATGTTAGCAGAAAATACAATGGATTGTAGGTTTACAATAGATGTGTTACAGAAAATAAAAAAAGAGTGACGAATGGAGC
>ERZ772819.2281-NODE-2281-length-14563-cov-3.598704_pt1 | contig 14563 bp, 10 predicted proteins | sample MGYA00580860_ERZ772819 | MGnify/ENA primary metagenome ERZ772819 (study PRJEB29015, sample SAMEA2737683) | human gut metagenome | biome: human gut; feature: human-associated habitat; material: faeces | place: China | collected 2012 ...
CTTTATTACAGAATAGTAGGTTTCCAAAGCATCCGATAACATCCCTATATATTCTAAAACCTACTAACAGCTTCTAAATGTATAATTTAGTAGGTCTTCAATGCTTGTTAGATGTACCTAATCACCTGTTTTTCTTTCTCATAACGTCAAAAAAGCCCACTAAATCACGCCTAATAAATGATTTAGTGGGTCTTTCACAATTTCTCATGTTACAAGTTCTAAAAATAAACCTACTAAATCCCGTTTCTCATTATATCTAGTAGGTTTTGGCATATTTTCAAGCAGCTATTGCAGTTAAATATGCTTTTATCCCCGCCAGCAGATGCCACATTCAGGCATAATCCCCCAACATATATGCAACAACCAGCCTATACAGCAGCCTAACGTCTATACAGCAGCCCAGCATATATACAACCCTTGGCTAGTCAAAAAAGGATGCCACATTCGCGGCATCCTTAAAAAACTACTTCATATGTACATCAAGCTGGTTGAACGGAATCTCAATTCCATTCTCATCAAATATATTCTTATATCTTTCAAGCAGGTTAAATCTTACATTCCAGTAGTCTGCTGTATTAACCCAGGCTCTTGTCTCAAGTGTTACACAGCTTTCATCAAGGCTCTTGACAACAACCAGAATATCCTTGTCCTTAAGTATCCCCTTCTCACTATTAATAACCTGTTCAAGAAGCTTCTTGGCTTTAGGAATATCTGATGAATAGCCAATTCCTATCTGGATATCAATTCTTCTTGTATTCTCTGCGCCTACGTTAACAATGCTTGAATTAGAAAGTGAACCGTTCGGGAGCATTACTACTTTATTATCAATAGTAACAAGCCTTGTGTAAAGAATCTCTATAGACTTTACAGTTCCTTCATTAGTTCCGACTATAATATAATCACCAACCTTAAAAGGCTTGAATATAAGAATAAGAATTCCTCCTGCAAAGTTCGAAAGGCTTCCCTGCAGGGACATACCAATCGCAAGTGCTGCAGAACCAAAAAGTGTGAGCAGTGATGTCGTCTGAAATCCCAGCTTATCCACAACTATCATGATAAGTATTGCATACATTACAAACTTAAGCACTGATACCACAAAATTAACAACACCTTTATCCAGCGTGCTTCTGTCCAGCATCTTCTTTACAAGCTTATCAAGCACTCTGATTATCTTCTTGCCAATAAACCATATTAAGACAGCAATAACAATTTTACCAATAAGTGAAACCGACCAGTTTCCTAAATCATTGAGAAGCTGCTTGACATGGGCAATAGAAAAGAATCTGGTTATTTCATCTGTTTCCTGCTGGATTGTTGTGGCTGCATCTGCCACAAGTCCTATGAATCCCATAGCTGATCCCCCTTTGTATTATTTCATCTTCTTTTTAAGCTGTTCTAACTTCTTCTTAGTCTCTATATCAATCTCTTCACTTGCACGCGCTGCTTCTTCTGCTTTTCTTACAGCTTCTTCCTTAGCCTGAAGTGCTTCCATGCAGGCTTTCTCTGCCTGTTTTCTTGCTTCAACCGCCCGCTTTGCTTCCTCTGCTGCAGCAAGTTCAAGCATTTCAGCCTCTGCTGCCTTTCTCATGGCTTCCTTCTTTGCAATTGCAGCCCTCTTTAATACAGCAATCTCCTCAAGTTCAAGCTGTGTATACGGCTCACTGTTATATATAACGAATGAAAGTCCGGGAAGTGTAATATCAATATATTCCATATCATCACCATCATTATCTGACTTGATAATCTGTCCATTAACCTTCTCGTCTCCGCCGAACTTCTTCCACTCACTGTTAAATACTTCCTTATACTTTCCACGCACATCAACGTGAAGTCTGTAGTTTTCCCTCTTAACAGGAGTAAAATTCACAGCAATCACCAGCTTATTACCCTTGCTGTCAGCTCTCTGCATTGCAATAACAGTCTCTTCCGGATTAGAATTCTCAAGCCACATAAATCCATCAGGATCATTGTCAAGCTCATATAGAGCCGCATTTTTTGCATAGAACTTATTAAGCTCCGACATGAATTTCTCAAGTCCTGCATCCTGTCCTGCTGCAAACATCTTGCTTCCCGGATGTGCATACATGAATCCAAGTGCAGCCTTGATATCTGACAAATGTGCCTTCTCATCACTGCCTGACACCATATCCACAAATGCTTTCTCCCTGAAATCATCATGATTGAGCGAGAGCATGAAATCCTCTCCGTAATTATAGAGCATTCCATATGTCAGCTTGTCATACTCACCTTTTCTGAACAGCGGGTCAGTTCCCATGAATTCAAGAAAATCCTTAGTCCAGCAGTTATTCTGCTTATAAGTAAACATAAGAGGGTCATCATTATCTGCCGCAGTAACTCCAAACCAGCCGCTTGATTCTTCTGCTATTGTAAAACAGCCATCGCCACGTTTAGCAATATATTTGTTCATAGTCTTAAGAAATTCGATTGCGTCAAGATTCTCATTGCCGCCATACATGTTAGGTGTCCATGTACCCGGCTGCTTACCGTAATCGAGGTAAAGCATTGAAGCAACACCGTCAATTCTGATACCGTCAATATGGTAATCATTAAGCCACATTAATACGCTTGATAAAAGAAAACTTCTTACAGCACCTTTCTTATAGTCAAATGTGACAACATCCCACTCAGGATGCTTCTCTAGTGATGGCTTAAGATATCCGTAAGCATCTGCCCCGTCAAAATCATACAATCCCTTAACTTCTGTACCAAAGTAAGCACCATTCCAGTCAATTATTACGCCAATTCCAGCGTTATGGCAGTCATCAACCAGCTTTTTAAATGCATCACTGCCGCCTATTCGGTGTGTTACCGTAAAATATCCCAATGTCGAATATCCATTCATCTCCTCATTAAGATACTCTGCAACCGGAAGGAAACATACATGTGTATATCCCTCCTGCTTTACAAAATCCACAAGCTCATCTGCACTTTTTTCTTTCAGCCAGTCAGTAAGTGACACCTCATATACTGTTACAGGCTTCTTCTTTCCTGCTTCTTTCTTTCTCTTTATCATCCATAGCCCATCGTTCCATGCATATGAATCAGGCATGTTCTCATCACTTACCACTGATGCAGTAATTGGAACTGATGATATCTGTCTTGATACAGGGTCTAACTTTCTTGTAGTTCCCTTACCCTGTCTCTTAATTTCATACATATATCCGCATCCGGCTGCCAGTCCCGGAATGAACAGTTCAAATACTCCTGTATCCTCAATTCTTTCCATTAAGTGGACTCTGCCGTCGTATTTGTTAAACTCTCCTACGACACTTACGCTGAGTGCCTTAGGTGCCCATACATTAAAAAGCACTCCCTTCACGCCATTGACAGTTCTTTCATGAGCGCCGAATATATGTGCTGCATTTTTCTCTTCTCCTGCAAGAAATGCTTTGTAATCTTCCGGTTTCGTAACATTTGCAAATGTATATGGGTCCGTATATTCTGTGACCTCTCCATTAACCTTCTCCACTGAATAAGTGTATGAAAGCTTTTTCTTAGATGAAACAAGTGCTGCAAAGAATCCGGATTCATCAACCTTTTCCATATTAACAGCAGTTTTTCTGCCATCTATATGCAGCTTAACTGCCACTGCATCAGGACGCATTATCTGTATAAGCAGTCCCTTACCGGTAACATGTGCCCCAAGCAACTCCTTTGGCTTGTCACACTCTGCATATACAATCCCCTCTATCTCCGGCCAGTTCATCAGACCGTATAAGTTTTTATTCATACATTACCCCCATCCACTGTTTAAAGCATTCCGTCCATGATGACACCTGTGGTTCATAATGTCCCATATTCTTAGTCGCAGTCTCTCGTGTGCCAAGTCCAAGACCATGTGTACCTTTAGCATATACATGATAATCAAACGGAATCTCCTGTTTTCTTAACGCTTCCACCATAAGTAATGAATTTTCAAGCGGAACTGTCTTATCTTCACATGTATGCCATATGAATGCTGGTGGTGTGTCCTTATCCACTCTCTTTTCTATAGACACTTCATCTATAAACTCATCATATTTTTCCCCAAGACTTCTCTCAAATGATGCCCTGTGTGCATCAATTCCTGATGTAATTACAGGATAACCTAACAGCATGCCATCAGGCTTAACATACTCATGACTGCAGTGAAGTACATTTTCCAGAAGATAATCAAGTCTTTTTGAATTCCATCCTGTTCCAAGAAGTCCGGCAACATGACCTCCTGCTGAAAACCCTGCGATAATGATTTTGTCAGGATCAACATCCCATTCTGCTGCATTATCTCTTACATACTTCATTGTATAGGCTGCCTCAAAAAGCTGTGCAGGATACGTAACAGGTGCAAGACTGTATCTTAATACAACAGCATTATACCCCATATCAAGCATCTTAATAGCTATAGCTTCTCCTTCTCTTGGAGAATGATGATTATATCCGCCACCCGGACAGATAACAATAAGAGGTCTCTTAAACGGATCCTGATCATTAGGAAATACATCTTTGATGTAAGTAGTAATTGTTGCATTTCCCTGTTGTTCTATTCCAAACTCCTGATATGGTAAATCTATATTAATAGTATTATGTAACATAATGTTCTCCTTCTAGCTGAATAATTCTGTATATTATGTCTGTAGTGTAGTGGTGGTGATGTGTGTATATTTTCGTGTGTGGTCGATTTATGACGAGCTGTGTGGGAGTTAATGCCGTTAGATGCATAAGCGCTGTGAATGAAAGCTCGTTCAAGCGAAGCGCGTTTGCTTTCGTTCACAGTAAAAAACTTTGCAGATAACGGCATTTACTCCCACTAAGCGCAGGAATCATGAGACCACACACGAAAATATACACACATCACATCTACACTTCTACAAAAAACAGATTAACATCTACTTAGAATCTATGTATGAATAATCCGCTTCTTAATTTAGGCTCAAACCATGTTGACTTTGGCGGCATTAATAGTCCTGCGTCCGCTACTGCAAAAAGTTCTCCAATAGAAGTTGCATACATTGAAAAAGCAAGAACGCAATCCTCATCACATCTTCTCTCAAGCTCGCCTAAGCCGCGGATTCCGCCTACAAAGTCTATTCTCTTATCTGTCTTAGGGTCGTGGATTCCTAAGAGTGGCTCTAAGACGTTGTTCTGGAGTACTGCTACATCCAAGCCGTCTACCGGGTCGCTGCTTAAGATTTCTTCTTTGGCTGTGAGTGTGTACCATTTTTTGCCAAGATACATTCCGAATTCACCTTTCTTAGAAGGTGCAACCTGTGTGCTACTCTCGCTTACAGTGAATTTATCTTTAATCTTTGCCATGAACTCTTCTTCACTTAAACCATTCAGGTCCTTTACAACTCTGTTATATGGCATTATCATAAGTTCTTCGTCTGGGAATAATACTGACAGGAAATAATTGAACTCTTCATTGCCTGTATATCCCGGATTAGCTTCTCTTCTGCGTAAACCTACCTTTACAGCAGAAGCTGCCCTGTGGTGTCCGTCCGCAATATATATCTGGTTAATTCCTGCAAATGCGTTCTCTATAGCCTCTACAGATTCTTTACTGCTTATTTTCCAGACCTGATGTCTTATTCCATCAACCGCTGTAAAACTGTATACAGGCTTCTCCTGCTTGGCTTTGGCAACCTCTGCACTTATTACTGCATTAGCTCTGTATGCCAGGAATATAGGACCAGTCTGGGCACTGCAGGTATCAACATGGTTAATTCTGTCTAATTCTTTGTCAGCTCTTGTGTTCTCATGCTTCTTAATAACATTGTTAAGATAATCATCAATAGAAGCACATGCTACAATTCCTGTCTGTGTTCTTCCATCCATTGTAAGCTCATACACATAATATGCCTTGTCCTTATCTGTTATAAATGTTCCATCATCTATAGCTTCCATAAGCATATCATGGGCTTTCTTATATACCTGCTCACTATACATATCAACTGATTCATCAAACTGGGTCTCTGCCCTGTCAATCTTAAGAAATGATAATGGTTCTCTTTCCACCTCTGCTCTTGCTTCCTTTGAATCATACACATCATAAGGAAGAGCTGCTACTTTGTCTGCCACTTTCTCATCCGGTCTGACACATTCAAATGGTCTTATTACTGCCATACTAACCTCCATCCGCACTATTTAACTTAAGTACTATACTTTCATATATTAGATACATTTTAACATTCAGACAGCCTTAATACAAGAAAGACCAGCCAAATGTTACAACAAATGACTGGTCTTTGATATTATTATCATTATATATGATTACTTAATAACTCTTACCTTGATAACACCTTCAATTGCTGAAAGCTCTTCTACTACTGCCTCTGGTGCAGATGCTTCAATATCTAAGAGAGAATATGCATAATCACCTCTTGACTGGTTAGCCATAGATGATATATTGATGCCTGCAGCACCAAGAACTGTTGTTATCTTACTGATAACTGCTGGTACGTTCTTATGGCATACAGTAATTCTTCCCTCTGTTGCGCATACACCGCAATCACAGTTAGGATAATTAACTGAATTAATGATATTACCATTCTCAATAAAGTTTCTAAGCTCATTAACCGCCATAACAGCACAGTTATCTTCAGCTTCTGCTGTTGAAGCTCCAAGATGAGGAAGAACAATTGCTCCTTCCATCTTAGCTGTTGTTGGGTTAGGGAAATCTGAAACATAAGTCTTAACTCTTCCAGACTTAAGTGCCTCACCGATAGCAGCTTCATCAACAAGTACATCTCTTGCACAGTTGATAATTACTGTTCCATCCTGCATAAGGTCAAATGCTTCCTTATTAATCATTCCCTTAGTGCTGTCAAGTGCAGGAACATGAACTGTAATATAGTTACATTCCTTATAGATATCCTTAACATCAGATATGTACTTAACTTCACTTGAAAGATTCCATGCAGCCTTAACTGAAACATATGGGTCATATCCGTATACTTCCATTCCAAGTGCTATAGCTGCATTGGCAACTAACTGTCCAATTGCTCCAAGACCGATAACACCAAGCTTCTTGCCCTTGATTTCCTGTCCTGCAAATGCTTTCTTAGCCTTCTCAGTTGCCTTGGCAATATCAGGGTCTTCTGCATTATCTGCAACCCACTTGTTACCACCGATTAAATCTCTTGATGCTAAAAGCATAGCTGCAATAACCTGTTCCTTAACTGCGTTAGCATTAGCTCCTGGTGTGTTGAATACAACAATACCTTCCTCTGCACATTTGTCAAGAGGAATATTATTAACGCCAGCTCCTGCTCTTGCAATTGCAAGAAGATTATCACTAAGCTCCATATCATGCATCTTGGCACTTCTTACAAGTACAGCCTGTGCATCTTCAAATGAGCTTTCTGTATTATACTCATCAGAAAAAAGCTTCAAACCACATGCCGCTATATTATTAAGACAATTAACATTAATCATTATGCATTCTCCTTCTCGAACTTCTTCATGAATTCAACAAGCTTCTCTACACCTTCGATTGGCATAGCATTGTAGATAGATGCTCTCATACCGCCAACTGTTCTGTGTCCCTTAAGATTTACAAATCCGGCTGCTTCTGCTTCTTTAACAAACTTAGCATCAAGTTCCTTATCTCCTGTTACGAATGGAACATTCATAAGTGAACGGTCTTCCTTAACAACTGTTCCCTTAAACATCTTAGATTCATCAAGGAAATCATAAAGAATTTTAGCCTTCTTTTCATTGTGTTCTTTCATAGCTGAAAGTCCACCCATCTTCTTAATCCACTTAAATACCTTGCCGCAGATATAGATATTGTAGCAAGGAGGTGTATTATAAAGAGAATCTGCATCTGCCTGTGTCTTCCACTTAAGCATTGTAGGAGTTCCTGGAAGAACGTCATCTGTTATAAGGTCTTCTCTGATAATAGCAATTACAACGCCTGCTGGTCCGATGTTCTTCTGGACACCGCCGTATACAACGCCGTACTTAGTTACATCCATAGGTTCTGATAAGAAGCATGATGAAACATCTGATACAAGAATATGACCCTTAGTGTTAGGTAATGTCTTATACTTTGTTCCGTAAATTGTGTTGTTCTCACAGATATATACATAGTCAAGATCCTCTGGAATATCAAGATCTGAACAGTCTGGAATATATGAAAATGTCTTGTCTGCTGATGAAGCAAGCTCAACAGCCTCTCCATATATCTTAGCTTCTGCAAATGCTTTCTTAGCCCACTGTCCTGTAAGGATATAACCTGCTTTCTTATTCTTCATAAGGTTCATAGGCACTTCAGCGAAGAACTGCGATGCACCACCCTGTAAAAATAACACCTTATAGTTATCTGGGATGTTAAGAAGGTCTCTTAAATCCTTCTCTGCCTCTTTGATGATGTTGTCATAAACCTTGGATCTGTGGCTCATTTCCATTACCGACTGACCGCTTCCCTGGTAATCTAACATTTCATCTGCTGCTTCTTTGAGTACTTCCTCTGGTAAAACAGCTGGACCAGCGCTAAAGTTATAAACTCTACTCACCTTTTCTTCCTCCTAAAATATAAAATATTAAAAACTATTTTAGTCCTTTATCACATTAAAGTCAATATATGAATTATTTCTTGTTATTAAGGTCTTCTCTGTCGAATGCCTCTGAGATTGCAGCCCCCGGTGAAACCATAGGGAATACCTTGTCTTCTCTGTCAATATGACAGTCTATAACACATGGAATATTGAGTTCGATTGCTTCTTTAAATGCTTTCTCAAACTCCTCTATTGTATCAACACTGTAAGCCTTGGCTCCCATTCCTTCTGAAACCTTAACAAAATCCACCTGATCATCAAGAACTGTAGCTGAATATCTCTTGCCATAGAAAAGATCCTGCCACTGTCTAACCATACCAAGTACATGGTTATTAAATATAACTTCAATAACAGGAATGTTATATCTGGTTGCTGTTGCAACTTCATTCATATTCATACGGAAGCAACCATCACCTGCAATATTAACAACTGTCTTATCCTTACGTCCAACCTTGGCACCTATACATGCACCAAGACCATATCCCATAGTTCCAAGTCCTCCTGATGTAAGAAGTGTTCTTGGCTCTTTGAACTTATAATGCTGTGCAGCCCACATCTGATGCTGTCCAACATCTGTTGTAATAATTGCATCACCATTTGTAATCTCGTATATCTTCTCCATGATAAGAGGTCCGTTAAGAATATCTCTGTTATATCTCATAGGATAATCAAGCTTATAAGACTTGATGTGTTCCATCCAGTCTGAGTGATCCTGATTATCTAACTTATCATTGATTCTCTTAAGAATCTCTTTAGCATCTCCTAGTACATGTGCATCTGTCCTGACATTCTTGTTAATCTCAGCTGCATCAACATCAAACTGCAGAATCTTTGCATTCTTAGCAAATTTCTTAGTATTTCCAGTAACACGGTCTGAGAATCTTGCACCAACCACGATAAGAAGATCACACTCTGAAACTCCGTAGTTAGATGTCTTAGTACCATGCATACCAAGCATTCCTGTGTATCTTTCATTAGATCCGTCAAATGCACCCTTACCCATAAGTGAGTCACATACCGGTGCATCAACCTTCTCAACAAACTTCTTAAGTTCATCAGATGCCTCTGATATAACAGCTCCGCCACCAACGAATACATATGGCTTCTTAGCTTAAGTGTCACAGCCTTATCAATATCTTCTTCCTTAATGCTTGCTGTAATTCTGTCTACAGGCTTTGGAACTCTTGGTGTGTACTCACACTCTGCTGCTGTTACATCCTTAGTAACATCAACTAATACCGGACCCGGTCTTCCTTCCTTGGCAATTCTGAAAGCATTTCTTAATGTCTTGGCAAGGTCCTTTACATTCTTAACAATATAGCTGTGCTTTGTAATTGGCATTGTAACACCCGCTATATCAATCTCCTGAAAGCTGTCTCTTCCAAGAAGAGGAACTGTTACATTACATGTAATTGCAACCATAGGAACTGAATCCATATATGCAGTTGCAATACCTGTTACAAGGTTAGTCGCTCCTGGACCTGATGTTGCAAAACATACACCAACCTTACCTGTTGCTCTTGCATATCCATCAGCAGCGTGCGATGCACCCTGCTCATGTGATGTAAGAATATGAGTTATCTCATCTGAATGCTTATAAAGAGCATCATATACATTAAGAATAGCTCCACCAGGGTATCCAAATATTGTATCAACGCCCTGTTCTTTCAAGCATTCAACAATTATCTCTGAACCATTTAACTTCATTTATCTTCTCCTGATTTCTCTTTAATGTCTTTTTATAATTATATTAAATATTACTCATCTGCTGAACTTTTAAGAATGGCTCCTCTGTTTCCTGATGTAACGAGTGAAGCATATCTCTTTAAGTATCCTGTTGTTACCTTAGGTTCTCTTGGCTGCCACTTAGCCTTTCTTGCAGCAAGCTCTTCATCTGAAACCTTAAGTTCAAGTTTAAGTCCCGGAATATCAATGCTGATGATATCTCCTTCTTCAACTAAAGCAATAGGTCCGCCAACAGCAGCCTCTGGTGATACATGACCAATAGAAGCTCCACGGCTTGCACCTGAGAATCGTCCATCTGTAATAAGAGCAACTGATGAGCCAAGTCCCATACCTGCAATAGCTGATGTAGGATTAAGCATTTCTCTCATACCAGGACCGCCCTTAGGACCTTCGTAACGGATAACAACTACATCACCTTCAACAATCTTACCACCCTTAATAGCAGCAATTGCATCTTCTTCTGAATCAAATACTCTTGCCGGTCCTTCATGTACAAGCATCTCTGGAACAACTGCTGAACGCTTGACTACTGATCCGTCTGGTGCAAGATTTCCTGAAAGAACTGCAAGACCACCTGTCTTACTGTATGCATTATCAACTGTTCTTATGACTTCAGGATTACGGTTGTATGCTGTTGCTATACACTCTCCGATTGTCTTTCCTGAAACTGTCATGCAGTCTGTATTAAGAAGTCCGATATCTGCAAGCTCTTTCATAACTGCATATACACCGCCTGCTTCATTAAGGTCTTCCATGTATGTTGGACCTGCTGGTGCAAGGTGGCAGAGATTAGGAGTCTTTTCGCTTATTGGGTTAGCGAATTTGATATCGAAATCAAATCCTATCTCATGTGCAATAGCTGGAAGGTGAAGCATGGAATTAGTAGAACATCCAAGTGCCATATCTACTGTAAGGGCATTCATAATAGAATCCTTAGTTATGATATCTCTTGCTGTGATTCCCTTATTAACCATATCCATAACAGCCATGCCTGCGTGCTTTGCAAGCTTGATTCTCTCTGAATATACGGCTGGAATTGTACCATTGCCTCGAAGTCCCATACCAAGTGCCTCTGTAAGGCAGTTCATTGAATTGGCTGTGTACATGCCTGAACATGAACCACATGTTGGGCATACCTTTTCCTCAAACTCAAGTACATCTTCCTCTGTCATTGTTCCTGCTGCATATGAACCAACAGCCTCAAACATTGAAGAAAGGCTTCTCTTCTTCCCCTTAACATGACCTGCAAGCATTGGTCCGCCTGATACGAATACAGTTGGAAGATTAAGTCTCGCTGCTGCCATTAAAAGTCCTGGAACATTCTTATCACAGTTAGGAACCATTACAAGTCCGTCAAACTGATGTGCAATTGCCATACACTCTGTTGAATCTGCAATTAAATCTCTTGTTACTAAAGAATATTTCATTCCGACATGTCCCATTGCAATACCATCGCATACTGCAATAGCAGGGAATACTACAGGCACACCGCCTGCCTCAGCAACTCCTAATTTAACTGCATTGACAATCTTATCAATATTCATATGACCTGGTACAATCTCATTATAAGAGCTTACAATACCAATCATGGGTTTCTTCATCTCTTCTGCTGTGAAGCCAAGTGCATTAAAAAGGCTTCGTGCAGGTGCCTGCTGCATACCACTTCTGGCGTTATCACTTATCATAGCTTATCTCCTTAATATGTATTATTTAAATGTATTAAACTCTCTCTGCGATTAAGTCGCCCATCTTGTCAGTTCCTACAAGTGTGCATCCTTCTGACATAATATCAGTTGTTCTGTAGCCTTCCTTTAAAACAGCTGCAACTGCTGCTTCAATAGCATCTGCTTCCTTGTCAAGATCAAGTGAATATCTTAACATCATGGCTGCACTGAGAATTGTAGCAATTGGATTAGCAACATTCTTTCCTGCAATATCAGGTGCTGAACCATGGCTTGGCTCATAAAGACCTAACTTAGTCTTATTAAGGCTTGCACTTGATAACATTCCGATTGAACCTGTTATCATACTTGCCTCATCTGATAATATGTCTCCAAACATGTTCTCAGTAAGAATAACATCGAACTGTCCAGGATTCATAACAAGCTGCATAGCACAGTTATCTACAAGCATGTCTGAAACTTCAACTTCCGGATAATCCTTTGCAACCTCATGTACAATCTTTCTCCAGAGTCTTGAAGAATCAAGAACATTTGCCTTATCAACGCTTGTTACTTTCTTTCTTCTCTTCATTGCAATCTCAAATCCCTTAATTGCAATTCTTCTGATTTCTTCTTCGTTGTATGTAAGTGTATCAACGGCTGTCTCCAATCCGTCAATTTCCTTAGTATATCTATTACCAAAGTAAAGGCCGCCTGTAAGCTCTCTCATAATGACCATATCAAATCCATCACCGATTATTTCTTCCTTCAATGGACACGCTGCCTTAAGTTCATCATAAAGATATGCCGGACGTAAATTAGCAAAAAGTCCTAATTCCTTACGAATCTTTAAAAGTCCCGCTTCTGGTCTTAAATTAGGTGCAACATCATACCACTTGGAATTACCTACATTGCCTCCAACTGCTCCAAGAAGTACAGCATCAGATGCTTTAGCTGTTGCTACTGCTTCATCTGTAAGTGGAACGCCATACTCATCAATTGAGCATCCACCCATAAGAATCTTGGTATAATCGAACTTGTGACCGTATTTGTCAGCCACACTGTCAAGCACTTTCACAGCCTCTCTGACGATTTCTGGTCCTATTCCATCACCTGGAATTAAAGTTATTCTGCTTTCCATAAACCTTTACCCCTTTTTCATATGATAATTCAATTTAATATGATATAACATTTGCGCAACATTTTCAATAAAAAAAGGATTCCTGACCAGACAAATGTGTCTGGTCAGGAACCCTGCTTTAATTAATTGCCTTTAATTATTCTGCTGATGTGCTGTCTGATGGCTTCTCAACCTGAGCAATTGCCTTCTTCTGCATTGAGATACGGCAATTCTTGTTGTTACCGAATTCTACGATTACATCATCTTCTGATATATCGATAAGAACACCATAGAAACCGCTTGTTGTAAGAACATAATCACCGATTTCCATAGAATCCATAAGTTCCTGCTGACGCTTCTGTTCCTTCTTCTGTGGCTTGATTGCCATGAAATACATCATTGCACCAATAATTACGACATAAAAAACTATGATAGCAATATTCATTGATACTCCTCCTTAAAAATGTCTCTTTCAAACTTAACATATAATACATAATTGAGAGCTGCTTGTCTACCTCAAAATGTATTTTTAACAAAATATTTATAAACATACAGCATTACTGCTTATCATATGTCTTCATCTGATATAATGCCTCTTCCTTGAAGCCTGCATATCTTCCTTCTTCAATTGCAGCTCTTATGTCTGTCATGAGATGGTTGTAATAGTATAAATTGTGAAGAACACAAAGACGCATTCCAAGCATTTCCTTAGCCTTAAGAAGATGTCTTACATATGCTCTTGAGTAATTCTGACAGCATGGACATCCACAGCCTTCTTCAATTGGTGCTGTATCTGTCTCATACTTTGCATTAAAAAGATTAATCTTTCCAAACTTAGTATACACATGTCCATGACGTCCGTTTCTTGAAGGGTATACACAGTCGAAGAAATCAATTCCTCTGTCCACTGCCTCTAATATGTTGGCAGGTGTTCCCACTCCCATAAGATATGTCGGCTTGTCCTTTGGAAGATATGGCACTACATTATCAAGTACATCATACATTTCCTCATGTGTTTCACCAACAGCAAGCCCGCCTACTGCATAACCATCAAGATTTAACTCTGATATTCTCTTGGCGTGGTCAATTCTTATATCATTAAATACTCCACCCTGATCAATACCAAAAAGCATCTGAGCAGGATTAACCGTATCAGGAAGTGAGTTCAGTCTTGCCATCTCTTTCTTGCAACGCTCTAACCAGCGGTATGTTCTGTCAACAGAATTCTGAATATACTTTCTATCTGCCTTTGCCGGCGCACATTCGTCAAATGCCATTGCAATTGTTGAACCAAGGTTAGACTGTATCTGCATACTTTCCTCTGGTCCCATGAATATCTTATGTCCGTCAATATGTGACTGGAAAGTAACGCCTTCTTCTTTAATCTTCCGGAGTCCCGCAAGTGAAAACACCTGAAATCCACCTGAATCTGTAAGAATCGGTTTATCCCAGTTCATGAACTTATGAAGTCCTCCAAG
>ERZ772819.2282-NODE-2282-length-14554-cov-5.028554_pt1 | contig 14554 bp, 9 predicted proteins | sample MGYA00580860_ERZ772819 | MGnify/ENA primary metagenome ERZ772819 (study PRJEB29015, sample SAMEA2737683) | human gut metagenome | biome: human gut; feature: human-associated habitat; material: faeces | place: China | collected 2012 ...
AGTATCTGTTCGGACAGGGAACCCATTATGACATTTATAAAAAGCTCGGGGCGCATCCTACGATGCGGGGACGCAAAAAAGGTGTCTATTTTGCGGTGTGGGCACCGAATGCCAGATCTGTTTCTGTAGTGGGTGATTTTAATGAATGGGATATTCAGAAGAATCCGATGCAGAAGACAGGACCGATCGGAGTCTATGAGAGCTTTATACCTGAGGCAAAAATCGGTGACCTTTATAAGTTTTATATTATCGGTTATCACGGTGAGGAAATTTACAAAGCTGATCCATATGGCAATGAAGCGGAGCTTCGTCCGGGAACAGCATCCAGAATTACAGATATTTCCAGTCATAAATGGAAAGATACTACCTGGATGAAACACCGTCCGGAATTTAATGAGAAAAAGAGTCCGATGGCAATTTATGAAGTTCATCCCGGCTCATGGAAGAAACATGAAGCAAAGGATGAGGACGATCCGGGCTTTTACAATTATCGCGAACTGGCACATGAGCTGGCTGCTTATGTGAAGAAGATGGGCTATACCCATGTCGAACTGATGGGAATCGCAGAGCATCCGTTTGACGGCTCCTGGGGCTATCAGGTAACCGGTTATTATGCACCGACCTCCCGCTACGGCACAGCAGAAGATTTCAAATATATGATTGACTATCTTCATCGTAATAAGATCGGTGTTATTCTTGACTGGGTTCCGGCACATTTCCCGAAGGATGCACACGGACTTGCAAACTTTGACGGAACGGCTGTTTATGAACATGAAGACCCGAGACAGGGAGAGCACCCGGACTGGGGAACGAAGATTTACAACTACGGTCGGCCGGAGGTCAAAAACTTCCTGATCGCCAATGCGCTTTTCTGGATAGAGGAGTGCCACGTAGACGGTCTGCGTGTCGATGCGGTTGCATCCATGCTGTATCTGGATTACGGCAAGAAGGACGGCGAATGGGTTGCCAATAAATATGGCGATAATAAAAATCTCGAAGCGATCGAATTTTTTAAACATCTGAATACAGTTGTGCTTGGCAGGAATCATGGTACTGTCATGATTGCAGAAGAATCGACTGCATGGCCAAAGGTTACAGGAAAGGCTGAAGATGGCGGCCTTGGATTTTCTCTGAAATGGAATATGGGCTGGATGAATGATTTTCTGGAATATATGAAACTGGATCCATACTTCCGTAAAGACAATCACAACAAGATGACCTTCTCCATGACGTATGCATACAGTGAAAATTATGTACTTGTTATTTCTCATGATGAAGTTGTACATCTGAAATGTTCAATGCTTAACAAAATGCCTGGATATCCGGACGATAAGTTCCGTAATCTGAAAGCTGCATATGCGTTTATGCTGTTCCATCCGGGCAAGAAACTTCTGTTTATGGGACAGGAGTTCGGGCAGCTCCGTGAATGGAGTGAGGAGAGAGAACTTGACTGGTATCTCCTCAAAGAAGAAAAGCATCAGGATCTTCAGAATTTTGTGAAGACACTTCTTCATATGTATACGAAGTACCCGGCACTATATGCAGCCGACAATGATCCGGAAGGCTTTGAATGGATCAATGCGGATGATGCATACAGAAGCATTTTCAGCCTGATAAGAAAATCACCGACGAAGCGAAATAATCTTCTGTTTGTAGTAAACTACACACCGGTTGACAGACCGGATTATCGTGTAGGAGTTCCGAAGAAAAAACAGTACAAGCTGATCATGGATGAAAACGGACTCCTCGACAAGCCAAAGATCTTCAAAGCAGAAGAACAGGAATGCGATCACAGAGAATATTCGTTCAACTATTCTCTCCCGGGATATGGAGTTGCAGTATTTACTTATTAATCCTGTACAAAAGTGGGGTTGAAATCACTGGTTAATTGTATGTAAAAGCCATTGCTTTTTCTGTGAAGATAGGTTATACTGAACGCGACCGAAAGGTATGAGATAGCTAAGAAATATATAATTTAAATAATAAAATTTTGAAAGGAGAAACAAAAATGAAAGTATCCAATATTAAAGACATTGAAAAATTCTTCGAAGTAGTAGATAGCTGCAGCGGTAAGGTAGAGCTGGTAACAGGTGAAGGAGACAGACTGAACCTCAAATCCAAACTTTCCCAGTATGTATCTCTTGCAAACATCTTCTCCGGCGGAGAAATTCCGGAACTTGAGATCGTAGCATATGAGAAAGAAGATATCGACAAACTTCTCAGCTTCATGATCAACGGCTGATCTTAATGAATAATAAGAGTCTCTGTGGACACTATAGACCAGGGGGTATTTATGCCTCCTGGTTAAATTACGTTGCGAGTTAGTGATATAAAACAAATAACCGGGTTGCTGTGAACGGAATAAACAGTAGCCTGTTTTGTCTTCGGGCAGAAAGAGAGGAAATGCAATCATGGAAAAAACTAAAATTGACATTATTTCCGGATTCCTTGGAGCCGGTAAAACAACACTGATCAAAAAGCTTCTGAAAGACGCATTTCAGGGTGAGCAGGTTGTACTGATTGAAAACGAATTTGGTGAAATCGGTATTGATGGTGGTTTTCTGAAGGAAGCCGGAATCCAGATCCGCGAAATGAATTCAGGATGTATCTGCTGCTCACTGGTTGGTGACTTTGGTGCATCTCTGAAAGAAGTAATCAGCAAATATCATCCGGACCGAATCCTGATCGAGCCATCCGGTGTCGGCAAATTATCTGATGTTATCAAGGCTGTACAGGGTGTGGAAGAAGAGACAGGACTTGTACTGAACAGCTACACAACTGTTGTTGATGCAAAGAAATGCAAAATGTATATGAGAAACTTTGGTGAGTTTTTCAACAATCAGGTAGAATATGCCGGAGCAATCATCATGAGCCGTACAGATATCGTAGATGAAGCGAAAGCACAGGCATCTCTGGAACTTCTCCGTGAGATCAATGCGAAGGCAGCGATCATTACCACACCGATTGAAAAACTGGACGGAAAGAAACTTCTCGATGTTATGGAACATCCGGTATCCCTTGCGCAGGAACTGATGGAAGAAGAGGAAGTATGCCCGGAATGCGGTCATGTGCATGAACATGGTGAACATCACCATCATGACCACGATCACGAAGAACATGAGCATCATCACGACCATGAATGCGGATGCGGACATGACCACGATCACGAAGAACATGAGCATCATCACGACCATGAATGCGGATGCGGACATGACCACGATCACGAAGAACATGAGCACCATCACGACCATGAATGCGGATGTGGACATGATCATCATGACCATCACCATCATCATGCAGATGAAGTATTTACAAGCTGGGGCTGTGAGACAATTAAGAAATTTACAAGAGAAAATCTTGAAAAAATGCTCGAGGCACTTTCTGCATCAGACGAGTATGGTATCATTCTTCGTGCAAAAGGAATGCTTCCGGCAGAAGATGGAACATGGATTTATTTTGATATGGTTCCGGAAGAAACAGAAATCCGTGAAGGCGCACCGGAATATACAGGTCGTCTCTGCGTGATCGGATCTAAACTGAATGAGGACAAACTGGCTGAGCTTTTTGGCCTGTAATCATAGAGGAGAATACAGACAATGGATGAGATCAAAGTACCGATTTATTTAATGACCGGTTTCCTGGAAAGTGGCAAGACTTCTTTCCTGAGTTTTACCATACAGCAGGATTATTTCCATACGGATGGAAAGACACTTCTGATCCTCTGTGAGGAAGGGGAGGAAGAATACGATCCGGCAATTCTTGAAGCCAATAATACTGTTGTGGAGGTAATTGAAAATGAGGAAGACTTTACAACAGACAGACTGGTTGCCATGGATATTCTTCATCAGCCGGAGCGTGTTATCATAGAATATAATGGCATGTGGCTGGTAAGCAATTTTGAAAAAACGCAGCTGCCGACAGGCTGGGGAGTAGAACAGCAGATTACCTGTGTAGATGGAAGTACTTTCCAGATGTATATGGCGAATATGAAATCCATTTTTATGGATATGATAAAAAATACAGATATGGTTATCTTCAACCGTTGCAAAAAGGAAGATCCACTTCCGACTTATCGACGTGGAATCAAGGTCGCAAATCAGAGAGCAGAAGTTATCTTTGAGGATGAAGAAGGCGAGCTGGGTGATATTTTCCAGGATGAAATGCCATTTGATATGAATGCGCCGGTTATCGAGATTCTTCCGGAAGATTATGGCATCTGGTTTGTGGATGCAATGGATCATCCGGAAAATTATGAAGGCAAAACAGTCAAGTTTAAAGCAAGAGTCATGAAACCTCGCGGAATGGGAAGTAAATTCTTTGTTCCGGGACGTACAGCCATGACTTGCTGTGCAGATGATACTACATTTCTTGGTTATGTATGTAAGAGCGCATATGCGCCGAAACTGACGCCGGGAGAATGGGTAGAAGTTACAGCCAAAGTCGGCATTGAGAAACGTAACGAATACCAGGGTGAAGAAGGTATCGTACTTGATGCGGAGCATGTAGAGCAGTGTGATCCACTGGAAGACGAAATGGTTTATTTTAATTAATACAGCGAGGAAATTCTGATGTATCTGATCGTAGGTTTGGGAAATCCCGGAAGGCAGTATGAAGCCACACGCCATAATATGGGATTTGATGTGATTGATAAGCTTGTGGAGGAATATAATGTTCCACAGTCTGGCGTGAAATTCAATGCCATGTACGGAAAGGGAAGAATCGAAGGACAACCTGTCATTCTGATGAAGCCGCTTTCTTATATGAATCTCAGTGGTGGTCCTGTCCGGGATATGGCAAACTACTTCAAAATCGATCCGGAGACAGAGATGATCGTTATTTATGACGATATTGATCTGGAACCGGGACAGCTTCGTATCCGTAAGAAAGGCAGTGCCGGTGGGCACAATGGAATCAAGCATATCATTCAGCAGCTTGGTACACAGACGTTTGTTCGTATCAAGGTTGGTGTCGGAGCCAAACCAAAAGGATGGGATCTGGCAGATCATGTACTTGGCAGATTCGGAAGCAATGAACGTAAGCTTGTGGAAGAGGCGCAGGAGAGAGCCTGCAAAGCTGTAGAGATGATCCTGGCTGACAGTGTGGATGCGGCCATGAACCAGTTCAACAAGAAAATGGAGAATGTATGAAGACATTTTTGCAGCCTCTGCAGAATCTTGCAGAGATGGAAGAAATACAAAAACAGGCAAAAAAGAATCGTGGAATTCTGGAGATCAGTGGTTGTATGGAGTCCCAGAAAGCTCATCTTATGTATGGGCTTTCCGGGCTTTTTCCATGTCATCTGGTAATTGCCGCAGATGAAAAATCTGCGAAAGAACTGTATGAAGATTATCGTTTTTATGATAAACGTGTTTATTACTATCCGGCAAAGGATCTTCTTTTTTTTCAGGCAGATATACATGGGAATCTGCTGATTCGTCAGCGAATGCAGGTGATTCGCGCTCTTCTGGAACGTGAGGATGAGATTACGGTCGTTACCAGTATTGATGGCTGTATGGACTATCTTGCACCTCTGGAAAAAATAGAAAAACAACTGATTCATTTTCGCAACGACAGTACCCTGGATATGGATAAACTGACAGCTGCGCTTGTCCATATGGGGTATGAACGTGTTGGACAGGTAGAGATGCCAGGACAGTTTTCCATCCGTGGAGGAATTATTGATATTTATTCTCTGACAGAAGAAAATCCCTGGCGTATTGAACTGTGGGGAGATGAAATTGATTCGATCCGCAGTTTTGATGCACAGAGCCAGCGTTCTCTTGAAAACCTGGATGATGTTACAATTTATCCTGCAGCAGAACAGCCAATGGAGAAAAATGGTGTCTCATTTCTCGATTATTTTAAAGAAACTGAAACTCTGTTTTTTTTGGATGAACTTAATCATCTGGAGGAAAATGCAAAAGCTGTGCAGGAGGAATTCCAGCAAAGTTGTGAGAATCGAAAGGAAAAGGGCGAGATCAGTCTTTCCGGTGACTGGATGTGTACATGGGAGGAATTGTGTCATAAGATAAATGACAGAAATTGTGTTGCCATGTCTTTGCTGGATCCGAAGAAATCTAACTGGAAAATTTCAGGTCAGTTTAATATCACAGTAAAATCTATGAGCTCTTATCAAAGCAGTTTTGAACTGTTGGTAAAGGATCTGAAACAGTACAAAAAAGAAGGATATCAGATCGTTTTGCTGTCCGGTTCCAGAACCCGTGCAGAACGTCTGGCAAAAGATCTTCAGGAAGAAGGTCTGAACGCATTCTACGGACAGGATTCTGATCGTATTCTGCAGCCGGGAGAGATCATGGTGGCGTATGGCCATGCACGGAGGGGATTTGAATATCCGCTGGTTAAATTTGCAGTCATCACAGAGACAGATATCTTTGGAAAAGAGCAGAAAAAGCGTAAAAAGAAAAAAGAATACAATGGAAAGAGAATCCAGGACTTTTCGGAACTTTCCATTGGAGACTATGTAGTGCATGAAAAGCATGGACTCGGCATTTACAAAGGTATTGAGAAAGTTGCAGTAGATAAAGTTGCAAAGGATTATATCAAAATCGAATATCGTAATGGAAGTAATCTGTATATTCTTGCAACACAGCTGGATGCACTGCAGAAATATTCCGGGGCAGAAACAGCAAAACCGCCGAAACTGAATCGGCTTGGTGGGCAGGAATGGAAAAAGACGAAATCCAGAGTCCGCGGTGCCGTGCAGAATATTGCAAGGGAACTTGTGGAGCTTTATGCAGTCCGCCAGGAAAAAGAAGGTTATGTCTGTGGACCAGATACCGTCTGGCAGCGAGAGTTTGAAGAGATGTTTCCGTATGAGGAAACAGAAGATCAGCTGGCTGCGATCGAAGATACTAAGAAAGATATGGAGAGCACCAAGATTATGGACCGTCTTGTGTGTGGGGATGTCGGATATGGCAAGACAGAGGTTGCGCTGCGAGCTGCGTTTAAAGCAGTTCAGGAAAGCCGCCAGGTTGTTTATCTTGTACCGACCACGATTCTTGCACAGCAGGTTTATAACACCTTTATTCAGCGAATGAAAGAGTTTCCGGTGAGAGTAGATCTTCTTTGCCGGTTCCGTACGGCTGCGCAGCAGAAAAAGACGATCGCAGATCTGAAAAAAGGTCAGGTGGATATCGTAGTCGGTACACACAGAGTACTTTCGAAGGATGTGGAATATAAAAATCTGGGACTTCTTATCATCGATGAAGAACAGCGTTTTGGTGTGGTTCATAAAGAAAAGATCAAACAGCTGAAAAAAGATATTGATGTACTGACGTTAACGGCAACACCGATTCCGCGAACACTCCATATGAGTATGATCGGTATCCGCGACATGAGTGTCCTGGAAGAGCCTCCGATGGATCGTGTTCCGATTCAGACATATGTTATGGAGTATGATGAGGAAACGGTAAGAGAGGCAATCAACCGTGAGCTTCGAAGAGGCGGTCAGGTTTATTATGTTTATAACCGCGTGAATGATATTGCAGATGTGACGGCAAGGATCGCGAAACTTCTGCCGGATGCTAGAGTGGATTTTGCCCATGGACAGATGAGTGAGCGAGAGCTGGAAGCAGTCATGTATGCATTTATTAACGGAGATATAGATGTACTGGTTTCTACAACGATCATCGAGACCGGACTGGATATTTCCAATGTCAATACGATGATCATTCATGATTCTGACCGATATGGACTTTCACAGCTGTATCAGCTTCGTGGAAGAATCGGACGTTCAAATCGGACTGCTTATGCATTCCTTATGTATCGCAGGAATACGATGTTGAAAGAGACTGCAGAAAAAAGACTTTCTGCGATTCGAGAATATACAGATCTGGGAAGTGGATTCAAGATTGCAATGCGTGATCTGGAACTCAGAGGCGCCGGAAATCTTCTGGGAGCAGAACAGCATGGGCATATGAATGCAGTAGGGTATGACCTTTACTGCAAGATGCTCAGTGAGGCAGTCAAGGAGGCAAAGGGTATCCATACAATGGAAGATTTTGAGACAACGATCGATCTGAATATGGATGCATTTATACCGGATTCTTATATCAGCAATGAGTATCAGAAACTGGATATTTATAAGAGGATTGCCGGAATTGAGACGCAGCAGGATTATGATGATATGCTGGAAGAATTGCTGGATCGCTTCGGTGAAATGCCAAAAGCAGTTCTGAATCTTCTTGTGATCGCCAGAATGAAAGCACAGGCACACCGATGTTATGTGGTGGAGATCAAACAGATCGCCAGGGATATGAAGATTACATTGTATGAACGGGCCAAACTGAATCCTGCAGGTATTCCTGTACTGATGCAGAAATATAGAAGAGGGCTGCAATTCAAGAATGAACAGGAACCCAAATTTATTTTCACTCCGGAGGGAGCTGGAAATACACTGACAGCTCTGACAGATTTTCTGACGGAACTGGAATCACTTGTAGAAGAATAAAATCCATATAGTCTGATTAAGAGGAGAATCTGTGAAATATCCGTGAAAAACGGCTATTTTTATGATTCTCCTTGCTCTTAAAGGCAAAAAAGTTTATACTCTTATTTATATGCTAGAATTGTAAAGCAATGGAGGAAGAGATGAAAACAATGACAAAGAGAACAGCTGTTGCAGCTCTTACAGGCGTAATGGCAGTGGGGATGCTCACAGGCTGTGGAGAAAAGAAATTAGATGGAACAAAAACAGTTGCAACAGTGGATGGAACAGAAATCCCGCTTGGAATCGTGAGTCTTTCTGTAAGAGAAGGACAGGCACAGACAGAAGCAATGTATAAGAGCTTTATGGGCGGGCAGGATTATTCTATCTGGAGCATGGATGCAGAAGACGGAAAGACCTATGGAGAACAGGCAGTAGAACAGTCTCTGAAAGATGTAGAGCTGATGTACATCATGAAAGAAAAGGCTGCAGACTATAATGTAGAAGTTACAGATGATGATGAGCAGAAGATCGCAGATGCAGCAGCAGCATTTATGGCTGCCAACAGTGAAGAGACACTGCAGGAGCTTGCGGTAAGTGAAGATCAGGTCAAGACATATCTGGAGCTTCAGACTTATAAGAGCAGAATGCATGATCCGCTCATTGCAGATGTAGATAAAGATGTTTCTGATGAAGAAGCACAGCAGTCATCTTTTGATTATGTAAGCATCAGTACAGCAGATCTCAGCGATGATGAGATCAAACAGAAAAAAGAAGATGCACAGAAGATCCTGGATGATCTGAAAGCAGCCGGTTCCGATGGAGATCTGAATGAAATTGCAAAATCAGTGGATGATTCTTATTCTTCCGTAAGTGGTACTTTTGATGTGAATGAAGATGCGGCAAAAGAAGATTCTGATGAAGAGTCCGACAGCAGTTCTTCCAGCAGTGCATATCCGGATGAGGTTATGAAAGTTCTCAGAACTCTGAAAGACGGAGAAATCGGTCCGGACGTTATTGAGACAGATACTTCTTACTATGTAGTAAAACTTGATAAAGTAAATGATGAAGAAGCTACAGAGACTAAGAAACAGTCAATTATCTCGACAAGAGAGAATAAGCTTTATACAGACACAACAGAAAAATGGCTGGATGATGCAGACATCAATGTTGAGAAAAAGGTTCTCAAGACTCTGAAGGTTACGGATAATCACAAATTCTCAATTGCAACTGCAACACCTGAACCGACAGAAGAGGCTGCAGCAACAGAAACACCAGAGGTTACAGAGGCAGCAGAAGAAACAGAGGCAACGGCTACTCCGGAAGCTACAGAGGAGACTGAGGCTACAACAACTCCGGAAGTTACAGAAGCAGCTTCCTATAATACAGATTCTTCTCTTGAAGTTACAGATGGAAACAAGGTCAATATTGATTATGTAGGAAAGATTGACGGAGTTGCATTTGATGGTGGAAGCACAGATGGCAAAGGAACAGATCTGGTAATCGGTTCCGGTACATATATTGATAATTTTGAAGAGCAGCTGATCGGTGCACATCCGGGAGATAAAGTAGAAGTAACTGTTATATTCCCAGATGATTATCAGGCAGCAGATCTTGCTGGCAAAGAAGCAGTATTTGATGTTACTGTAAATGGAATTTATGAATAAATGACATGTAATAAGCCCTCGCATTTGCGGGGGCTTATTGTTTGGAAATCTTAGGATTCTGTACTTTCGCTGTTTCCACTGGAAACATGGATACCATTGATCTCTACATCACCTTCCATTGGAATAACAATGCATTTACGCCCATCGATCACCTGCGTTTCGATCAGCGCGGCACGATCAGGATCAATGTGAATTACAACATCCGGTGTTTTGATCTCAGTACGTCGTGTATTGGTAATATTGGCAGCCATAAGTGAAGCGTTTTCACCGGCAATTGCTTCATAGGTCTGATCAAAAGTTTCGAGTTTTTCATTTTCAACACCGCATTCTTCAAAGAGACGTTTCACTTCCGGTTTAGTCAGTACAGCAGGATCCGGGGAATCCTTCTGAGAATCTACCCATTCATTCAGTTTCTCATGGATATTCATGACAGTATCGTAGGCACAGTCCTCACCAAGGGTTTCTTCTACAAGTGCGTTGAAAGAATCGCGCTGGCCGCCGGCAGAAAGTGGAGTGGTACAGCCAAACATTTCATCTACGAAAGCACTTCTGAGCTGTTCGGCATTTTTAGTGTAATAAAGAAGACTGTGAATATCCGTGCTACGGTCATTAAATACCGGGAACAGGAATCCCAAATCTGGCATTTCTACGATCCAGTCACGGATACGGTCTTCGATGTTGTTGGTTTCTGCGTTGTAGCACAGGCCGGCTTTGGAAAGATTGACCGGACAGATGCTGCAGAGGATATGGTCATAGATTTCATCGGATGCATCGAACATCTCCTGACCATCGGAAGACTTTCCGGGAATATCGTAAACGGCATGAATGAGAATGATATAGTAATTCTCACCATAATCATAATTTTCGATGATCTTATCATAAAATTCCTCAAGTATAGCATTATCCTGAAGTTTACTGCCACGGAGTTTCATGAGAAATTCCTGGGTACCACCTTCTTTTTCCTGTTCAAGCGGAAAGTCCATGTTGATCAGATTTTTTCCAATTGTGCCGGATAAAGTCTTCTTGAAGATTTCAAAGTATTTAAACATTTCTTCTTCCGAAAGAGAAAGAAATGCTTCTTTCAGTTCTGTTTTTTTATTTTTCTCGCCATCCACATAACAGCCGCAGATTCTGGTGATCGCACAGTTATTTGGAGAAAACTGTTTCTTGATTTCTGAAATTTCTTTTTTGTTCATTATGTAATGCTCCTGTTTACAGAATTTCAGTACGGAATGCTTCTGCGATTCCGCTTAAATTGTAACGTTCTGCAAGGTCCTGAATTCCCATCATGATCTCCTCGCGGCTGAAATTACTGGCCTCCAGAAATTCATCGTCTTTGCCATTAAGGTGGTAGTAGAACAGAAGACCAATTTCAAGATTCTGACGGTCACCATCGCAGGTCATTTCGTATAACTGATTTTCTGCCTCGTCAATTTTACCATTGTCTGCCAGATCTGTAAGATTTGTAAGTATCTGTCTGGCATCTGTATCTTCAATCACATCAGGTGTCAGTTCGACTGCACTTACCTGGAACAGCATTTTCATGACTGCACGTACCATTTCGCGTATCTGACGCAGTATATAATCATCCTGAAGCATTTATATTCTCCCTTCCAAATTCATGATTCTGAACAATAGAGTACCACAAAAAAAGAGTTTCTTCCAGATAGAAATCTGCACTTTTTTGGTCATTGTTGTGAATATTAAACTTTACGCAATATGCGCAGAATGCTATAATAAAAATATTAAATAAGTTACGTTGTATATCGGGTGTAACGGGCAGCAGTGGCTGGTAGCACAGGAAGGACATGAATGAATGACGAATGATACTGCAATGACAAAGCAGGAATCCGAGGTAATGATAGAGCAACTCAAAAAAGTATTTGAAGTGGTTCGGTTATTGGATGTGGATACACTGGAAATGGGAAATCTGAAAGGTGTAGAAGATGTGGATGGATTTCCTTGTAAATGCTATGATTTCTGGAAAAAAGGTACACGTTGTAAGAACTGTACATCCAGAGAAGCATTACAGAAAAAAGAAAAAGTACTGAAGCTGGAATATCTGAATTCCAATATCTACCAGGTAATTTCCAAATATATAGAAATAGACGGCAAACCGTATGTGATTGAACTGATCAATGCCATGAAGTCAGATGCGATCATGGATGATGATGGACGTACGGAACTGATCAAACAGCTTTCAGGCTATAATCGGGAATTATATACAGATGCGCTTACCGGAATCTACAACAGACGCTATTACGAAGAACGAATCAAAAATTCTGATATGACAGCAGGCATTGCAATGATCGATCTGGATGATTTTAAGATATACAACGATACATTTGGACACGATGCAGGTGACCTGGCACTGACGACAGTTGTAGGAATCGTAAAGGCGAATGTACGTCGTACTGATATGCTGATCCGAATGGGTGGTGATGAATTCCTGCTCGTGATGCCGGATATTACGGATCAGATTTTTGCAGATAAATTAAAGCAGATTCAGGAAAAAATTCATGATACGAAGGTTCCGGGATACTCACAGCTTCGTCTGTCGGTGAGTATCGGAGGTGTGCTTTCCGCTCCGGGAAGTACTGTGGAGAATGCAATCCATAAAGCAGATCAGTTCATGTATCAGGCCAAAACATGCAAGAATATGGTAGTGACCGAACATGATGAAGAAGTTCAGGACAAAGCAGAGGGCGGTGAAACATCCAAAACCTACAAATACAGAATTCTGATCGTTGATGATTCTGAGATGAACCGTGCAATTCTGTCAGAGATCCTCAGTGAAGAATATGATATCGTGGAAGCTGACAGTGGTGAGTCCTGCATCGATAAACTGAGACAGTACGAACGGGAAATTTCGCTGGTTCTTCTGGACATCGTCATGCCGGGAATGGATGGATTCGGAGTTCTTAATTATATGAATCGTCATCATTACCTTGAGGATATTCCGGTTATTATGATTTCCAGTGAGGATTCCACTGAAGTCGTCAGACGTGCATATGAAATGGGTGTTTCGGATTACATTAATCGACCGTTTGATGCAGGAGTTGTGCATCGAAGAGTCTATAATACGATCAAGCTTTATGCAAAGCAAAGACGCCTGATCACTCTGATCACGAATCAGGTTTATGAAAAAGAAAAGAACAACCGTATGATGGTTGAAATCTTAAGTCAGATCGTAGAATTTCGTAATGGTGAAAGTGGAAGCCATGTACTGAACATCAATATACTGACAGGAATGATTCTGGAGAGTCTTGTACAGAAAACAGATAAGTATAATATCACATGGTCAGAAAGACTGCTGATCACAACAGCGTCTGCATTACATGATATCGGCAAGATTGGCATTGATGATAAGATCCTGAACAAGCCGGGCAAACTGACTGATGAAGAATTTAAGATCATGCAGAATCATACGATCATAGGAGCCCGTATTCTTAAAAATATGGAAGGATATGAGGATGAGGAACTGATGATGGTTGCTTATCAGATCTGCAGATGGCATCATGAGAGATATGATGGCAGAGGATATCCGGACGGGCTTAAGGGAGATGAGATTCCGATTTCAGCGCAGGTAGTTTCTCTTGCAGATGTGTATGATGCACTTGTGGGCGAACGAGTTTATAAGAAAGCATATTCCCATGAGAAAGCGATTCAGATGATCCTGAATGGAGAATGCGGTGCGTTTAATCCGATTCTGCTTGAATGTCTGCTCGATATTCAGGACAGGATCAAACGCAAAGTAAAAGGCAGTACACAGGAAAACAACCCTCTGAAGAAGAAAGAGAAATCAGCAGAACTCAAAGAGTTTGAAAATGCAAAAGAAGATTTTATGGATTCTGTTTTCAAAAATATGGAAAAAGAATATACGGACCTTGGAAATCCGGAAAATGCCGATTTTTCCAGGGGGGGGGCAAAGCCAAAATGCTGATGAATGATATGAGAAAAAAGTTTTTTGAATAGGAGATAAATGATATGACAGTCAGAGAATGTTATGAAGAATTAGGATCTGATTTTGATAAAGTACTGAGCAGACTGGTGAGTGAAGCGCTTGTAAAGAAATTTGCGCTTAAGTTTCTGGATGATCCGAGTTTTGGACAGTTGGAGACAGCACTGGCAGATAAAGATGCAGAGACAGCATTTCGTGCAGCACATACACTGAAAGGTATTTGCCTGAATCTTGGATTTGATAATCTTTTTGCACCAAGTCAGGAACTGACAGAAAAACTTCGTGGAGCGACCACGATAGAAGGTACGGATGAACTGTTTGCAGCAGTAGAAAAAGAATATGACAGAACATGTGAGGCACTTCGAAAGATTGCCTGACAGATTTGAAAGAAAGAATTTAAGATAAAATCCCCTGTACTTTGTTTTTGTAACAGAGTGCAGGGGATTTTTTATGTAATAGGAAATTACTCCGTAATGTTCC
>ERZ772819.2286-NODE-2286-length-14540-cov-5.119641_pt1 | contig 14540 bp, 21 predicted proteins | sample MGYA00580860_ERZ772819 | MGnify/ENA primary metagenome ERZ772819 (study PRJEB29015, sample SAMEA2737683) | human gut metagenome | biome: human gut; feature: human-associated habitat; material: faeces | place: China | collected 2012 ...
GATCCCTTTGGACCTAGAGTGCATCCTGTTACAGGAAAAAGAAGTGTTCACACAGGGGCAGATTTAGGAGCATCTTATGGAACACCTATTCTTGCATCAAAGTCAGGTACTGTTGTTGAAGCAGGGTGGAATACTGCTTATGGTAATATGGTTATAATAGATCATGGAGGAGGGATATCTACATTATATGCTCATGGAAGTGAAATTTTAGTAACTGTAGGGCAAACAGTAAAAAAAGGAGATGTTATATTAAAAGTTGGTTCAACAGGGTATTCAACAGGTGCTCATGCTCACTTTGAAGTAAGAGTAAATGGACAAGTAGTAAATCCATTGCCATATATTACTACTAATACTAAAGTTGAAGAAAATAATAATACGGAGGATTAAAATGAAAAAAATTAGTTTTAAGTTAATTGCAATATTTATAGCATTTGCATTAACAATTATGCCAATTTGTTTTGCGGCAACTACAAAGTCAGAACTAGAAAATCAAAAAAATGATATAAAAAATCAAATAGATGAAAAAAAGGATGATTTAGAAAATGTTCAAACAGAAAAATCATCAACACTAGAGGAAGTAGAAGATTTAACAGATAAAATATCAAATTATCAAAGCGAGATAGAAGATTTAAATAATAAAGTAGATGAATTAAATACATCAATCAAGGAAAATGAACAAAGACTTAATAAAGCACAAGAAGATTATTCTGCACAAGAAGAAAGTTTAAAACAAAGATTAGTTTCAATGTATGAGGCAGGAGATACAACGTATTTAGATGTTTTATTATCATCAGAAGATTTTTCAGATTTAATATCAAACTGGTATTTAGTTTCTGAAATTACAAGTTATGATACAGATTTATTAGAAAAGATTGAAAATCAAAAGAATGAAATAGAAAATGCAAAAACAGATTTAGAAAATAATAAAAAAGATTTACAAACAACAAAATCAAGTAAAGAGTCTAAAACAGTTGAGCTTGCTTCTGCAAAAGAAGAAAAAAATAAAAAAGTTGCAGAGCTATCAAGTGAAGAAAAAGATATACAAAAAGAAATAGAACAATTACAAGAAGAAGATAAAGAAATAGCAGCTAAAATAAAGAAATATTCAGAATATGTACCACCTAAAAATAATACATCAAACAATAACAATAGTAATAATAATTCGAATTCATCAGGAAATAACAATGGATCTGCAAATACAGGAAATACAAGTTCTTATGGATTTATAAGACCTGTAAATGGAGGATACATAGGAACAACGTATGGAGCTTCTGGAAAATATTGGTCAACAGGTTACCATACAGGAGTAGATTTTAATGGAGTAGCAGGAAATCCAATATATGCTGTAGGAGATGGAAAAGTAGTACAAGCTGTAAATAACTCGGGTTCATATGGAACTCATGTAATGATTTCACATGGAAACGGAATATATAGTTTCTATGCACATGGCGTTTCAGGATCGTTAAAAGTTAGTGAAGGACAAATAGTAAGCAAAGGACAACAAATAATGAATGTAGGAGCCACAGGAAATGTAACAGGTCCACACTTACACTTTGAAATAAGAACATCACCAGGAGGATTTAAAAACTGCATAAATCCAACACCATACATACCAATTTAAAGGAGAGAAAATGGTTGATAATAAATATAAAAAAGAGGTATCTTCAGTAATTAACTTAGCAAAGCAAAAGGGCAAAGTAAAAAAATATGAGGAATATAATCAAACTATAGAAAGTGAAAAATTAGCATTAAGCGAAGAAGAAAAAAAATACTACATAACTACTAATGAGAAAAATTATACTAAATATGATATTGGAGATATAGTTTTTGTATCGGCTTATTTATATAAAAACGGAACTAATGGAAAAAATCATGCTTTTGTTATAATAAATGATAATCAGGCAATAGATATAAATTATTTTGGATTTCTTTTATCATCAAAGATTAATAAAAGTTCATATCCTTTTAATGAAAAGTTAAATAAAAATAAAACAAATAACTTATATAAAAATAGTATAGTAAAATGCGATGATTTGATAGAGATAAGTGAAAAGGAAATTAAGTTTAAAATTGGAAGAGTAGAGCAAGAAGATTTGGAAAGATTTTTGAAAACATATAAAAAATATTTAACGAAATAAAGAAGAAAACCTTGGTTTGGTTTTCTTTTTTATATTATAGGAAATTCCTATTTTAGATGTAGTGGTCGGCGTCCCCGACGACCCGCGTGGCGAAGCCACTTTTTTATTTTGGATGTAGGGTCGACGTACCTAAAGGTATTACGGATTTGTAATTTCACATACGTTCGAACAACTCCGAAATGATCGACGACCTGCGTGTATTTTAGCACAAAAAAAGAATCTACTATAAAATGTAGATTCTCAAAATTTGGTGAACCGAACCGTTTAACAAACGTAAAAGGTTCAGTTACTAATTCACTCTTTATATCTTCAATCAAGTCAATCGTTAAAGTAATTGGCTTGTTTCCAACATTACAGATTATAACTAATTCATTATCATAAACCAGTATTGAGTTGACTAGCATATCAACTAGCACTTTTCTGTAACTATCATCTAGTATATTACCATCTTGTAGTCTTGTCAAGAAAAATTTGATTTCTTTTTCAGAAAGTTTGAATATTTTTGCCATTTCTAGCATAAATTGACTTTGTGTTTCTTGAAGTTCTATCTCATTTTGTGTAATTCTGTTGTTAATCATATCTATATGTTGTCCTTGCTCCAAAGCAACCATTAAGTTTTCTATGTTTTTGTTAAGTTGTTTCTTTTTCTTTTCTAAGTTTTTAATCACTACATTTTCTTTTCCGTTTTGACAAGTTTCGTATATCTTCTTTGCTATCTTATCTATATTTTTTTCCGTAAGTAGAGTTTTTAACTTTCTAACTACTTTGTCTTCAATGTAGTCCTTTGGTATAGTTCTATTCTTGCACCCTTTGTCATTTTTCTTGTTGCAACGATAATATCTATACATTTTTGCAGTTTTAGAGTTTCCAGATTTTCCAATATAGTTGCTACCGACAATGTCCGCAAAATATTTTTCCAGTTAGTATGTATCTTTCTGTTGCTTTTTTTATTCCCGGAGAGTGTTTATATTTCTCTTTAATATTTTGCACCTTTTCAAATAACTCATCATCTATAATTCTTGGAACTGCATTCGGGAACTCATTTTCTTTTCCGTAAGTGTTAGTTCCTATGTATTTTTTGTTATTGAATAAGTGTTGTAGTGAATTCTTGTTAAATGGTCTATTTCGTGAATTTCTGTATTTGTTGTCGTTTAGAAATTTTATAATCTCTTTAACTGGTACATCGTTAGCCCTCATTTCAAATATCTTTTTAACAATAGGTGCAGTTTCTTCATCAATGACAAGTTTCTTTTTCTTGTATGTACCAAAGTCTTGTATTTCTAATTTATAGCCAAGTGGTGGTTTTCCACCATTGAACTGGCCACGTTCAGCATTAAGTTTTCCATTCCTAGATATCTTTACTCCTAGTTCTCTTGAATAATATTCCCCAAGACCGTTCAAATATGCTTTCCATCAATGCTCCGTGCAGGGTCATCAGTAATATTTTCTTTTGCTGAAATTACTCTAACTCCGTTCTTTCTCAATATAGCTTTATATAAAACGCTGTCTTCCTTTCGTCTACTAAACCTATCAAGGGTATAACATAACACATACTTAAATGTCTTGTTAGCACTATCAGTTATCATTTGTTGGAATTGTGGTCTTTCATCTGACCTACCACTAATTTCCTTATCTACATACTCTCCAATAATATTATAACCATTTCTTTCTGCAAATGCTTTACACTCTGCTAGTTGTGCCTCGGTTGATGTTTCGTTTGGCTTTTTACTAGAAAATCTACCATAAAATACACAATTTTCCATTTTTTCATAATCTCCTTTTCATATTTACTTTTAACATTTGATTTCTAATGCTAGTGATGATTTTTGTATTTTAATATTTTTCACTAATACAAGAATTTTCTCTTTTAGTCTTTGATAGATTAAATCTTTGTGTTTTTCATAAAATTCTTTTGTAGTTTCTTGTATTAACCAAAGTCGATATTCTTTCTTGTGTTCATTGATATAGTTTTTAATATCTTGTGGTTTAATCATAAAGGCTAACATTTCAATTTGTTCATCACTAAGCAATACACCCTCTAATAAATTCATTCCTCTCATAATAGGTATTCCCTCCTTATTTTTGAAATTTTGCTTGAATAGTATATCTATTAAGTGAAATACACTACTCAAGCAATTTCTTTTTAGATTACTTTGAGAATCCTGAAATTATCTCTTGCCAACACTTTGTAAATTCGTTCATAAATTCATCAAATAGCTTTTTCTCGATTTCTTTCCATATCTCTTTGGACTGCTCATCAAGGACTTGTTTGATTTCTTCAGTCATAATCATTTCATCTTCACTTGCATAACAAGAGTGTAATTCTTGTAGATTTGCTTGTTCTTCACTTTGCATAATAGCACCTCCAATGAATAATGTTTTTGTTGATTTGGTTTCAATACACCCTAATACAATCAAGTAACTATATTAGGGTACAACAAAACCTTAATTTTCTATTCCAATTTTAAACTGCCTTTTTCATATGTTCCGTTATAGAGTTGCTCAAAATTCTTGTCAAACACTTCTAATAGCATTTTTTTCATATCTTCTTTGTCTAAATATTTTTTATATCTATTGAAAATAACTTGTGATTCTAATGTCAAAATAAATTCTTCTTCTCCTAATGATTTTAACATTTCAGCCATTTCTTTTTGTTCTATTCTATTCATCATAAAACCTCCATTTTTAGGTGGTAGTAAATCCTATATATTTGATTATACATAGGATTTTTACAACCCTAATTTTTATATTTTACTTTTAATTAACATTTTATAGTTTTTAATTTATTCTGTACTTTTGATATTAAATTTAATAATTCTTGTCTATCTGTTTTTGAAAATACTGATACATATAAATCTTCTGCTAAACTATAATGTGCTGCTGAAAACATATAAGACAAAACATCAATTGCTTCTTTTTTGCTTATCTTATAGTTTGGATCTTTATCGAATTCTTTCAACATTTTTAAGTCATATATATCTTCATTATCTTCTTGATTATCAGTTAAATTTTTTATCATTTTTTCATTTAATTTCATATTTTTACTCATATTTAATTACCTCTTTTCTTCTTTTTTATATCGTTGGTAAGTTATTGTATTTAATACAATTTTCTTACCATTTTCATCTATTTTCGATATTTCTTTGCTTTCTGCGTACTCAAGTTTTGCTCCTCGTGTTATTTCTTCTTTTTCTTCTTGTGTTACTGTGTGTCCTCTGTTCCTAACAATGCCCCTTGACGTAGTGAATATTTTTTGTCCTGTCTTGTAATATTTGAGTCTAGCACCTTTTAGTATTAACTTGCTTGTATTTTCATTTTCTATATTTTCTTTTAAGTCTATATCTGTAAATCTAGCACAAAAATACATACCGAATATTATCTACATTTTTAATATCTGTTACCTTACTAAAACCGATGTTTCCAAGTTTTATTTAATAATTCTTGACTTATGTCTAAACTTTCATTGTTCATTGACTTAACCAATATATGCAAATGCCAATTTCCTTGAATACTGTTTGGCTCGAGTATGCAAATATATTCTAGTTTAGAAAATAACTTTTTCATTGTTCGCCACCAACGTTTAAATTCAATATGTACCAATTTAGGCTCTATTGACTGAGCTGAAAAAGTTAATGTAATATGCTTTTCATTGTTTGTTCCAGTAAAGTTAGAATTTATAGTTCTTTTAAGGTTTTTAAAGGTCTTTCGTAGTTCGCATGGACTTTGATTTCGTGTTTCTGTTTTCTTGTATTTTTTGATTTCGCCAGTTTCCTTATCTATGTACTCATACTTGTTCAATCTTATAAATCTATTTAATGCAAATGGCTTGTTCTTTACTGACTCTACCTCAATAATTCCATTTTGACTAGTAAATACCTTAATAGTAGCAGGGTTTTCTACTGATACATAAGGGAGTTTTTTTATTTTAATTTCATTTTTCTTATTTTCCATTTCTTACCTCCATTAAAAAATCTGTCAGTATAACAAAAAGCCATACTTGACAGACTATGCAATAAAGGTATATAATAAAATTAGTTAGAGTTTAGTATATACTTTCATAGCATAGTTATATTAAATTGTTAAAGCAAGGGTTGTTCCAGCAATTCTTGCTTTTTTATTCTTAAAAATCTTCTTTCCAAAATTCTTCTTCTAATGTTCTTCTAGCGTGATAAACTTTTTTATCAATTTCAATATATCTATCTAAAATTTCCTTTTGCCTATCAGTTAATACTGGTATTTCAAATTTTCTTAATTTTTCAAGTGAAATTGATTTTACTCTTTCTTTGGTATATACTTTTTCCAATAAAGAGTTTTGCATTTTTGTTGTATTTAATAGGTTAATTAGTTCAAGACTTGTAATAGGTGCATTTTCTTCTAATCTAATAAATACAACATTTTGTGAGTATATGAGTTGTTTTAATTCTTCATCATCTGGTAAATAACTAGCAATTCCTTTTGCACGAGGTAAAGTTGTAGTTGTTGGTGGTAGAACTATATCGTTTTTCTTAACCCAATATCTATCAGCAGTTTCTTTTCTAATTAAGACCGTTTCTTCACTTTCATCAAATCTGCCGTCATCATAGATGTTGCTATAACTTATTTGTGGTGCTGAATAATAATCAAATTTTTCTTTGCAAACCTCATTTCTAGCATAGTTGTAACCTCTTGAAATGACTTTGCAAATTTCACCAAGTTTCATAGTTTCCATATATATTTTTCCTTTCTGTATTTATTTGTAAATACATTATACATTACAAATAAATGCAAGTCAATACTTTTTTCAAAATTTTTCACAAATTAAAAAAGAAACCAACTTTTCGTTGATTTTTCAATGCTTACAAAGATTAAAATTTTTTTAGATTTTAGGAGGGAAATTTCTTTTCTTGACCAATTAAGTTATTATAGAGTGTAATCTACATAATAAAATATGGAAAGGAGTAAGTTATGACTGATAATGATATTATCTTAAAATTATACGAAACAGTGCTAGAAGAAAAACCAACCAAGAATTACAAGAAACATCTTGAAATTTTAAAGAAAGCAAAACAAGACTTCATAAACCACCTAGAAAATCAAAATCTTGAAAGTTTAGATGAATTATGCAGTCTTGCATACGACTTAAATGATGACTTAAATAAGCAAATGTTCTATCGTGGAATATCAATAGGAATAAAGCTATCTAATTTCAATTTAGACAATATAGAACAATAGCATTACTTTTTAGAGTTAATGATATAATCAATAATAGCCTTAACAATTTTCTTATCTTCTCTGTTGAACATATTTAAGGAATTAGTAATAAATTCATCATCTGTAACAACTTGCTTATCTATCAAGCCATTAAATAGTTCATCAGAGTTGATTTGAAGTGCATTGCATATATCAATAATAGTAGAAATGCTGATACCACTTTCGCCCCTCTCAATTATGCTAATGAAATTTATACTTTTGTCTAGCTTTTCTGCTAGTTGTTCTTGTGTTAGACCTTTTAACAAACGGATTCGCTTGATATTTTGACCTATAACTTTTAATGTGTTTTCTTTGTTTTCTTTCATATTATCACCCATGGAGAATTTTACACAAAATAGTAATTTAATATAAGAAAACAATGCTTTAAGAAATATAAATAATACTTGATTTAATAAAGTAGGTATAGTATAATAATTGTGATATAATATAAATATAAAATAAGAAAGGAGAAACAGATAAAATGAAAAAAGCAATAATAATATTATTATTAGTTATCATAGTAGCAGGAATTAGTGGAGGAACTGTATATTTCGTAATGAACAAAGGAAATGAAGATAAATCAGTTTCTACACAAAATATGGAAGAAGATAAACTCAAAGAAGAAAATACAACTAAGAATACAGACACTAATACTACAAAGGACTATAAATATATATTTTCTACAAATGGAAATGCAGTATTAGAACGTACAACAAGTTTAAGTCTAGTCGCAGAATATCAAATAAGATGCCAATATTGTGGAAGTATAACTGATAGTTCTTATAAAAGGTGCTATTTCTCAACAAGCAAGGAATTTCCACAAACAAAACAAGTAAGTGACTTTTGTTACAACTGTAGTAGAGGAACAACAACAGCAGAAATAACTTGTCAAAGAATAGAGAAATAAGAAAGGAAGTTTTTCAAATGACTAAAACATTATTAACAAAAATCGTAATAGGTGTACTCGCAACTGGTACAGTAGGAACAGTTGGATTAGTAGTTGCAAGTAAAAATCCAACAACAGCACAAGCTGTTAAATCAGTTCCAGCAATAGCAAAGTATGTAGATATAGTAACGTTCAATAAAGGATTAAATGAAGAGGAATTTAAGGCATTTATGGATAGAGCAAAATATCTTGAAGAACCAAAAATCAAAGAATGGAAAGAACAACACGGAATATATAATAGTTACAACAACCCTGACTTATATTCAATAAACCAAATGATAAATGGAGACAATCTTGAATCTTCAGTATATACACAAGAATTCATTGACTGGTATGAAGGAGTATTATTAAAAGAAACTAATAAAATAATGCTAGATATGTATTCAAGAGCAAGTGCAGAACAGATAAAAGCATATGAAGATAAAAAACAAGCTATGAGAAATAATACAGAAGAACAGATTTCATATATGGACGAAAATGGACAAATAGTTACTATAAAAGGTAAAGAAAATATAGAAGAATATTACAGAAGTAAAGGTATTGACCCTAATTCTTCGATGAGTATACAAGAACAAGAAATGTTAAAACAACAAGAGGAACTACAAAAAGAATTGCAAAAGCAACAAACACAGAAAAATAACTCTAATCAATAATACACCTAAAATGGACTACAACACAAAGTAGTCTATTTTTTAGCATAAATCTACAAATAATACAATATCAGTTCATAAGGAGCAACAGTTATCTTTCTAATTTCAAGCGTAACCTTTTCCACTAAAACAATAAACAACTGCTAAACACGATTTTCAGTTGAAATAAGATAACTGGAAGATAAAGAATAACTGAATTTTTGAAAATATATAAGAAAGTAGGAAATAAAAATGGTAAGAATAATCAAAGAAGAAGAAACAAGAGTTAATATCTATAAGGCATTTGATAAAATATGAAAACAAGTAAGGGAAATAATGCAACAACTAAAACAAATCAAATACTATAATGATGATGACAAAGAATATATAAAAATAATGGTAATAGATATATCTCGTTTGTTGGAAGATGTATCTAATAGATTAAAAGAGAAAATCAAAGAAATAAATGCTAAAAAGTAACAATAATTAGTTTAGATTAAGAAAGGCTTTTAAACAAGTTTTTCATTTTTGAGCAAAACCTTTTTCAATGAATAAATAAAAAACTCTTGAAGAGGAAATGAACAACAATAACAATGAGAATAACAATAAGAAGCGGACAAATAAAATCTAATATAATAAATACATACATATATTAAGTAATAAAGGTAAGATTAGAAGAAATACAGACAGAAAAATAATAGTAGTAAATGAAAAAAGTTGAAATGTTTTTAGCTTTGAGAAACTTAATAATCAAGTAAATGAAAAAAACTCACTTGCAAAATCAGTGAGTTTTCATTTTGTCCAATTTCAGTGGTAGGCTTACTGCAAAGCCTCCTACAAAGAAATACATTTTGGTTTTTGGAACGTTTTGGTGACCCGTACGGGAATCGAACCCATGATTCAGCCTTGAGAGGGCTGCGTCTTAACCGCTTGACCAACGGGCCATTAACAATTAATACTATAACACAAAATGCATTAATTAGTCAATAAAAAATAAAAAATAGAACAAATTTTCATAAAAGTGTTGACAAATTAAAATTAAAGTATATAATACATATACAAACACAAATTCGTAAAAGGAGAACGCATGAAAATTAAAGAAAGATTAGATTCAATACTTGTAACAAAGGGATATTTTAAAAGTAGAGCAAAAGCTAAATATGCAATAGATAGCGGAAATATATATGTTAACAACATACAAATAACAAAATCAAGTAAATTAATTTCAGAGGAAGATAAGATAGAAGTTAGAGGAGAAACTTTAAAATATGTAAGTCGTGGTGGATTAAAACTCGAAAAAGCTCTAAATGTTTTTGAAATTAATTTAAGCAACAAAATATGCATGGATATAGGAGCGTCTACAGGAGGATTTACAGATGTAATGTTACAAAATGGAGCAAAAAAGGTTTATAGTGTAGATGTTGGGCACGACCAATTAGACGAAAAAATAAAGAACAATAAAAATGTTGTAAATTTAGAAGGAATAAATATAAAAGATATAGATGCAAAAGATTTTAATGCAATAGACTTTATTTCAACAGATGTTTCTTTTATATCAATATTGCAAGTAATACCAAAAATTTATGAATTACTCAAAATAAAAGGGAATGCTGTTATTTTAATAAAACCACAATTTGAGGTTGGAAAGCAAAACTTAAATAAAAATGGAGTAGTTAAAGATATAAAAATACATAAAAAAATTCTCGAAAGCATTATAGAACAAATAAATAAGGAAGGTTTTGAAATATTAAACTTAGACTATTCACCAATAAAAGGTCCAGCAGGTAACATAGAATACTTGTTATATATAGAAAAAAACGAAAACAACTTATTAGATAGTTTTAAATTGAAGAATGAAATATCAAAAATAACTGAAGAAGCGTTTAAAAAATTAAAATAGGGGGCTCACAGAAATGATAAATATTTTACATATAAAAAACATAGGTATTATAGATGAATTAACAATAAATTTAAATGGGGGATTTAATGTTTTAACAGGAGAAACAGGAGCAGGAAAAACATTAATAATAGATTCTTTAAATATAATATCAGGTGGTAGATTCTCAAAAGAAATGATAAGAAAAGGAGAAGAATTTTCTTTTGTAGAGGCACAAATTTCAAAAGAAAAATCAGAAGAGGGCATTATAGTTTCAAGAGAAATAAATTTAAAAGGAAGAAATATATGTAAAATAAATGGAAGATTAGTTACAGTTGCAGAATTGAAAGAGTTTATGAGTAAAAAAATAGATATTCATGGACAAAATGATAATTTGAATTTATTAGATACAAGTAATCAAATAGAATATTTGGATAGTTTTGCAGAGAACGAAATATATGAACTAAAAAATAAATATAAAAAATTATATGAAAAATATCTATATGTAAAAAATGAATTAAACTCTAACTATGGTGATGAAAAAGAAAAACAAAGAAAATTAGACTTACTAAGATACCAAGTAAATGAAATTGAAGAAGCAAACTTAAAATTAGGGGAAGAAGAAGAACTAGAAAATGAAAATAAACTTATCAATAATTCAGAGAAAATATATAACAACCTATATCAAGCAAATTCTTTGGTAGAAAACTCAGCAATAGAATCAATAAGTACAGCAGTTAGAAATATGGAAAAAATAGAAGAATATAGCAAAGAATACGAAAATATATCTAAAGCATTAAAAAGTGTATACTACGATTTACAAGAAATAAATAGAGATTTGCAAAATAGTAATAGTAACATATATTTTGATGAAAACAAAAAAATGGAAATAGCAGAAAGATTAGATTTAATATATACACTAAAAAGAAAATATGGAAATAATATACAGGAAATTTTAGAATATAAAAATGATTTAGAAAAAGAAATACAACAAATAGAAGGATTAGAAGATTATATAAATAAACTAAATGCACAAAAACAAGAGTTAGAAATGCAAATGAAGGAAATTGCGGAAGAACTAAATGCAATAAGAAATGAAAATGCTACAAAATTGTCAAATAGTATAAATAAAGAATTAAAAGATTTAGAAATGGCTAATTCTGAATTTAAAGTTGAAGTTAAATATACAGAAAATGAATTTAATAAAAATGGATTAAATACTGTAGAATTTAAAATAAGAACAAATATAGGAGAAGATGAAAATAGTCTTTCAAAAGTTGCATCAGGAGGAGAAAACTCAAGAATAATGCTTGCAATAAAAACAGTATTGGCAAACGTAGATAATACAGAAACATTAGTATTTGACGAAATAGATACAGGTATAAGTGGCGTAGCAGCAGATAAGGTAGGAGAAAAACTAAAAATAATCTCAAATAAACATCAAGTTTTAATAGTAACACATTTAGCAAATATTGCAGCAAAAGGAGATTATAACTATTACATTCATAAAGAAGTTGAAGAAAATAAAACAAAAACAAAAATAGAATTATTAAACGAAGAACAAACCTTAAAGGAAATAGCAAGAATTGCCAGTGGAAAAATAACAAAAGAAACAATTGAACATGCAAAAATACTAAGAGGTGAAAATAAAAAAATAGCATAAAATGTCGAAAAAAATTCAAAAAGATTTACATAAATGTAGATTTTGATTCAAAAATGTGATAAAATAAAATATGTAACTTGTTAATAGTACTTTTGGTAATTAAAAAAGTACAACAATAAAAGGAGGTCTTTATGACAAAAATAAGAGCAGTAAGGATTGTTATAAAAGATATATTAATATTTTTTATGATAATAGCAGTAATGGCTGTAATTGTAACTACAGCCTGTGTGGTTTCAGTGGAAAATGCACCAATAAAAAAGGCAAAGGCATATTCCTTTGAAACTATAGAAGAGTTTGCTGCTCGGAATGCAAAAAAACAAAAGATAAAAGAAAAGGAGGAAAATAAAAAAATCGTAGTAGAGAAAATTCCTCCGTATCATTCTACTATGTGTAGAATGTATCAAGGCAAAGAGTCTACTAAGGGAGACTATGTAGTTGCCTTGGAGAAAAAAGAAGCAAGAAGAATAAAAAAAATTCGAGAGCGGAAAAGAAGAGAAAAAGAAAAACGCGAAAAGGAAAAGCGCGAAAGAGAAAAATACTTTTCTGAATCGAATTTGGAGCTAATGGCTCACCTTATTTATGGTGAAGCTGGCGATCAGAGTGACGAATGCCAACAGGCTGTTGGCATGGTTATCATTAATAGAATTAATGATAAAGATTTCAAATGTACTACTATAAGGGAAGCTATTTTTGCCCCAAGCCAGTATGCTTGTACAACAGATGGCAACTTCTATAGAACGCCATCTAAACAAGCATATAGAAATGCGAAAGCGGTCTTAACTGGAAATACTATATATGTTCCTAAAAATGTAGTGTATCAATCACAGTTTAGACAAGGATCTGGAGTTTGGAGAAAAATAGGAACAGAAACTTTTTGCTTCAAATAATAGGAAAATTAGCAGAGAAAATTTTTTCTCTGCTTTTTCCATATTATAGAAAATTATAAAAAAATAAAACAAGAATTGCGTAGAGGAGCATAGTGTGCTCCTCTTCATTTTTTTCTAAACTATAACAAAATTTTAATAAAAAACAAGAAAGTACTTGCAAATTTACATAAAAAGTTATATAATAACAAAGCAACACGTTAAAAACCCCGCACAATGACACCAAAGGAGGAAAACAACATGGTAAAAGTTAATATTACAGGTTTATATAATCTGGTTGAAAAGAAGGTGGCTGTAGAGCCACGGTTTATACTTAATGAAGCTAAGGCCTGGTATGAAGGCATAAAGCTTGAAGGGTCTAAGCATGTTCTCTTATTTTATGAGGATGAGAATGGAGAAAGAGTTGAAAAACGTTGCCCTCAGATTAATAATATTGAATTAAGAGCAATGGCTGCATTTATTGTAAAGCTCTATTATCGTTGGGATGATGATAACTCAATGCGCTTGGAGCACCACTATGATTTGCCTATGAGAATTTCTGATATATTAGATATGAAGAAACTCACAAAGGACGATGGAAGTGGGTATAAATTTATCACAATAAGAAAGATTATAGAAAATTATCTTTCTTAAACCTAACAAAGAGCGGGGAAAAGGTTCTGGCTAAAATAGCCAGAACTTTTTGTTTTTTACATATTTTTGTTTACAATAATGCCTTTTTAGGGTATAATAGCATAGAAATTTTATATAGTAAGGAGACGTTAAAATGCAAGAAAATAATAATCAAGAACAAGAATTAGATATGAATCATTTAATGCAAATTAGAAGAGATAAATTAAAGGAATTACAAGAGGCTGGGAAAGATCCATTTGAAATTACAAAATTTAATAGAACAAACACAGCAGGAGAAATAAAAGCAAATTATGAAAAATTTGAACAAAAAGATGTAACTGTTGCAGGTAGAATTATAGCAAAAAGAATAATGGGAAAAGCATCTTTCTGTACAATTCAAGATTGCGATGAAAAAATACAAAGTTATGTAAGTATAAACGATTTAGGAGAAGAAAGCTATAAACTATTTAAAACATATGATATAGGAGATATAATTGGAATAACAGGTTTTGTATTTAAAACAAGAACAGAAGAAATTTCTGTTCATGCAAAAGAAGTAACAC
>ERZ772819.2290-NODE-2290-length-14519-cov-7.093957_pt1 | contig 14519 bp, 10 predicted proteins | sample MGYA00580860_ERZ772819 | MGnify/ENA primary metagenome ERZ772819 (study PRJEB29015, sample SAMEA2737683) | human gut metagenome | biome: human gut; feature: human-associated habitat; material: faeces | place: China | collected 2012 ...
GGCCAGACCAGCCTACGCGGGACGTGGATACCACAAAACATACTACAGCGAGACCTAGCAAACCAAGACCAGTAGGATCAGCTACATTTTCGCTCATTTCAACTTTTCTTACTTCGTTTTCCATTTGTTCCTCATTTCTCCGTGGGGGACAACTAACTACAAATATACAGATACATACTCACATGGTACTAGTCATACTATAATGCATCAAATAAATCAATATATAACCACTGTGAAAGTATTGCCCCATAAATGTAACATACATCACACTTTCAAGGCAATACAATGAGTTATAGTAATAATACGTAAAATGCATAGTTGATACTGTTAGCATTTATATGGTATATTACGATTTCCAGTTTATTTTATATCTGTATTTACGTTATAATTGCCTGTTCTATATGGATTTGTTATAGTTGTTGACCGAAATGAATGCGGTATTAGCGTAATTTTGTATTGCCATGTAACTTGCTTATTTTGTTTGTGATATACTACTTATAGAGTATGGGAGGTTATATGGTTTTTCTTACTTCATTACAAAGTATTATCCCCATTGTGTTGCTAATAGCATTAGGGTATATATTAAAAGGGCGAGGTATGTTTAACGATACCTTTAGTTCTAATTTGTCACGCCTCATTATGTCCGTCATTTTACCGGCCGGTGTATTTGTATCGGTCTTGCATCATATGCAAACATCGGATTTATGGGATTTACGATATGGTTTACTTGTAGTTGGTTTGACCTATTTTGTATCGTATATTGTGGCTTTCATTATGATGAAAATATTACGCGTTCCGCCAGGTCGTCGTGGTATTTTTATCAACATGGTAGTAAACGATAATTGCCTATTTATCGGCTTACCAGTACAGATTGCCTTGTTTGGACCAGAGGCACTACCATATTTTCTGTTGTATTACATTGGTAACACCATATCCGTATGGATGGTAGGGGTATTTCTTATCGAAATGGATCCTTTGCCACAGAATTCTAGTGCTACTGGTGAAAGCGTGCGTTCTTCAGGACATAAATTTTCTTGGAAGAAATTATTACCACCGCCACTTATGGGCTTTATCGTGGCTTTGATATTTTTATATGCACAAATCCCATTGCCTACGATTTTACATAATACCTTAAATTACTTAGGCGATATGGTGACACCATTATCCTTACTATATATTGGTATTGTGCTTCATGATGCAGGTCTCAAGAGTATGGCTCTTAATAAAGACTCATTAGGTGGTATCTTCGGTCGTTTTGTGATTGCACCACTCATCATGTTTGGCGTTATTATAACGGTTCGTTATATAGGTGGTATTACATTAGAGCCCATTGCGATGATTACATTTATCGTTCAATCCGCCGGTCCTGTCATAGCGGTTTTACCAATCGTGGTCAACGAATCTGGTGCTGATTTACCCTTTGCTACAGGGCTTGTTATGATTAGTACTATTTTATTCGTCTTCGTCATACCACTCATTATGGAACTGTTAACAATGGTTGGAATTGTGGCATAATGGATGGCTCGAATCTTAGTTATATACAATTTAAAAGACTAGCAATACAGCTTATGCTGTACTGCTAGTCTTTTTCGTTAGTTATTTAATTCTTTAATAATTGTTAGGATATCCTCTGCTTTGCGTGCAATATGTTTTACACTTAAATCGTGATGGAACTGCTCGTCTATAAAACCGTATTAATATTAGGAATACTATCCATCATAATTTATAGATTTAGTTTACAATTATATCATTATTGACAGGAAATATACAATGGGTGTACTGTTAAATTAATTAGTATTTGTGGAAATGTGAAGTTTTTATTATGTTGTTTTTAAAGGAGATGAAAAACATGGTAAAGAACATGGAGCGCCAGCCAAAAAGCTATAAAGCTCTGTTGACTGCTGTTTTGGTAACGAGTACTTGTAGTTGTTTATGGGGGGGCTCTGTATATGGGGAAACTCCAATTACTGATGCGAATGGCAACACGTATCTGGCTAGTGATAACACTAATATTACTGGTAAAAGTAATTCAGTGCCGAGTGGTAAAAATGCTACTATTGTGGGGGATAATAATACAGTTACAAAGACATTCCCTAGAGACAATGGCTCTCTTGTAAATGCCGTTGGTAATGAAGATGTACGGATAGTGGGGTCTAATAATACAGTTCAAGGTAGCCGGAGACAACATGTGATTGGTGATAATAACCAAATCATCGCTCGTGATGCTGGGACGGTTACTGATTATGGACATCCATCTGGTCGTGAACCGAATGCATCAGATTTGACAATTGGTAGAGGAAATTTTATACGCGGTACTAACACATATCGAAATGAGTGGGATTCCTTAACTGTTATCGGTAATAACAACAAAGCCGAGTACAGCACAGAATCTGCTGGTGGCCCTTCAGCAGGTATTGTCATTGGGGATAATCAAAATATTGATACAATAGGTGAGTCTGTTGTGATTGGTAGTATGTCGCCTGCCGAGCAAGCCCAAAAATCAGATCAAGATCCAAGCGATAAAAAATATACGGTTGGTGAGTATAGTACGATTATTGGATATCATACATCTAACACTTCAGGCGGTAGTGTAGTGGTAGGCAACCATTCAAAATCGGGGCAAATATTACAAACTATTACTGGTCATGGAACTACAATTGAAGGCGGGAATAATTGGAATAATTTATCGGGTTTGTACTCTTCCTCTTATGGGGCTCTAAATACGCTTGAAAGTACTGCTACTGATACGGAGGAAGCTGATAATGTTGCTAACTCTGTAACAGGTAGTTTAAACCGAACAGCTGGAACTACTGGTACCATGATTGTTGGTTCTGGTAACGTGGTGACAAATTCTAAAACCCCAATGATAAATGTTCCTGCATTAGGTACAACCATTAGTGATATTTCTCTTCAAAATATAGGTATAGTCGGGAGCGATAAACTCAGCGATAAAACAGATACTACAGTAGAAGTTGGTCGACATTACATGAAAGAGTATATGGCTTTGAATGCTGGTGCAGTATCCATTATAGGTAGTAGTAATACAGCTGATTATGCTATTCGCTCTCAAATTTCAGGTACTAATAATATTCTAAAAGGTCAAGCTAGTAGTGTAAGCACTTTCAATACTGTTAGTGGGTATGGTAATGAAGGTACTAATATTAGCCGATCCACCATAGTGGGTACTAGAAATGACCTTAAAAATGGTGAAGATAATGTAGTAATTGGGGATTTCCATAACTTTGATGGTGGAAAGCATAATGTTGTACTTGGCTCCATGGCAGCTGAGGAGCAAGATGTAACGAAATCATTTACAAATTCATCTGGTAGTAGTACATATACCTATACAGTGAAGGAATTAGTTGCTACTCGTCGCAATACAGCAAATGTTGAAAATGCTGTAATGCTTGGGTACAATACGGACGTTACTCGAAATGGTGGTGTAGCATTAGGCAGTGAATCGATTGCCTCTGTAGATAAAGGGATTGCTGGTTATGATCCTACTACAAAAGCAGCATCTACTGATGGTTCTCCAACTTGGAAATCTACGGCAGCCGCTATTTCTGTTGGTGATTCCACAGGAACAACTGTTCTTACACGCCAAATTACAAATGTTGCAGCTGGTTCAGAAGATACTGATGCTGTCAATGTAGCACAGTTAAAACGAATTACAGCAGATTCCACATCTACTATTAATAATCAATTAACTCAAGTTAATAATCGTATTGATGCTGTAGATGGTCGTGTTAAACGTGTAGGTGCTGGTGCGGCAGCATTGGCTGCATTGCATCCTCAAGAGTTTGACCCTAATGATCAATGGACTTTTGCTGCTGGGTATGGTCATTACCGTGGTGCTAATGCTATGGCTCTTGGTGCATTCTATCGTCCTAATAATAAGATGTTATATTCTATTGGTGCTAGCTTAGGCGGCGGAGAGGACCTCTTTAACTTAGGCGTTAGTCTCAAATTTGGTAAGAGTGAACCTTATGCAGACTACTCCAAAGCAGGACTTGTTAAGGTTATCAATGACCAAGATGCAAAAATTAAAGAGCAAGATGAAAAGATTAATGCTATGCAAGAACAAATTGAAAAAATGATGGCTAAGTTGAATTTATAATATCGATTTTTAAGTGTATATACAGCCAACTATGTTACAATAGTAATGTAGTTGGCTGTTGTTTTATAATGAGGTAGTTATGACTGAAATACAAGCTCTTTTATTATTGAAAGCGTCTCTAGAGTCCTCAGATCTTCACGGTGTTGAATCATTACTCGCCGAAGATTGTGTGTATGTATCTACGGGACGTGGTACCATAGCGCGTAATAAAATTGAAAGCATAGAGTTTTTATCGGCTATGACCGATTCTATTAAAGCCGATCGCGTGCCTGTCATCTGTCGTGTAATGCATATTGCTGAAGTTTATGAAGATGATGCATTGTTCCGCGAAGGCCGTGTAGGTCTTACGGTGTCCTATGATGAAGGTGATGCATATGCGTATATGTTATTTGTAGACCTTAATGACGATGGTCGCATTGAGCGCATCGTGTCTAGCCAAGAAAACTATACCATCGAATATGATGATCTTCGACTGTCTTTGGATGAGTCACCATATCGCTTTATGACCGTGCCCCATACGGTGAAAGACTGGATTGCAGCACTTAGTATATGGCTTGAAACAGACAATCTAGATGTAGACGATTTCTACAAATATATTGCAGAGGATACAAAGGTAGTATTCCAAAAAGGTGATGCCGAATCCATTACCCTTGAAAATGGTCTCGATGTAGAGGACTATTTTGATCAGTTGATGAATCAACATTTTGCTGCTGTGCCGCACATTATTCGCGATGAAGAGGATAAACTCATCTTAACATATGGACCTATGAGTCTCATTGTGAGCCTTAACGAAGAAGGTGAGTTGGCCTTAATCAGTATGTACATAGATACTCGTGATGAAGATGAGGCCCTTGACGATATAGGCTATATTGAAGAGGACTTAGTAGAACTAGCAGAAGAAAATATAGACGAAGAGTTTTAATAGAACGTATAAAGAGGCAGGAGATTGCTCCTGCCTCTTTGCTGTATTATTTTGTTGTAGCATTTATAAATGCTTTAAATAAGCGCTTTGCTTTTTCGTCATTTATTGTCATCATTTCTGGATGGAACTGGCAAGCTACAAGCCATGGATAGTTATCATCCTCTAAGCCCTCCACAGTGCCGTCTTTGGCATGGGCCGTAATATGCAAACTATCGCCCACATCCTTTACCGATTGATGGTGATGTGAGTTCGTTACCCAATTAGTATGTCCAATAGCGTTGGCTAATTTTGACTTACTATCAATTGCTATTGTATGGGTTCCAAGGGCTGGCGTTTGATTTTGTGAATGTTTTAAGGAGCAGGATGTATCATATTTTAAATCCTGATATAATGTGCCACCACGATATACGTTAAGGATTTGAAGACCCCGACAGATGGCAAAGATCGGAATTTGTTTTTCTTCGGCAGCTTTTAGTAAAGCAAAATCGAATTGATCACGCTCCGGCCAAACATCTTCGATGCCTTGTAAAGGTTCTTCACCATAGTGCAGAGGGTACACATCGTGACCACCAGTAAGGAGGAGCCCATCTAAACGAGAGAGTGATTCTCGGGCAACCTCTAGATTTTTTGTGAAAGGAATAATAACTGGAATTCCACCAGCTTCTTCGATAGAGCGAGCATAATCATCGTTTACAAAAGCTCTTAACACATCTGCAAAAGGCGCTTCATTTGTACGCAATATGCTGCCAGAAATACCGATACATGGTTTAGTCATCGTATCACCTCATATATAAATCATAGTTTCAATTATATAAATTGGTAGTAACCTTATAGGTCTATATCAATACCATATAAAAAGAGAAGGTCTAACAAGAAGCCTTAATCCTATACACTAGTCATTAATACTATGTATTAGTATATAGCATATATTTTTAATAGACTATAACATAATGCACAAGTACTATTTCTATGCTAACAATTCTATATATTAAGACACTGTCATACTCATGAAAAACAAAAATTTAAAGAAAATTGATAAATATTTAATAATTAGGTATAATAATGGTTAGTTTAAGAGATAGAAGTATAGAGGAGCGTATTTATGAATTTGAAACGACTGATAGCATTAGGTTTTCTTGGTATGACATTAGGTATGGGACAGGCCTATGGGATTTCTGTCAATATTCCTGGTGCCGATGCGACAGTATCTGTGGATGAATATCAGAATTATCGTAAGAATACAGCAGAGTCTCGTCGAATGGAACAAAAAATAGTAGAGCGTGTTACAAAGGCTGATGAGGCGATTCCTAATTATGATATGTCTAGATTACCAGCAGATATTTATCATAATACGGAATTGAATCATGGTATTAAGTACTCTAGTACAGTGTTTATTTTAAAAGATCATGGGGCGGATATAAAATTTACTGTTCCTGAAGCGAGTATCGTAGGGCATACTGATGAGAGTTCCGGTAAGCATAAGGAGATAACACGCAGTGGTGGTATCTTGAGTTACGATGGTGAATGGTCTTATGAGTTAAGACCACAGCCAAAGAGTGAGAATTGGGAAGACACTAATATAGCCTATAATAAATTGAATTCAGAATCTATGAAAGACGTATTTTATAAGAAACGTAATCCTATATCGAATGAAGATAAACGTAGTATAAAGGTTTTAGGTGCCAATCCTTTTACATATACAACTGTTAACAAGGCTACATGGGATGTGTTTGAATATAAAAATAACCGAATAGTAGGTACCATAAACTTTACAATGCCTAAACAGCCAACGATCTCTTATCATCTTGGTTATATACCTTCTAAGAGTGTTTCAAAAAAGTTAAGTGCTCAAGGTGAAGATACAGTAGTACGGACTATAATGGCCCCATTGGCAAATATTGTATTGCCATCTGTTAAGCCTGCTAGTGATATACTAGAGTACACCTCTGAGGTACATAGAGGGCCTTTCACATTTAGAACTCTAAAAAATAGTAAATCTAAGGGAACGAAGATTACTAAAACTGGTAAGCAAATAGAGTATTTCCAATCAGGTAAAATTAAAGAGTCTATTTCAGTAGGCCCTCTTCATAAAAGGGATGACGTAAAAGCACAAAATCTTTTATACAATTCTTTAATGGACTTTGTAGGTGTAGATTCATTAAATGAAGGCAAGCCAATTCAATATGCGACCGTATGGAATGATGGGTTGCCTGGCATATATTTTGAAGTTAAAGGCGAAAAAGATACTATATTTATTATGACTGTGTTTGATGATACACATCGTTATTCTCACTATATATTAAAGCCTCATGATGTTCATGTTAGTAACTTTAAGCTTCGTGATATTGTGCAATATGTAGATTATAAGCAAAACAAAGAGAATTACAGTAAGTATAAGGCGGGTTTAGGTATGCCATCGTATTTATTGGAAGAAAAACTGCTAGAAAAAATAGCTAATAAAAAATAAATGTCTTTTCATAGGGCATAATCATATAGAGATCATATATAGAGTATTTTATATTGTTCGATACAAGAAAGAGGACTGACTCGCATAGGTCAGTCCTCTTGTTGTTATATGTAATTATCTAAAGAATCTACCAATCAACGGCATATTAGCCCCGTCATTTTTATTGATTCCTTTTAATAGAACCATAATGATAACATAGAGGACTAACCCTTCGATACCTGTGAGTATAAAGTTACCCCACATTGGTAAGATATCTGTTAAGTAGTGGTAACTCATAAAGATGAGTATACCCATGACACCGGCACTGACCACGTTTTTCCATAGAAGGGAAATATCGAGGAAGTAGCCTGTATATTTTTTGATGTAAATTAAGTTTAATAATGCCGCAAAGCCGATATCTGCAACGGTTGCCCACGCAGCACCACCGATGCCAAGCCAAGGTATGGAGGTTAAGTTCCAGTTTAAGATAACCTTGATAACAAGGGCGATAGCCATGTTGATAACTGGTATACGAGGTTTATTTAAACCTTGTAAAATCCCTGTTGTTACTTGGTGAACACCGAGGAAGAAGATGGAGAAGGCTGTAATTTGTGTAGCCAACTCTGCCTTTGGTGCATTATAGATTAATGTTACCGTTGGAGCAGCTAATACATAAAGGAGTACCGTAAATGGCACAGTTGCCATAAAGGTAAGTTTCATAGAACCTGATGTACGTGAGTAGATGCCCTCTTGATCTCGTTTGGCAAATGCGTGAGAGATGGCGGGTACGATACTCGTAGCCAAGGCCGCCGTAATGATAGTAGCCAAGTTGATGAGTGGTACTGCCATGCCTGTTAAGTAACCGAATAGCTCTGTTACTTCGTTCATGGAGAAATCCGCCACTAATAGTCTACGAGGGACGATGAGCAAATCTAGGTTAGCCGTCAATGGCAACATGATACTGGCCAAGGAAATCGGCAAAGCCAATCCCACAAGGCGTGTTAAGATTTCACCACTGGATTCCCGTGGGCCATCGTAGCTTTCACCAGTACTACTAGCCTTAGGCAATTTGTAGTAATAGTATAGGAGTACTAGAAAGGCACCAAAGGCACCAACGCCGGCGCCTAGACTAGCACCGCCTGCCGCCTCAGGTAAACCGTAAGGCAATAGAATGGCCGCCGCACCGAGCATAACGATAACGCGCAAAAGTTGCTCAACGATTTGACTGACCGCTGTAGGGGTCATCATTTCATAACCTTGAATATAACCACGGAAACAGGATATCCAAGTTACAAAGAACACTGCCGGAGCGAGCGCGATAATAGAGTAGTAGGCACGACTTTCCGTAATGATGCCACTAGAGATGAGCCAATCCGCACCAAAATACATGGCGAGGCTGGCGATGAGTCCTGTTATGGTGAGCATAATAAAGGAAAGATTGAATACTCGTTTGGCCCCACCAAAGTCGTGTAGGGCTAGCCGTTCTGCCGTTAATATAGAAATGGCGATTGGCACACCTGCGCTCGAAATTTGTAAGAGTAATAAATAGATAGGAAAGGCCATCTGGTAGATACCGATGCCTTCACCGCCTAAAATACGGGATAGAAGAATCCAGTTAATACTACCGATGGCTTTTACTACGAAACCGGCAATGGTTAAAATTAAGGTTCCTTTTAAAAATCCACTAGCCATTGATTATAGAGTGTTGGAAGAACCCAATACGTTTTTTATTTTGTGAGCTACCATGCCTTTAATAGCGTCACGAGCAGGTCCTAAATATTTACGAGGGTCAAACTCGGATGGATTTTGAGCCAAGTATTCGCGAACAGATGCAGTCATCGCAAGGCGAAGGTCTGTATCGATGTTGATTTTGCAAACTGCCATTTGAGCTGCTTGACGAAGCATTGCTTCAGGTACGCCTTGTGCGCCAGGGATATTGCCACCAAATTCGTTACATTTTGCTACGAATTCAGGTAATACGGAGGATGCACCATGCAATACGATAGGGAAGTTAGGCAATAATTTACCAACCTTTTCCAAACGTTCAAAGTCGAGGTATGGTGTGCCTTTGAATTTGTAAGCACCGTGGCTTGTACCGATAGCGATAGCCAAGGAATCAACGCCTGTTAATGCTACGAATTCAGCAGCTTGTTCTGGGTCTGTGAAGCGAGCGTCTGCATCGGATACGTTAACGTCATCTTCGACGCCAGCTAAACGACCAAGTTCTGCTTCTACTACAACACCGTGCGCATGAGCGTATTCAACAACTTGTTTTGTAATTTTTACGTTTTCATCGAAATCATGGTGAGATGCGTCGATCATAACGGATGTGAAACCGCCATCTACACAGTCCTTACAGATTTCGAAGGAATCGCCGTGGTCAAGGTGAAGCGCGATAGGTAAGTTGCTGTCTTCAAGAGCGGCTTCTACTAGTTTTACAAGATAAATATGTTTAGCATATTTACGAGCCCCTGCAGATACTTGTAAGATAAGAGGGGATTGTTCCTCTTTGGCTGCATCTACGATACCTTGCACGATTTCCATATTGTTAACGTTGAAAGCACCTACTGCGTAACCGCCTTCATAAGCTTTTTTAAACATTTCCGTAGTCGTTACTAATGGCATAATGTCCTCCTTGGCATAGTAGCCGATTCTATGTATTTTGAAAGTATTGTCATCAACTTATGATGATACATATCTATTCATTGTTAGTATATCAAGAAACAATGTAAAGCACCACAATTTTTATACTGTTTTATGGATTAAGTATATTTTTCATGTCCTCTGGTAGAGGTGCACGTAATTCCATGTGTTTTTGTGTCATAGGATGGGTGAAAGCTAGATATCCTGCGTGTAATGCTTGGCGCTGAATTAGGTCTAAATGACCACCATATAAATCATCACCAGCGAGTGGATATCCTAAGTGAGATAAATGAACGCGGATTTGATGAGTTCTGCCTGTGTGTAATAGACATTGTACATGTGTTAATGCAACAGGTGGATGCATAGATTCTACTGGTTTATGTGATGAAACAGTCGGTTCATTTGATGTGGTGATATTAAGCTGTTCTGAATTTATTACCTTATTACTCCTATGAGTTATGACAGTAATATCTGTATGAGCCGTTTTCCCTGTTTCCGTGCAACATCGTTCGATGATACTACCTGGTTTTCGACCAATGGGCCATCTGATAGTGAGGAAAGAGCTCGGTAGTACACCCTCTACGATAGCATCATATAATTTGTGAAATTTAATTCGTTGCTTTTCAAAGGCGTGTTGAACCACTGCGGTCTTAGCAATTATGACAATGCCCGATGTATCTTTATCGAGACGATGGACAGGGTGGAAATCATGGGCTTGATGTGTTTTGTTGTAATAATACAAAACTCCATTGGCCAATGTTCCATCGCGTACTGTCGAGGTAGGGTGCATAAGAACACCGGCGGCTTTATTTACAGCGAGGATGTGTTCGTCTTCGTATACGATTTCCAGATTCATTGGAGTGCGTGAAAATTCTTGTTCAGGTGCTAATTTCATAAGTAGATGATCTCCGCCATGAACAAGGGTATCCCATGTAGCCGATTGTCCGTTAATGGTGATGATGCCATCATTTTTTAGACGTCGTCGCATGCGCTGTGAAATATGCTGTTGTTTTATTATATGATTCATTGATTGTGTGTGTATATTAGCATCTACAATCAAGTCGATTATGGTTGCTGTTTTCATAGGTCCTATTATAGCAAAAAAATAATGGATGAAGAATTTTTCACAATTTGTTGTATATATAAAGGGCTATATAGTATAATTTATGTTAATAGTTGTTTATAAAATTTTTATATCTAGAATACTTTGAGTAATAAGAGGAGAGGCCTATGAAACTCAACAGAAAATCTTTATTAGTCGCATGTGTGTTGGCGGCTATGTCTACAAGTGCTTTCGCAGCATCTAGTACAACATCCACTAGTAGTACAACAGTAACAAATCATGATACACCAACATCTACAAGTACGCGTGTAACACGTGAACAACATAGTGCATCCACATCTACTACTAATATTTCTACGACTGAAAAGGTATCTACTAAATCAAGTGGTACAACTGTATCTGTTGGTGTAGGGCAATTAGGTGATTATGTAGCCGTACCAATTATTGGAGCCACTCAAAAATTAGCACCAGAAGCATTTAAGTCTCTCCAAGCAAACATTGATGAGGCTACTGAAAGTAATAGTGCTTTTATTAAAATGGGTCAATTAGCTAAGGTTAAGCAAAATGGTAAATGGGGACTTGTAGGAACTAATGGTCAAGTTTTGCTTGATCCACAATATAAAGAGTTGGATCCATCTTATGCTGAGGATGGAACATACTTCGTAAAGTTAAAGAAAACTTTAGAACATATTAAAGTGGATGGTACCGTTTTATCAACTGGTAAAGATGCCTTAGATGAACAGGTTAAACAAATTATTGATCATCATAATGAGACTGTAAATAAGAATCAAAATTCGTTAAACCATAAGGAAACCTATGCAAGTGATTCTTATACGGCCGTTTCTGTAAAAGGAAAATGGGGCTTTACTGATGCATCAGGTAATACTGTAATCGCACCACAATTTAAAGAAGTATATACGAAATTTAGTGAAGATCGTGCTTTTGTAAAAGATGCGAAAGGTAAAACTGTAGCAATTGATGGCACAGGTAAGACTGTATTTGAAGCACCATCTAATGATATTGACGCATATGATGATGGATTGGCAGAATTCCGACGCCATATAAGCAAGTTTAATCTTGGAGGCTTGTTGAGTATGGCTGTAGGAATAACCCTTAGTAATCATGGTGGAATCTATTATGGTGATGCATGGAACCCTGTATATGATGGTGTAAAGCGCGGTTATATTAATCGTGATGGTAAAATTGTTATCGACAGTAAAAATGATGCAGTTTGGCCAATTACTGCTTACGGTACACTTGTGAAAAATCAAGGTCTTATTGGGTTCGTAAATCGTGAAGGTAATTATATTATTCAACCAGGTAATTATGATTTAGGCGAATTTAGTGATATTAATGGATTGTTAGTACTTATCAATAAAGATAATAAAAAAGCGGGTGTATTTGACGTGGATACAGGTAAACAAGTTATTCCGTTTACCTATGATTCTATTAGATTTGTAAGCCTAACTAATATGGTTGTCGTGAGTGGTGATAATCAACAGTTAATCGATATGACAACAGGAAATGTAATTTTGACTACCTCCAAAGATATGGGGATAAACAAATTTAGTGGACCATATACTTGGGTACATAAGACCTCTAGTGATTATAAGCTTATTGATGATACTGGCAAAGTATTATTTAGCGATAACACAATCACTTCTGCAATGCCCGTTAAACATGGTTTTGCTCCGGTAAAATCTCAAGGTAAGTGGGGAATTGTAAATCTTCGTGGTGAGTGGGTTGTACAACCACAGTATGAGGATATTGAGATTTTATAGATAGATTGTATTATAATAAAAATTTATGTATTGGTTATCCTAGTATATTATGTTGTGTAATTATAAATGAGGAATTCATTAATTTTTCATGATATGCTATACTATAGTCATAAATTGGCTTGTGAATTTATTTGTTTTTGGAGGAATATATGAAAACATCTAAAGCATTATTAAAACTTTTGGTTGTAGGTTGTCTTAGTGTTTCTTGTGCGTTACCATTGACTGCTTCAGCAGAAGATACAAGTGCACCAAGTGCGATGCAAGAATCTGTAGTTAAGACAGAATTACCATCTGGAGTTAATCGTATTCAGTTGTTAAAGAGTGGTGAAACGACGGCAACTGTAAAGACATCATCTGTTGCTGCTGGGCATGCGTATATTCCTAAAGATACAAATATAAATTTAGAATTAATCGATCCTATTAGTTCTAAGAAAAGCAAAGAAGGAAATACCTTTAGATTAAAGACCATAGAAAATTTACTAATTAATGATGTAGTTGTTATTCCAGCAAACCAAGAGGTATTAGGGACAATTACAAAAGCAAGAAAAAATGGTATGCTTGGACGCAAAGGTCGTTTAGAGTTTAAAATTGATAGCATTAAGACTATTAATGGTGTAAATGTTCCATTAACTGCAGAAGTTAAAGGTAAGGGCCATTCTGATAATGGAGCAGTTGCCGTTGCTGCTGCAGTAAGTTTAGTTGGTGGCTTGTTCATGAAAGGGACTAATATATACTATGAACCTGGCCAAAAATTTGTAGCTGTTGTATCTACTGATACAGATTTAAATGCATCAGTGGAAGATTTGCCTAATGCTATGAATCCAAGCAAACCTACTGGTCAAAATATTGTTTTACCAATTAAATAAAATATAAGTAGTATTAATACCCAATAGTGATAAATTTTAAAATATTGCTATTGGGTATTTTAGTTGATTATATAAAGATAATAGGATACGAAGATAATTATTGTATTAAGATTAATGAAAAATCATCATAATCTAATTATTTGAATTCCTAGTAAATATTGATAATTTACGATATAATTATATAGATGTATTCTATTCAATGAATACGCGGATGATGATGAAAATAATACGTGAACCCCATGCCCAACGGGTTCAGGTGTAGGGAGGTATAATATGGCTAAAGATTGTTCCTTTGACGTAGTATCTGAAGTTGAGATGCAAGAGGTAGATAATGCGGTAAACCAAGCCAAGAAAGAAATTGGTACGCGTTATGATTTCCGCGGTTCTAAAGCAGAAATTAGTCTTGAAGGTGACACCATCAAAATTATTGGCGATGACGAATATAAATTGAATGCTATTATCGATGTATTAAAAGGCAAGATGGTTAAGCGTAATGTAGCGATTAAAAATCTTGACTATGGCAAGATTGAACCAGCTGCAGGTGCAACTGTACGTCAAGTAATTACTATTAAAAAAGGCATCACAAAAGAAAATGCTAAAGAAGTAGTAAAAGCAATCAAAAACATGAAATTAAAGGTACAAGCATCTATTCAAGAGGATCAAGTGCGCGTATCTGGCAAG
>ERZ772819.2301-NODE-2301-length-14469-cov-6.415915_pt1 | contig 14469 bp, 15 predicted proteins | sample MGYA00580860_ERZ772819 | MGnify/ENA primary metagenome ERZ772819 (study PRJEB29015, sample SAMEA2737683) | human gut metagenome | biome: human gut; feature: human-associated habitat; material: faeces | place: China | collected 2012 ...
GGCAGCTTTACCCTCGCTCCCGCAGACGGCGAGCAGAGAATCGTTGTCACCGACAAGACGGGCAACACCGCCGAAATGACCGTAACGGTCAACGACGGGCATACCTTCGGTGACCGGACATCAAACGGCGACGGTACGCACACCCGTCGGTGCACGGTGGACGGCTGCAACGGGCTTGAAACAAAGGATTGCTCCGGCGGCAAGGCAACCTGCGCCGAAAAAGCGGTATGCGAGGTTTGCGGCAAGGCTTACGGAGAGCCTGACCCGAAGAACCACACCGACTTAAAGTATATCCCCGCAAAGGCGGCGACCGAGGACAGCGAGGGCAATATCGAGTATTGGTACTGCAGCGGCTGCAATAAGTATTACAGTGACAAGGACGGCACCAAGGAAATCAAAAAAGCCGACACCGTAACGGCGAAGCTGCCGAAGAATGAAAATCGACCGCAGACAGGGGAGAGCAGCAATTTTATATTATGGATTGCATTGCTCTTTATCAGCGGCGGAGCTGTTATCGGCACAGCTGTTACCGAAAAGAAGAAAAAGCAGAAATAAAACCCGAATGCAGACACACATACAGAGCAGGGCGGCGGTTTGCGCCGCCATTGTCCTTAAAAACCGAAAATTTACATGTAAAAACCGCGAAACAGTGCTTCCCCTTGACATTATTCCGGGTTGAGAATATAATATAGTCAGAGAGGAGAGGCAGATCCGGTAAATATATCGGAACCCACTCGGCGGAAAAGGAGTCAAACTGAAACAGAAAAGCTTTCATACACAGACCCGTAGGCAAAGGAGTTTCGACAAAGCCCAAGAGCCAACAAATGAGAACGAGGCATCGGCTTTGCGCGGCAGGGTCGGTGCCTTGCGGCATTTTACAGGAGGTGCGACAAATGAAAAAAGTTATCACCATAGGACGCGAGTTTGGAAGCGGCGGTCGTGAAATCGGCCGCAGAATTGCGGAAAAGCTGCAGATCGCATATTACGATCAGGAAATCGTAACCGAGATTGCCAAGCGCACAAAGCTCTCCGAGGAATATGTGGAACGCATCACCGAAGACCGCCCGTATATTGCTTATCCAATCCATGCCGGCATGAGCTTTCATACGGCATATTACGCTTATACCGAGTTTGACAGGAGTCTTACGGTGTTTGCCGAGCAGCACAATATTATTAAAGAGCTGGCAGAGAAATCCGATTGTGTTATTGTCGGACGATGTGCCGATTATATTTTGAAGGAAAAAGAACCGTTCCGTATTTTCGTTTATGCGGACGCACAAAGCAAACTGAAACGCTGCAGGGAGCGAAATCCGAAGGACGAAAATTTATCCGATTCCAAAATACAAAGGAATATTCGTTCTATAGATAAAGGACGGGCAAGATATTACAACTATTTCAGCCGACAAAAATGGGGGGCGCGTGAAAACTACGATATGCTTATCAATACATCGGGTAAAGATGTCGGGCGGGTTTCCGAAGCGGTTGCCGACTATTTGAAGAGATATCTGTTTGGCTGACGGATAATTTAACTGCGGAGGTGAAATTATGCAGAATAATTGGGAATCAAAACGGGATTGGATACTGTTCCGTGAAAGAATCGCGGGATGGCAGGAAGCGTATATCGGGAGATTGAACCGGGAATACATCGAGCTGCTCAGCCGTGACTGCTCGGAAGCGGAAAAGTTTTGGGAACTGTATAGACGCATACGCCGCGATAAACGAAATACCGGTGTGCTTATAGAAATGCGCAGGTCGGAGCTTCTCACCGATCTTTGCCGCCTGGTCAATGAGGGGGCAATCGGTTATGACGATCTCGACGGATTCAGTGAAGAATTGCGTGAAGATGTGATTCGGATTACATCATACAATGCACATGAATCAGAATAATTAGGAGGAAATCGTGATGAAAACAAAACGATGGACAGCAGTTATTTTATGCATGTCTGTTCTTGTGACAGGGGTGATGAGCATTTCCGGTTGCGGGACAAAGGTACAGGCAGCAAATCTTATGGAGGGCATCGCGGCAAAGCCGGTTTCCGGCAAGGCTGCGGATGATGCTTTCAAAAACAGCAGTGCGGACTTTGCAATCAAGCTCTTTCAACAAACGCGAGACGACAACAAAAACAGCCTTATATCTCCGCTGTCGGTCATGCTGGCGCTCTCCATGACGGCAAACGGAGCGAAGGGGGAGACTCTTGCGCAAATGGAAGCTCTGCTCGGCGGAGATATTCCCATGGAAACGCTGAACGAATATCTGTATTCCTATATAAAGGCACTGCCCTCTGAAAAAACGGCAAAGCTGAATATAACAAATTCTATTTGGTTCAAGGATAACGGATTTACGGCGGAAAAGGCTTTTTTGCAGAAAAACGCGGATTACTACGGCGCTGAAGCATATAAATCGGCGTTTGACAGAAAAACGCTGCGGGATATCAACAACCGGGTAAAGAAGAATACCGACGGCATGATAGAGAAAATCATCGATGATTTTGACCCGAGCGCTGTAATGTATCTGATCAACACCGTTCTGTTCGACGCTGAGTGGGAGAATATTTATAAAAAGGACGAGGTCAGAGACGGCACATTCACTGCTCTTGACGGCACAAAGAAAACTGTTCCGATGATGTATTCGGAGGAGCACAGCTATCTTGACGACGGCAAGGCAACCGGGTTTATCAAGCCGTATAAGAACGGTTACAGCTTTCTGGCGCTGCTGCCGAACGAGGGTGTTTCTCTCGGTGACTATGCAGCTTCCATGACAGGGAAATCCTATATTGACACGATAAAAAACGCCAAGGATGTCCCGGTGGAAACTGCGATACCAAAGTTCTCCTACGATTATGACATTGAAATGAGTGGTGCGCTGAAGGCGCTCGGTATGGCACTGCCGTTTGATCCGACAAAAGCGGACTTTTCGGCTCTTAGTGATAAAGGCAATATATTTATCAGCCGTGTGCTCCACAAGGCATATATCGCTGTGGACGAAAAAGGCACAAAAGCCGGCGCGGCGACCGCTGTGGAAATTAAGGAAACCGCTGCTGCAGTGGATATATACAGCGTGACGCTTGACCGTCCGTTTATCTATGCCGTTACAGACAACGCAACCGGGCTGCCGGTATTTATCGGCACAGTCACAGATATCGGAAAGTAATGTACAGTTAACGGCTTGTTGAAAGCAGGGGAGGACGATAGAGGTGAAACGGAAGGCAATTACAGCGGTTTTTACGGTTCTGTTGCTCAGTGCCGTATTTATTCAGCCGACTCATGCCAACTCCGCTCAGCGTCACTGGAGCGGAACAGACAGCACCGGCGCACTTGTAAAAGAAAAGAATTGTCCGCTTGTGGTGGATAAGGAGCTTCTGACCTTTGATGTGCAGGAGCTCCCGAAGAATTACTACAACAGTACCGAAGAATTCCTCGCCTATACAGGCAAGGTCACGGCTGAGTACACCTTCCGCAACCCTGCCGATTATGCGGTGACCGCCACGCTTGTTTTTCCGTTCGGCAATTTGCCTCATTACGGGGAATATATCTACGATTCCCCGACCGATAAGTATACCGCCGCTTCGGATACCGGAAAGTACGGTGTTAAGGTCAACGGCAAACCGATCGAGGCTACCGTGCGTCATACGCTGAAGGACAGAGGAACACTGTTCTCTTTAAACGAGGATATGCCGAAGCTGACAGATGGGTATATCACGGACAGCTTTTTCCGTCCCGATCTCCCTGTATGGGTACGGCAATATTCCGTTGAAGGCGTCAATCCCGAAAACCAAGCCGCAACCGCCGCTCTTGTTCTGCGAGAGGAGCCGACTAAAACACGGGTACTGTGGGAGGAAAAGAGCGGCATGGCTACGCTGAAAAACGGCTTCCGAATATCCGGCTGGATAAAAACCGGCGACACACTTACCGTATATATTTTCGGTGAACCTCCGAAAGACGGTATCGCATGGTCACTTTATGAAAACGGCGCGTGTAAAAAGAAAATTGACGGCAATATTAAATTGAAATATTCGGAACAGATGACCTTCCGGGATTTTGTCTTCAAGGAATACGACAATGGCTCCGGCATATCGGAGAGTGATTGGTATAATGCGCAGGTCGCATTTCTGAACAGCGGTTCAAAGAACTGGATGTACGGCGGAATTTACACCGAAAGATCAGCCTTTTCACTGATGCGGTGGTACGAGTATACACTGACGCTGGAACCGGGACAGATTTTGACAAACACGGTAACAGCCCCGCTGTATCCGGCAATTAACGCAGGTTACACACCGAGTATTTATACCTACACCTATCTGCTCTCTCCCGCAAAGACATGGGCGCAGTTCGGAGAGCTGAAAATCGTGGTAAACACACCGTATTACATGATCGAAAACAGTCAGGGCGGCTTTTCCGAGACGGAAAAGGGCTATGAGCTGACCCTGCCCGGTTTGCCGGAGAAAGAGCTGACCTTCACATTGTCGGAAGCAGAGCATCCAAAGCCTCCAAAGCTATCGATTCCGTTCAAGCCGGTCTTCCTGCTTGCGGGCTTTGTGCTGATTGGCGGAAGTGTGATTGCCGTTGTGCTGATTATTAAAAGGAAAAAGAGCCGTGGGAAAGAGCAGTCCTGAAAAAAGCGACGCAAGCCCGATTTGCGGCAGAGCTCTGCTTCGCGGGTGTCCGGCGCATTTTCTTCTGACAGCGGTTGCCTGTTCTTTTGTGTATTCACACAAAGCACAAGACTTTTTTCGGCATTGATCAGTCTTTTATGTACCGCAGGATTTTTGTTCTGATCCTGCTTCTTATACTGATGAAAATAGGTGAGCGAAAATGTTAAAACGAAAAGTTTCTGCCATATGGGTCTTAATTCTTGCCGTAATAACCGTGTTTGCCTGCGCATTCGCTGCGGTTACCTATATCCGCTGTGACAGGCATATGTCAACACCGAAAGCAAAAGAGATCGGTAAGTTCCGTTTTTTGAATGCCGAAAGCGATGCCAAGGGCGTAAGCTTTGAGATTATCAATGCCCGTGAGGTCGGCTCGGATTGCGTTTTGGATCTGCGGTGGGTAAACCGCTCCGGAAAAACGATTGAATACGGTGCGTCGTATGAACTGTTCCGACGGGAAAACGGCAAATGGGTAAAGATAGAACCGGAGCCTGAGCTTATATTTCCGTCTATAGGTTATAGTATAAACAGCGGTTTCACTGCCGAGCTTTCATATACGATACCGTCTCAGTATAAGTTAAGCCCTGACGAGAGATATCGCTTTCAGGCAACATTTCGATTTCAGCGCGGTTCTGAGCTTTCCGGAAAGATGATAAACAGCCTTGAGTTTGAAGTGAAAGGGGAGGTTGACTCCAACGGCATATATCGGTCTGAAGTCTGTTCGGGAATATCTGTCGATTGAAAACAGATGAACAAAAACATACGCCCTCGGAAACCGGATATTACGGAATCCGAGGGCGTTTTCCTGCTTTTGCTTAATCGGCTTTTTCAGCCGCTTTGATTCTGCGGTACATATCCTGCATCTGCCGGTCGATTTCCGCTATCTTTTCGGCGCAGTCAAACATTTCTTCGTTAATGCCTTCCGGCAGCTTGGCTTTGTCTACCTTATACCGGATATCGTGCTCAAGGCTTGCCCAGAAATCCATGGCAATCGTGCGCAGCTGGATCTCCGCTACCACATACTCCGTTCTGTCGGAAAGGTATACCGGGATACGGGTGTCGAGATGCAGGGAACGGTAGCCGTTGTAATTCGGCTCCTTGATATAGTCTTGCTTTTTGAGTATCTCAACATCCTTCTGCCGTTCAAAAATTTCGGCAACACGGTACACATCATCTATATAATTGCAGACAACGCGCACACCGGCAATATCGTTGATATTTTCTTTAGCCGAGGCAATGTTATAAGGCATACCTTTCTTTGTAAGCTTTGCCATGATGCTCTGCGCGGATTTTACCCGGCTTTCGATATGATGAATGGGATTGCGTGAATACTGTATGTTGAATTCGCTGTTAAGTATTTCAAATTTCAGAGCCAGCTGCTTTACGGCTGACTCATATATGTTACGCATGACAAGAAATTCCTGTGTGCTCTCAAATGAGCCGGCTTGTGTTTTATCCATTATAAGAACCGTCCGATCTGTATTACTTTATCCTAAAACAGGGCCTACAATAAGCAAGTATATTATACCATATATTTGTGACTTTTTCCACTGTTTTTGTTTTAACAGCCTTTTTTGGGAAAAACACGGTTTTTGAAGAAAAGCGGTAAGATATTTCTTGCAGAAAAAAATCCGGCGGTACTGTTCCGTCGGATTCCCCACAACATTATAATTGTAACACACAATAAAGTAATTAGTCAATAAATACAAAACAAAAAGAAAAGGTTTGTATATAAGCATAAAACCGAAAGTCGGAATTCGTATATCCTGCCGATTGTTTTTTTGAGGAAAATATGCTATTCTATAGATGCAAGGAGAAAGAGGTGATTCCAATGACCTGAGTACCCGCTCCTTTATATAAAGCGTTAAGGGAGAAAAGTCTCGGCACCGAAAGACGGCATAACGCCTGACAGGTCAAGCCGCTTCAGAAGGTAAGTCCATCGCACTGCGGTGTTTATATATAGCGCGGCAAAGATTTGCAGGACGCAGAAGGGTGCCGCCAAACAAGGAAAGAGAGGTACAAGAAAAGATGTTGGATATCAAGAGTGAGGGATAGCCCTTGATTGCTGAGATGAAAAGCAATCAAGGGCTGTCTTTTTGCAATATGAGATGTTGAGCGAGAGATAACGGAAGAAATCCGAGCTGAAAGAATTCAGCTATGTCTGTCATAGCGCCAGCTCCTTGAGCAGGGCCTTAATCTGCGCTGCACCGCTGTATAACACGGTTTTATCTCCGGATTGAACAGCAAGCGTAGGCGCCTGCTTAAGCCCCAAGGCCGTCGCCTCCTCAATATATTCATCTACATTCCGTTCCGTATATAAAAGCCCGGATTTCTCCAAAAGCGGCTTAACGGCACGGCAGTTCGGACAGGTGGTTGCGGTATACAGAATATATCCGTCCGCATCAGAAACCGACGAAGGTTTATTCTCCTGTTCAGCTTCGTTCTTTATCTCGCCGATATGATAGGTTTTTCTGTCCCTGAACTCCTGACTTTTACCGTCATTCCAGTTCTGAACCGGGCGGTAGTAACCGGTGATACGGCTGTAGACCTCGGTCTTTCTGCCGCAGTGCGGGCAGACGGCTTGCTCTCCGGTAAGATATCCGTGATCGGCGCAGATGGAATAGGTGGGGGACAGCGTATAATAGGGCAGCTCGTAATTTTCGGAAATTTTGCGCACCAATGCCGCAGCAGCCTTCCAATCCGGGAGCTTTTCTCCGAGGAAGGTGTGGAACACCGTGCCGCTGGTATAGAGCGGCTGCAGCTTGTCCTGCACATCAAGTGCGGCAAACACATCCTCGGTATAGCCTACAGGCAGGTGGCTGGAGTTGGTGTAATAGGGGGTTGCTCCCTCATGCGCTGTTATGATGTCCGGGAAATGCACCTTGTCGTGCTTGGCAAGGCGGTAAGAGGTGGACTCGGCAGGGGTCGCCTCCAGGTTGTAAAGATCGCCGTATTGCTCCTGATAATCCGACAGACGCTCGCGCATATGATTGAGAACACGGACGGCAAATTCCTGCGTCTCTTCATGGGTCAAATCCTTGCGCAGCCAAGCGGCATTAAGCCCCGCCTCATTCATACCGATAAGTCCGATGGTCGAGAAGTGATTGTCAAAGCTGCCGAGATACCGCTTGGTATATGGGTAAAGCCCTTCTTCCATCAGCTTGCCGACTGTCGTGCGTTTGATTTTCAGGCTGCGTGCGGCAATGTCCATCATCCGGTCAAGACGGGCAAAGAATTCTCCCTCGTCTGCCGAGAGATAGGCGATGCGCGGCATATTGACGGTAACGACGCCGATGGATCCGGTGGATTCGCCGCTGCCGAAAAAGCCGCCGGATTTTTTGCGCAGCTCGCGCAAATCAAGCCGCAGCCGGCAGCACATACTGCGCACATCGGACGGCTCCATATCCGAATTGATGTAGTTGGAAAAATAGGGTGTGCCGAATTTCGCCGTCATTTCAAATAACAGACGGTTGTTTTCGGTTTCGCTCCAATCAAAATCCTTGGTGATGGAATAGGTGGGAATGGGGTATTGAAAACCGCGGCCGTTGGCGTCGCCCTCAATCATAACCTCGATAAAGGCGCGGTTGATCATATCCATCTCCGTCTTGCAGTCACCGTAGGTGAAGTCCATCGGCTTGCCGCCTACGATGCAGGGCTGATCGGCAAGGTCCGCCGGTACGGTCCAGTCGAGAGTAATATTGGTAAAGGGCGCCTGCGTGCCCCAGCGGCTGGGTGTATTGACGCCGTATACAAAGCTTTCGATACAATGCTTAACCTCGTTATAGGTCAGTTTGTCCGTGCGGACAAAGGGCGCAAGATAGGTGTCAAAGCTCGAAAACGCCTGTGCACCTGCCCATTCATTTTGCATAATGCCGAGGAAGTTGACCATTTGATTGCACAGCGTTGCCAAATGCCTAGCCGGCGCGGAGGTTATCTTGCCGGGAATGCCGCCGAGTCCCTCTTCAATGAGCTGCTTTAAGCTCCAGCCGGCACAGTAACCGGTCAGCATGGAGAGATCATGCAGATGCAGATCGGCGTTGCGGTGCGCGTCGGCGATTTCTTCATCGTAGATTTCACTGAGCCAGTAGTTTGCGGTTATTGCCCCGGAATTGGACAGAATCAGTCCGCCCACGGAATAGGTGACGGTAGAGTTTTCTTTTACCCGCCAGTCGGATACCTTCAGATAGCCGTCCACAAGCCCCTTGTAGTCCAGTATTGTGGAGCTCATATTACGGAGCTTTTCGCGGTTTTTGCGGTAAAGAATATATGCCTTGGCAACCTTGTCATAGCCGGCTCTCTGCAGCGTTTTTTCAACACTGTCCTGTATGGATTCGACATCGATCGTATCATCCTTTACCCTCGGAGCAAAATCCGCTGTTACCTGAAGGGAAAGAAGATTGATTACATCCGGGCTGTAAGGAATACCTGTTGCGTCAAATGCCTTGGTAATGGCGTGGGATATACGGGTCAAATTAAACTCGGCACTTCTGCCGTCTCGTTTGATGACTGTGTACATAGCTATTCTCCTCTGTTTATTGTATTGTTTTATCGTTCACACACCGCGCAGCTCTGCGGCGGGTATATACGGTTTAACGGCATTGAGCAGCATTTCAAGCTCGGATTTTGTCATGACCGATACACCGCTGCCGAGCAAATTGCCTGAATCAACAAAGGGCTGGATAAAATATCGCTTTGCCCCATGGAGCCAACGCCCGATTTCCTGCATACCGTCAGGCGAATGAAAAGGATGGCAAACCGTTGAGCGGAACTCGTAGTCGATATTGCTGTTTTTAAGCAGTGCAGCGCTTTTTTCAACCTGTTCAATTACATCTGCACCGCAGGTTTCCGCATACCGTGAGGGAGCATTCTTAATATCCATTGCCACATAATCAAGCAGCTTTTCGCGCAGAAGATGTTCAAGCATTTCGGGAACTGATCCGTTGCTGTCCAGCTTAACAAGAAATCCCATCCTTCTGATACGGCGAAGCAGGTCGGGCAAGCTTGGGTACAGCGTCGGCTCGCCGCCGGTGATGCAAACACCGTCCAGCTTACTCCTTCGGGAAGAAAGGAACTCAAACAGCTCATTTTCCGAAACGGTTTTTCTGTCGTTTCGCGGGAAAACGAGCTCGGGATTATGGCAATAAGGGCAGCGGAGATTGCAGCCCGTCAAAAAAACCGTGCAGGCGACTTTATTCGGAAAATCCAGCAGGGTCACCTTCTGTAGGCCGCCGATCATGTTATCACCTCCGGTTTATGAGTCTTGTATTATCAGTATACATGATGTAGCTGTAAAAGTCAATGAAAAAATCTACATATAGTATGTGTATGAAAAATATAAGACTAAATATAGTGCTTTGATATATTGACAGACTGAATGCTCCGGAGAGAATGGGCAAACAAATTTTGTTTTTTCGGTATATTACGAAAAAAACTGCAAGCCTATCCGAAAAAGGATGTGCTTGCAGTTTTTAGGTTCAGGCTGTTTTTTTCACAGCTCTGTATTATTCATTCATTTTTAAAAAACGCTACAACAACAGCCCCGGGCCCAACATGGGTCCCGATAACGCTTCCGACGGTCGTATAGCGGATTTCTTTCAGGTTGCCTTCCCAGATATGACGGCTGTCCTCAATATATTTCAGCAGCAGTGCGTCAGAGATTCCGCTGTAGCCAAGCAAAACAGGTTTGCTGAAATCAATGCCGCCGACCCTGTTGATTTCCTGAATGAGCAGATTGTTGCCCATTTTAGAGCCGCGCGCTTTTCCGAGCAGCTGAATTTCCCCGTCAATGACGGATAGCACAGGCTTAATATTCAGCACCCCGCCGGCGAATGCGGCTGTCTTTGAAATACGACCGCCGCGCTTGAGATATTCAAGGGTGTCTACCAGTGCCACAATAATAATTTTTTCCTTTTCCTTCTCCAAAGCCTGCTTTATTTCTTCTGCCGACATTCCTTCGTCCAGAAGCCTAAACGCAAGCTCCACCAGAATTCCCGTGCCCATCGCCGCGCTTCTGCTGTCTACTACATAGACGTTTTCATAATCCGCTGCCGCGATCACGGCACTTTGATGCGTACCGGAAAATTCGGATGCAAGGGTAATAACAATTGCTGCCTCTCCTGCCTGCTTTGCTTTTTCAAGCTCCCGAATAAAGGCGGCAGGGGTCGCCTGACTGGTAGTCGGCAGCGTGTCACTTTCTATGAGCTTTTCGTAGAATGTTTTGTTGTCGATGGTCACACCGTCGAGGTATTCCTCCTGACCGAAATGAACGGTCAGGGGTACTGTATATACCCGCGCTTTGATTTCGGGACTCAAGTCTGCTGTGGAATCAACAATAATTCTTGTTTTCAATTTGATTACATCTCCTTATGCTTTGCAATTCTGGGCGATATCGTCCAGAATTCTGCTGATAGCGGAAAGAGTGCAGTAAAATGCCGCTCTTTCGTCCTTTGTGAGGGTGCAGCCGATTATATCAAGGACTTCACTGATTTTTTCGGCAATTCTTTTGCCTGCCGCCTGACCTTTATCCGTCAAATAAAGCGGACTCTTGTAACGCTTGGAGCAGTCGGTATTTCGATAAATGAATCCGTTGTCTTCAAGATAGCATAATGCACGGGAAACAGTCGCCTTGTCCTCCTCGCAGTGCTCGCACAGCTCTGCCGCGGTCACACCGTCCAAGGAATAAATATAGTACAGGCAGGATATATGTGTGCTTCTCAAATGATAGGCAGTCATTTCCTGATTTTTTATTTTTCGTATGTCACGGCTGATTCTGTTGATTAGAACCGTAAACATCTCGAATCTTTCCTGCATGGCAGCACTTCCTCTCACAGATGTTGAAGTCTCAACAATTATATTTTATCACAAAAAGTTGAAATGTCAACATCTTTTTTGTCGGATTATAACCTTACAAACGGATAACGGCGGAATAATTCTATAAATGAACACATACTCCTTAAGGTGCGCTGCCGGCTTTAGCGTTACGGCTGACAAGCCAGGCGGTCATGTCCCGCAAGGTCTCCTCAATCGGGCGCGGCCGATAGGCAAACCTCTTCGATGCGGCATCATGGGTAAAGCGTCCGTTTGAACCGAGAACAGCAATGGAATAAGGCGTGAAGAAAAGCGGTTTTTTCTCTTTCAAACAGCGGCGTTCACAGTATGGCGCCGCAAGCCTTGCGAGCTTTAACGGCAAACATATGGGACGGTATATCAGCTTGGCAGCCTTTCCGACAATCCGCAGCATCCTGCGGATGGTAATGTAATGCCCGGACAGAATGTAACCCTTGCCGGGTTCGCCGCTTTCCGCGCAGGCCAGAATTCCTTTTGCCACATCCCGTACATCTACAAAATCATACCCGCCGCGCACCGCAAAGGGCAGCTTCCCGGCAAGAAAGGACTTTGCCATTGATGTAAAGCTTCCGCCGGACACATCCCCCGGTCCGATGATTCCGGAGGGAAAAACAATGCTGACGTTAAGTCCCTGCCGTGCCGCGCTGAAGACCAGTTCCGTTGCGGCTGCTTTGCTTTTGGCATAATCGCCGTCTACAAGTCCCGGAGAAAACTCGCAATCCTCTGTAATGACGCAATTCTTCGGTTTTTCCGGTATAGCATGTACAGAGCTGACATAGATCATTTTTCCTATGTGATGCTCCAGGCATTGACGGACGACCTTACAGGTGCCGCCTATATTGACCTGATAGAGCTTTGAGCCGGATCTCGAAGCGACTGAAATAATGCCGGCACAGTGAATTACGCAGGTGGTTTTATCGGCATCCGCAAAGAACCGCTCAAGCGAGTCATCCTCGCATACATCGCCGATGACCGTATGAACCTCTTCGGGGAGCAAAGCCGCATAAGGGTCATTGCGCAGCACCAATGCGTCTACCCGTGCATTGCGGCGTACCAGCTCCTCAACGATTGCACGACCGAGAAAACCGGTGGAGCCGGTGATCAAATATCTGTTGTACATATAGAAAACCTCCTTAGGCAAACGAGAATAATCCGAACCCGTTTTTTGAGCGCGGATTTCTCGCATTGCCGCGTTAAAATACTCGTTAATCCATTAGGATTAACTGCGTTTTGTGCCTTGCTCTGCAAAAAATCCGCTACTCAAAAAATCAGCGACCCATAACGAGTGCAATTTTCGTGTGGATTTTTATGCGGAGGATGCGATAAGGCTTTCGCCTTATAAAGACGACAAATGAAAATACGCCGAAAATACGCCGTTTTGGGCGGATTCGGATTATTCTCGCTTGCCTAAGATAACCGTACAGATGTTGACTATCTTTCACAAGTATAGTATACTTAATATAAAAGCTAAAAGCAATCGGCACTCACAGTCTATCTGAAAGAAAAACAACATTTCCCTCATAAGTGTTGCCAAACTTTGTAAACTTTTTTCGGAGGAATTTTGAATGGAAAAAACAGACGCCAGAAAGCGCTATACACAAATGGTGCTTAAGCAGTCCTTGCTAAAGCTGCTGAAAGAAAAACCGGTCAACAAAATTACCGTAAAAGAGGTGTGCGAGCTGGCACAGCTGAATCGGGCGACCTTCTACGCACATTACAGCGATTGCTTCGCACTGCTGGAGAGTATTGAAAACGAGCTTATCGGAGCGTTTGAACAGTCCCTTCGTTACGTAAACTCATTTGATGTTACGGCTCTTATAGAAGCTATTTACGATATGATCGATCGGAATCGGGAGGCGTGCAGTGCTCTGATTCTCGGAAATACAAGCTCAACGGTTCTTAAGCGGATGATTGCGCTCGCAAAGAAGGACAGTATTGCTTACTGGCGAAGGGAGCTGCCCATGGCACGGGATGCGGAGCTTGAAATGATGTATACCCATCTGTCTAACGGCTTGATGCATGTTGTTGTGGAGGATTATAATCGGTACAGCAAAGAGGAAATTATTCGCTTTGTCAGCCGGGTGGTGAAGAACAGCCTTTCGCTGTTTAAAAAGCCGGCAGAGGCTTTTGCGTAACTCAAAGAAAAATCAAAGAGAGGAATAGCTGTTATGAAAGAAAACAGAAAACTGTTAAGAGAGGTTCTGAACGATATCCGCCGTGATATGACCGATGAAGAGGTATTAAATCTGCTGGCGGACAGCAAGATTTCGGTACAGCCCGAAAGCGAAAAGGAAAAGTATACGCCGGGACAGCGTGCGGCGGATTCCATTGCAAAATTTGCCGGAAGCTGGGCATTTATATTTTCTTTCTGCGGGATTCTGATTCTGTGGATGGTTGTGAACGTTCTGCTGGCAGCCCGGGCGTTTGATCCGTATCCGTTCATTCTGCTGAATTTGGTTCTGTCTTGTGTGGCGGCTATCCAGGCACCGCTTATTATGATGAGTCAGAACCGTCAGGAGGAAAAGGATCGCCGCCGCGCCGAAAATGATTATAAAGTCAACCTGAAAACCGAGATAATGATTGAGGATCTGTACGATAAGGTAAACGCCATTCTCGCAAAGCAATCGGCGCTTGAACGGCAGGCTCGGGGAGATAACAACGAAGAGCGGAAAACAGCCGAATAATTTAAGGCGAGGGCTATACGCCTTCGCCTTTTGGAAATATCTGTTATAGACCTTGTGCCGGGAGATTGAAACTCATCAGCCCTTACTGTTTGCAATGGCCTGATCAATCAGCTTTTGCAGCGTCTCTGCCTGTTTCTTTGCGGTTATTGCACCGACAATCGGTTCGCCTACGATGTTGCCGTTCTTGTCAACAACATATGTTGTGGGATATGAGTACAGTCCGGAGGTGAGCTTTCCGGCCTCGCTTTTTGAATCAAACCAAATGTTTTTGTAGGATACGCCCTTCTTTG
>ERZ772819.2319-NODE-2319-length-14430-cov-5.486052_pt1 | contig 14430 bp, 8 predicted proteins | sample MGYA00580860_ERZ772819 | MGnify/ENA primary metagenome ERZ772819 (study PRJEB29015, sample SAMEA2737683) | human gut metagenome | biome: human gut; feature: human-associated habitat; material: faeces | place: China | collected 2012 ...
TTGACGATAAGTCTGGATATTTCCGGTGGGTTGTCCATACTGGGAGTTTCCTACCGGAGTGTCGCTTCCATACTGTCCCCAATATGAGTTGTTTATGACCAAATCATTGAATTCGTCTCCATCGTAATAATGCCATCCTTCCGGAACTTCGTTAGCCGGTATTACGGAATTCCGGGTAACAGCTCTTCGAGCCTGATTCTTACGGGTGATTTCAAGACCTAGCAAATCTCCTCCGAGTGTTTCTTGCGCAATCTTCCACCGTCTTACATCCCACGAACGATGCTCCTCAAATGCCAGTTCGACACGACGTTCACGCCGGATACGCTCACGCATTTCGTCCTGCGTCAATCCGGAAGGCAGATTCGGTTGTCCGGCACGGCTGCGCACTCGATTGACGTATTCTGCTATATCCGCATTTTCGGGATCGTATTCGTTCAAGGCTTCCGCATAATTCAGGTAAATCTCCGCTAAACGAAACAACGGCCAGATATGTCCCTGACTTCCTCCGCCGGTTTGGATATTCACATCTTCATTGAGGTATTTTTTCAGATAGAATCCGGTTTTGGTTGCATTGGTAACGCCCAGACCGTCTTTTCCACCGTCCCAATTCTCTACCGCCGTGCTTTTCCAAACGGAATCATTCAGCAGAATGGTAGCATTCAACCTGTCATCCCGGTAGAATTGCGGACGAACGGCATTTTCCTCATTCTCCCAACTAAAATAGCTGCCATCTTTCATTTCATAAGAGTCTACCAGATTCAACGAAGGATTGATGCCGCCTACCCCACCATAACTGACAGGAAAGTTGTATTTTTCAAAGTCGGAATTGTTTCCATAACGACGCATCAGAATAAACTCGGAATTCTGAAAGTTATTCTTGAATAAAGTGGCATAACTGCCATACAACGAATATATGCCCAGATCAATTACGTCTTTCGCAGCCTGTGCCGCAGCTTTCCATTTCTCCATATCGGAAGGAAGATCGCTTTCCGAAAAATTCTGCCAGTCCAGATACAAGGGACTGGCCGCATACAATAAAACTCTGCTTTTCAAAGCCAATGCGGCTCCCTTCGTTGCACGTCCCAAATCCGAATCGATTCCTCGTCCCGGAGTTAAATCGAGCACTTCGGCTACCTTATCACATTCGCTGGAGATGAATGAGATGCAATCGTCCATAGACGGGCGTGGAGTCTCCGAATAATCCGCATTGACGGATAGTGTAGAAGTAATCACAGGTACAGGTCCGAAACGTTTCACCAGCTCGAAATGGAAAAACGCTCTTAAAAAACGGGCCTCATATTTCCATGTTTTCAAGTCATTCAGACGGTTCTGATATTCATTCTGATTATCCGGATCGAGTCTGTATTTATCCAGATTCACTCTGTCTACATTTTCTATAAATTCATTCGCTATGCGAATTCCTGCGTAATACTTATTCCACAAATCATCCGGATTGGACCTTGAATTCCAGGCTCCGGTGTTGAAGTGCTGGATGTTGCAGGAGGCATTAGCATGTTCGGCATCATCGGTAGCGGCATCCAACATAGCTTCGGAACCGATACGGTTGAAACCATCAGGCAGATACCGATAAGCATTGACTAGAAATTTGCTTGTACGTTCATAGGAAGTAAAGGTCATCTCGTTGTCGATAAACGAATCATACTCTCTGTCCAGATAATCACTGCATCCGGACAATATGCTGATAGCAGCAAGAGCATTCAATATGATAGATAAACCTATTGGGTATTTCATAATTATTATATTTTTGTTCTTACCTATTAAAAATCAATTTTTATTCCCAGGTTGTAGGAACGTGTCAACGGATATGTAATCAAAGAACTGCTTTCCGGGTCGGCCAATCCGTCAAGATGACTCACGGTGAAAAGATTGCTCGCATTAGCATACACATACAATCTGGACAATTTTATCGCTCTTGCTATTGACTGGGGGAAGGTATATCCAATCCGGATATTCTTCATTCTGAAGTAGTTTCCGTTTCTTTTCCAATATGTAGATATCCGGTAATTGTTTTCAAATGTCCGGGTAGACAAACGGGGATAAGAAGCATTGGGATTCTCCGGTGTCCAGCTGTCGAGAGCCAGTTTTGAAGCAGAGCCATTGTCGGTAAAGGAATAAGCCAACGGCCCGCTCAAATAGATGTCTCTATTGGCAACGCCATGAAATAAAGCCTCAACGTCTATCCCTTTCCATTCAAAGCCTATTTTCAAAGCATAATTCCACTCCGGAATATTAGAATATCCCACAGGATAGGAGTCATTGGAATCGACTACTCCATCACCATTTTTATCGATATATTTTATATCACCGGGGTTTACTTCTCCAAACTGCGGTACCGGTAAATGTGACTTCAGACTTCCATTCGAATCGAAATCACTCTCCTGATACAGTCCGTCAGCAACAAGTACAAAAGGAGTATTCACGGAACGTCCTTTACGATATTGATAATCGTAGAGTTTCACTTCTTCCGCCATATCGACAATTTCATTCTTTGCATACCACGCCGATGTTTCAACGTAATAGTTGAAGTTATTTTTAAGACTGCTTTCGTACCTGATCGTACCCTCGAAACCTTGATTCTTTACTTTACCTACATTCATATAAGGCAATATGTCGCCATAAGAGGCTCCAACAAATCCGGGAATAGTGGAATACGGCTGTGACAGGATATCATATCTTTCTTTATGGAAATAATCGAATTCTACCGACAGCCCTTTCAGTAAAACTGCATCCAATCCGATATTGAATACACGTTCCTTCTCCCAACTAATATCGGGATTGGCAATCATATCTGCCCGAAACCCGCCTGTTGATGACGACCCTGTACCTAAAAAATAGGAGCCGTTACTGCTATAAGTCTGGTCGAACAGATAACGTCCGTTCTCATTCTGATTGTTTCCAACCAGTCCGATAGATGCTCTTAGTTTCAAATATTCAACCCAGTTGATATTTTTCATGAAGTTTTCTTTCGACAGTATCCATCCGGCGGAGAAAGCGGGAAAGAATCCATATCTTTTTCCAGGAGCATAATCATCACAACCTGTATATGAAGCTGCAAATTCTCCTATGTATTTTTGATTATAAGAGTAAGTTACCCGCCCTGCATAATTCAAGTATTTAATGTCATCACGACTTCCATATTTCTGATATAAATCAGACAGGAAAAAGATGCTGGCAGTGAGTTGATGTTGCTTGAAAACGCGATCATAATCCAACTGTGCCTTAAAGTTCAGACGGCTCCAGTCAGTACGGAATCCTTCATCGGATTCCAAAGGAGAATCAGCGCCGTAGGGTGTATATAGCACCTCTCCCCCTGCTCCTTTGGAAAGAGAATAACGGGCATAATTCTGATTCTTTATAGATGAATCCGCCATATAGTTGTTGTAGGCAATACCGGCACTGACACTTAATCCCTTTGTCAGTTTCTCCAGGTCGTATTTAGGCATAAAAATCAGTTGGAAAGTCCGGCTGTTTTCTTTATAAAGCCCTCTGCTGACGATATTACCGACCGGGTTGGTAAAAGCGGCATTTCCTCCATACGATCCGTCGGGGTTGTACACCGGAAATGCATTCGGAGCTGTTCTCCATATCGCTCCCAAAAGTCCGTTGGCAGAACTGCTGCCTCCGGGAATAGAGCGATTACCTACACTCCCGCTAAAATTGAGTCCGGTAGACAGGTGTTTGCTTATCTGGATATTCAAATTAGACCTGAAATTAAAGCTCGCATAATAGGCATTCGAGTTTTCCCGGCGTTTTTTATCGGTGTCTTTGTAGAAACCGATGTTCTGCAAAAGATTCATCATTACATAGTATTGCACCACATCTCCTCCTCCTTTAAAACTTAAATCAGCCATACTCAAAGGAGCTGTATTATTCAAAATGGCCTTTTTCCAGTTTACATTGGGGTAAAAGTAAGGATCGGTGTTGTTCTGATAGGCATTCAATTCCTCTGGAGTGTATAAACGAGGCAATCCGTCATTCACACGCGCCTGATTGTATAAGGTGGTATAATCATACGCATTGATAGGATCGGGAACGCCCAACGGTTGTTGTATTCCCGTTTGTAAACGGATACTGACTTGCGGAGCGGAAACGCATCCTTTCTTGGTTGTCACCAATAAAACACCATTTGCACCACGCATACCATATAAAGCCAGAGCCGAAGCGTCTTTCAATAATGTTACAGACTCGATTTCCGCAGTGGACAGACTTTCAATCGGGGCTTCGAAACCGTCGACATATACCAGCATTTTTTGTCCGCTTGCATAGGAAGTACGTCCCCGGAGGTAGAGATTCGCGATAGAGAAATCATAGCCGGGCTCTCCGCTTTGTTGCAACAATGTTAGTCCGGGAAGCTGTCCTTGCAGACTATTTCCCAAGCTTGCGGAAGTAGTTTTCATCAAATCTTCCCCACGTATGGAAGAAATGGCACTTGTTCGCCTCCATTCCGGTTGTTGCCCATTGGCGACTTCTACAAGTGCAGAGTCGGCTATGTGTTGAGCAAACAAAACGGGAGCATAAAAAGTGAGAATAGTAGTCAAAAGTATAGCATAACGCTTCCCTTTGTATATACTGTTTATTATTGTCATACCTTTTATTTTTAGTTGATTGAACATATTTACCATCCCGGATTCTGAAGCATATACCCTTTATCTATTTCGGTCTGCTTGATAGGATGTAAATAAGAACGGTCACTCCATAATCTGTTTTCAAAGACATAAGGTTTGTAATGTACTTTACCCGGTGCTCCTGTAACAGCGGAGAGCTGCAATCCATACATGGCACCTTTCATAACACCTTCATCATCGGCTATCAGCCAACGTCTTATATCCCAGAAACGATGATCTTCATAAGCCAGTTCCACGGCTCGTTCTCTTCGCAGTTTCTCCCTGAACTGCTCTTTATTCAAAGTGGAAGGAAAGCCCGGCATTCCGGAGCGTTCACGAACTTTCAGGACTGCATCGAATGCTTCTTTCGGGGGAGTTTCATAATATTCATTCAAAGCTTCTGCATAATTCAGATAGAGTTCGGCTACCCGGAAGACAATCCAGTCCATATTAGTGGAGTTGCGCGGAGCCGTTGCTCTTAGTACGCGAGGTACCCATTTGCGAACCAGGTGTTTCGTTTTATCATTGGCTACATTGTGAGCTCCACCGGGCAGAAAATTAAGAATTCCAATCTCTGTATTCCAGTTAGCTCCATGTGCTGCAATGGTTTGCGCAAAACGAGGGTCCAGTTCGTCGTACTTTTCAAGCAGATCATCGCCACCATCCATATTCCATGTTTGTTGGTTCCCGTCTTTTTTCTCATAGAAACGCACGAAATTGAAGGTTGTAAAAAGACCGCCGTCGCTCCAACTACTTCCCGCCCATGCCGGTATATTGCTTGTTATGGGATGACTGCTTGTTGTGAAATTCCGGTATTTCTTGTTGGCCAGAATTATTTCTTTGTTATCGGGAGCAGTCCACACATGTTCGTAATTTGTTTCAGGTGTTCCCTCATCGTACAAGTCATAATAGCCAGAAGATTCAACAGCGGTAATGGCTGCCTTGGCTGCTTTAGCAGCTTCATTCCAGCGTTCTTTACTATAGTTTCCATATCCTATCAGGTCATTATTTCCACTTAAAGGAAGGTACGGATCGTCGGTATTGAACAAAGGACTCGCCGCATACAGGAGTACTCTGGATTTGAGAGCTAAGGCGGCTATCCTGTTTGCCCGTCCCACCAACATCGAATTCGTATAATAATCCGGTAATATGGAGGCAGCCCGGTCACAATCGACAAGAATGGAGTCTACACAATCGGAAAATGTATTACGGGGTAGTTTACCATCTTCCGACGGATTTATTCTACGGTATATTATAGGCAGTCCACCATATCTATATACTCCTTCCCAGAAGACCAAAGCCCGCATAAAATAGGCTTCGCCTCTGGAACGTTTCTTAAAATCAACGTCTCCCGGATCATCGGGCACTTCGTCAATACGTTCAAGCACGATATTGCATTTTCGTAATGTCTGCCAACGGGTGTTGTGACGGGGGTCTTCATCCCAGTCTATGCTGCTGTTGTTATGATTGTCCACGTTCCACGAGGCATTGCCCTTCCCCCAGTTTGCACCTTGTTCGGCTTCATCACACGCTCCTGCCAGGGTTGAGGTTGCACACAGTTTACGGTCGATCCCGCTACTTCCCATCGAGAACCCCAGCGGCATACCTTCTGCATAGATGCCTGTTATGTATTGTTCTGTCAAAGTCCTGTCGGCAAAGACACCGTCTTCATCCAAATCGACAGAGGGCGGAGCTTCCAGATAGTCACTACACGAAAACATCAATACAGACGACAGAAGTATTGCACATATATATGTTATTCTTTTCATGATTATCAAAAATTTATATTAAGACCAATATTATATACTTTCTGCAACGGATATGTATTGATTTCAACATTTCCACTTCTCGAAGGTGCTTCCGGGTCCAGATCTACCACATCTGTCCACGTGAATAAATTGGAACCGTTGAAATATAATCTTACACTATTCAGGTTAAGCCGTTTGACAAAACCTCCGGTAAATGTATATCCTACTTCGAGGTTTTTCAATCGCAAATAACTGGCATCCCGTATCCAAAGAGTAGAAGGACGATAGTTGTGATCGGTTTCTCCGTTGGGATTCAGAGACAAACGGGGAAAGGTGATCTTTTCTCCTGCCTCATACCGTTCCTGTGTCCAACGTTCTTTTATCAGAGATTTCGCACTCTCTTCTCCTTTCGCGAAAGGCCACATCGACCGTCCGAAATATTTAATGGATACATTGTCGGCTCCCTGAAATAAGATGGAGAAATCAAATCCTTTATATTGCGCTCCGAATGAGAAACCGTAAATAATCTCCGGTACGGGGGTGTATCCTATCGGGACCATGTCGTAATCATCAATCACTCCATCCTGGTTGACGTCTATATACTTGACGTCTCCCGGTTGCAACTGATTCCCGCTCCATGAACTTTTAGGACGGTCTAATGCATTGATTTCTTCCCACGAGTTATAGTATCCGTCAAAAATCAGTCCGAAAAACTGATTCTTTCTTCTTCCGGTAGTCATCTGATAATCATATCTCTTCTGCACTTCATCCATGTAGATGATTTCATTCCTCGCAAATGAATAATTGAAGCGTGCCCAATAATGGAAATCTTGTATATGATGTCTAAAATTAAGGTCCATTTCCCAACCGCGATTTTCCATTTCTCCAAAATTATATGCAGGAAGATTAGCACCTATAATCATGGGGGATGTTGATCTGTTGGCTAATATGTTATTCCGTTTTTCTTTGAATATATCAAATGAAGCAGTCAGACAATTATTGAACAGATTAATATCTACACCGACATTCATCTTTTTCGCCTTTTCCCAAGTCAAATCAGGATTACCGATTTTATTTTCAACAATCATCAGTGAAGTATACGGATTGGAAGCCAAACCGAAATTATACTTGTTCACACCCGAATCGCTCGCTGCTCCATAAGAAGACGGCAGATACAAAAATCGATCACCACCTATCTGATCGTTTCCTACCTCTCCGTAGGACCCTCTCACCTTTAGATATTTAACGATATTGTTTTTCGGAAAAAACTTTTCTTCACTGATGACCCAACCTAATGAAACAGCAGGAAAAAATCCGAACCGTTTGCCTTTGGCAAAATTCTCGGTTCCGTTGTATCCCATATTGAATTCTGCCAAATAACGGGAGGCATATTCATAGGTCAATCGTCCTACCAATCCCTGATAAGCATTAGGTACATAATATTGAAGGGAGGGGGAATAATATTTACTCTGATTATACAGAATAAGTGCTGTCGTTTTATGAAGCCCGAAAGTTCTATTATAATCAATTCCAAACTCCATATATACTTTCCGGTTCTTATCCCATCCGGTACTTACAGACCAGATACTCTCTTCTGATTGGGGGATCAGATAGATGTAATCCGGATCTTCCGCATCACGGCGCGCAAGATAATAAGGAAAGGTTTTCGAATATTTCTTACGGCTGTAATAATAGCTATCATACGCGATACTCCCGTGTACGGACAAACCTTTGGTCAGCAAAGATGATAAATCATAATTCAGACGTAATGTTGTATTGATGTTATTTCTATTATCTTTCTGATAACCGTTGCTTAATAAGGTTTGCCAGGGATTGACGCTTCCCAATCCATCCTGTATGCGGACAATTTTATTGTCCACCAATCCCGGAGAGCTCAAGGGATTGGCAAAAGAAATAGCTTGCCAGATTCCACTGTTACCGGAGCCCGGAGTAATCACTCTGCCTATCTGGGCGGCCATTTGAACAGTTGCCGAAAAGTCCCGCGTTATCTGAAAATCGAAATTAGTTCTGAAGTTATAACGGGTGTTACGGGGATTTACATCATGATCCGAATCTATCTTGGTATGTTTATAGATACCGGTCTGATCGAAATAACTTCCCGATATAAAGTATTTCACACGTTCTGTACCACCCGAAAGGTTGATGTTATGTTGAGTGCGGGTAGAAAACTTTCTAAGAAAATCGTCTATCCAGTTAGTGTTCGGATGCAAAATCGGATCAAAGCCATTTCTGTACAATTCAATATCTTTATCCGTGAATTTCGGTTGGTAGGTAGAACCCGAAACCCGGGAGTCATTTTCTAAAGCTTCATTGTATAAAGTTGCATAATCCGCACTATTCAGATAACTGGGGAGCTGGGTAGATTGCTGCAAAGCAAAATTACCCGAATAGCTCAACCGGGGACGCCCTCTTTCCCCTTTACGGGTAGTAATTAATACTACGCCGTTAGCTCCCTTTACTCCATAGATCGCTGTTGCCGAAGCATCTTTAAGTATATTCAATGATTCAACTTCATTCGGATCTATGCCGTCAAAATTAGTTCGTTCGATGCCATCGATCATTATTAAAGGAGCCGTGTTGTCTGTAAATGTACTGACACCTCTGATTAACAGACTGGAAGCGTCTTCGCCGGGAGCACCACTTCTTTGAAAAGCAATCAATCCCGGCATTCGTCCTACCAGCATGTTACTAATATTGGATTGTTGTGTCTGTACCAGTTCTTTCCTCGAAATAGAAGCGATAGATGCTGTCACACTTTCTTTCTTCTGCTTTCCGTAGCCGACAACAACGACTTCCTCCAGACTTTGCTCGGCTTCTTCTATTTCAATAGAAAGCACTTTATTGTCTTTTACAGGTACTGTCGTCGTGACATAACCGATATAACTGATTTCCAAAACTGCATTCGGATTTACAGATAAGGCAAAGCGCCCATTTATATCGGAAATTATGCCGTTAAATGTACCGACTTCCTTGATATTGGCACCGATAATCGGTTCTCCTTTTGTATCGGTAATAGTACCGGTTATTCTCCGAGGCTCCTGTGGCTGTGAAGAAAGATTCTTTTTCACTGCCGTTTTTCTCTTTACAACAATCTGTTTTCCATTTATTTCATATACCAGATTTGTCTTTTCAAACAAGGCTGACAATTTTTCTGTGATTGTCTTCTTCCTGGATAGATCTACACTGACAACTTGATTTAAACTAGGCCGGATATCTTTCGAATAGATGAAAACGTAGCCTGTTTCTTTCTCTATATCTTTAAAATATTCCAGTAGAGTCCCTTTCTTTATATCATAGAGTTCGCTCGTTCCATTTCCATTAGCGAGAGTTACATTCGCTATAAATAGAAAAATAACAAAAAATTTCACAAACAGATATGATTTACAAAGAAAATATGCCCTATTTGCATGATTGTAATAGGAATTTTCCATATTTTTGCGTATCAATTTTTAGGTTTTTCATAAGTAATTGAAAAATTTAAATCTCACGGGTTCGGAAGAGTTGCCTCTCTTCCGAACTTCTTTTTTACAAAGGCTTCATTTCTGTGGTTTATTCATAGGCATTAAATTTTTAGGGTTATTACTCGATTTTTATACTTCCCGCTTCAATTGTACACTGGACATCGTACAGCAACGAGAAGGTTTTCATGACTTGTTCTATATCATCAAATAAGATAAGTTTTCCCATTGTACACTTTTGCGCAACTTCCGGCGTACATGTGATAGATACATTATAGTAGCGACTTAGCCGTTGGATAATATCTTTCATTGTCTCACCCCGGAACTGAAGTACGCCATCTTTCCATGAAATATAATCGTAAGCATTAACTTCGTCGATGCCGGATATCCCATCACTCAACTTAAAACGCTGATTAGGCAAAAGGACAAAATCTTCATTGGAGTTTGCTTTTACATTTACTTTTCCTTCTACCAACACCACGGATTGCAATGCATCATCAGCATAGGCAGACACATTAAACTTTGTTCCCAATACATTAACTGTCAGTTGGGGGGTCTCTACATAAAAAGGCCGGGAAGTATCTTTGGCAACTTCTATATAAATCTCTCCTTCTACTTTTATCCTGCGTTCGCCCGGACCAAAAGAGGAAGGGAAACGTAATTTACTTCCGGAATTAATCCATACTTTCGATCCATCTGCCAATACAATGGATGAATGGCTACCATAAGGAACTATCAGTGTATTTTGTTTTCCGGGTTGAGCCGCTCCCTCTTTGATTATCTCTGTTTCCTTACCATCGGATTGAATAGTAATATTGCTATCATAAGTAATGACGGCATTATTCTCTATCTGAATCGCTTCCGCATCATCTCTTATCAGCATTACTTTCTGATACAGAGTATCTGCTTTCACATTGACAAGCAGATCATCAGCAGTTCCGGACGTCTGAAAAGAATGAATCAACCAGAAAGAAACAATACCTAATATTAGTACACAGGCGGCAGCATAACGGGTAAATAAGATAAAACGATGTCTCTTATCACGACGCTCCATGCTTGTCTCTATACGTGCCCACAATCTTTCTGATTCTTCGGGTAAGCGCTGAACCGGATTCAGCCGGGCAGATAACATGATTTTGCGGGCCTCCTGTAGGGATGCTTGATCTTCGGGATGCTCTTTTTGATAATTAACCCACCATTCTTCCGATTCCTGGGTAGGAGCCAGACACCACAATATGAAGTCTTCATTTTGTAGCCATTGTTTTGTCGATTCGGGTATTCGATCTGAATGCATACTCGTTCTTTTTACGGTTTCACTTTAAAAACACGCAAAGAACAAAAATACCCCCACGAAAATTAAAGAAAATAACCGAAAAGGAAAAAATAAATAATTTGAGGCTGAATTTTACGCATTTGTTCGATAGCCCGATACACTAATTTCTGTGCTGCTTTAGGTTGTATTCCCATCAATTTCCCGATTTCCTCATAGCTAAGTCCTTGGGTATAACGAAGATATACAGCCTCCCGTTGCCGGTCTGTAAGGCTATCCAGCATCTTTTTCAGCTGTTTTTGCATAGCGGCTCTTTCTTTTTCTTCATCTATGAGTTCAAAGCCGTTCACTTCAATAAGGAAACTATAGTTATCAGAACCTTCTTCCAGAAATTCGGTATTCATTTCTTTTTTCTTAATGGTCCGAATCCGGTTCTTCAAACAGTTCAACAGATAGAACTTCATATTCTGACTTTCCCAAAGTTTGTGCTCACGCTCATATAAATGCAAAAAAACATCGTGAATGGCATCTTCTAAAAGTTCTTTACTAATGCCAAAAGCAATGCCGTATGAAAACAAATCGTTCTCATACGTCTCATATAACCACTTATATAAGGATTGCTTATTCTTCACACTATCTTCACAAAAAGTTAGAATCCTATCTTCTAAAGAATATTGAAATGGTAATTATCACCAGCCTGTCTCATCCCATCCGGCAGCGGAGTACCATTGTATCGACTGACGATAAAAAGGATTTATCTCCTCTTCATACGACTGACGAAATATATAAGTAGAAAGTCCTGCAGAGCCATTCATCGAGAAACTACCGCCATAACTGGAGTAATTATTAGGAGTAGTCTTCCAATAAACCACAGCAGCATCATAAGCAGCTTTCCAAGCCTCATATTCGCTAGTCTCACTACCTAAAGAACGTATTAATCCATCAAAATCATAATAATACTTACTGGACCGACAATCATAACAGAGTATGCCCGATGTGGCTATCGCTTGTCTGCCCTTAATATATTTCGGAATAATCTCACTACTGCTTTTAGCCAGTTGTTCCAACATGGAAGTGTTCACTACAGAAACAGAGACTCCTGCCGTCCAGGGATCACCTAAGCCCCAATTATATGGCAATTTGCCAGTATAAAGATTTTCATCTGCATAAAATTCAAAATATGCCTTTGCTATGTCCGTAGCCGATGCATTATTGGCAAACATAGCCGGAACTACTTTCTGATATGGAGCACCCGGTGCGGGTATCTCTGTCGGAGAGCCTATTATGTAATCCGCATGTTCCTTCAATTCATTGACCACCTCAACAGATTGCATAAAGCATGCATCGAAAAGAAGAAAACTCAAATGAGGCGCATTACGCAGAACATCTTTTAACTCGGAAATATCCATGTAATTTGAACCACCATCCTGTCCCCACCAACGGGTTTTATTCTGCGATTTTGCCAACCATCCTTCTCCATGAGACCACAAAACCAACCCATAACTCTGTGCCGGATATTCAGAAAATGCCGTGTTGATAACCTCCTTCATCTTAGAGACATCTACAGAGTTTCGTCCTTCATACGTAGCGATTACCTCCTGTACGACATTCTTCTTTTTATCCTTCTTCAATCGAATTAGTTTAGGACTTGATCCGGTATCAATGTATACGAGTAGGTTATAAGAGTTATCATCTACAGACTGCATTCCCTCTGTCATTTCCGCCAAATCCTCTGTAGCAAAGCTGCGAAGAGAATTGTCACCTGCTATATAAACAAGAACTGTACGCATCTGGACTCCTCTTTCATCATCGTCATTATGACAAGCGATTACCAGCATAGCCAAACACACAAACAAGGAGAATATTTTTATCTTTTTCATTAGATTTCAAGTTTATTACGAGGCAAAGATAAAAAAATAAGAGATGCAAAGCTGCATCTCTTATTATATTAACAATTTAACTATTGCTTATTATTCTTCCGGTTTCGTAAAGTGGAATTTATCAGAATCAATCCGCGACACCGTCATTCTATTATTTTTCTTGTATTTATTCAGAATCTTCGTTGCTTCTTTTTCTAATTTCTTCTTGTTTTCCGAGAAGTAAATCATACATGTACTATTCTGTTGCAACTGGTTATCCTCCAGATAATTCTTCAACTGATAACTATACAACTCACGGTGAGACAAGAAGCCTTCCTTGCTAACCTTCGCACTATCTAATATCTGAATGTCCGTGAAATAGACTACTGTATCCGTAAATGAGGCAGAAATTCCAAAAGCATAAACCGGTTTAGAGTGGTCTTTTTTCAAGGAAAAAGCAGAGCACATGGTAAACACAAGTGCAATTGCAAATAGTATTTTTACGTATTTCATATCATATAATTTTTAACCTTGCAAAGGTAACAAAAAAGAGGAGATTACCTCTATTTATCTCAAATAAATAGCATTTCTTAGTCATAGACCCATAGCAGGACTGGTTTCTTTTCCGCTTTGAGCAACCCGTCAACTTTCCTCATCACTTCATCGGATATTACAGGACACCCTTGACTGATTCCTAACGGAAGATGCAAAGGATACACCTCTGTTTCCGGCAACGGAGTATAAGAATGCAACACGATATACCGCTTGAAAGCATTATCATTCGTCGCTTCCAATCCATGTAATTTATAATGAATATTGATTCCCCACTTGCTATACGACCGGATACCCACCTTGTATTTCCCCAAAGAAGAGCAATAACTACCTTCCACATTGCTGAATACAGGCTTGGACACAGTGCTATTTTTCCCATATCCATGAGCACAGAGACTGGCATACTTCACGGAATCTCCTTTGAAATCCCATACAAAGAAACGCCTTTTACCAGAATGAATACTGAAATCTACCAGAAAGCAATAATTCGTATTATATCCGTTCTTATCACAATAAGCCTTTCCTGCCTGTGCTTTTTCCCGCAAACGCTGCTCTACTTTAACAGGCACCGAATCAGAAGAGGATGCCGCACATTTTGCATACGCCACCATCCCTGCTCCCAAAACAATAAGAACCAATGATATTAAAACTGACTTTTTCATAAAACTCGCATAGTATAAGATTGAATTATAGAATGGGGCTTATGTAAAAAGTCGCATAAGTACATTCTTCTATATGAAAAGTGCGACTTATGCGACTCAAATTCTTTTTTCTTTCAGAAACTGATATTCCTTACTTATCCCAAGTAAGATTTGAGCAATTTACTACGATTACTTTGTCTAAGTCTTCTAATTGCTTTTTCTTTAATCTGACGAACGCGCTCACGTGTGAGGCCAA
>ERZ772819.2320-NODE-2320-length-14426-cov-3.462320_pt1 | contig 14426 bp, 9 predicted proteins | sample MGYA00580860_ERZ772819 | MGnify/ENA primary metagenome ERZ772819 (study PRJEB29015, sample SAMEA2737683) | human gut metagenome | biome: human gut; feature: human-associated habitat; material: faeces | place: China | collected 2012 ...
CGACAGGTCAATGTAAGCACTTTCCTTATATCCCACCTGTACAGTACCAAACACCGACTGTAATTGCCGTTGGGCATCTATTCTCTGATCCAGACTTGCCGAACCATTCATAAGTATATTTGCCAGATTAAACACATTGGCATATTTCAAGGAAGCCGTTTTCGAATCGTAGCGGGTAGAATTCACCGTTTTATCATTAATGCTACCACCCAGCGCACCATTTACAGAATAGTCTCCCCACTGTTTCTTCATCATAAGCAGCAGGTCACCATAGAATTGTATTTCCTGATAATCCATTTCGACATATCTCCCATTAGCACCAGCCAAAGCCGGAGCTGTAGAAGCATAAAACTTCTGACGCACCTTATCATCAATACAGTCCACATTACCACGCGCTTGCACCGTAAGCCAGTTGTTCACTTTCAAATTCGCCGACAGAGAAACAATAGCATGCATACGCACATCTTTACTTTGTATGCGGTTGATAATCCAATAAGGATTTTGCTCAAAGTCTTCATAAGATGTATGCCAATTTTGTATATTCATATTTCTACTTTCATCGTACACTTCAAAATTGTCTTTATAGTACGATAAATTTTCTCCACGGGGAAAGCGGTAAAGTCCAACCAACGGATTCATATAAAATCCGCCCACAGTTGGTTTATTTTTGGTTACCTGGCGCATCAGGTTTACATTACCGTCCAGTTTTAAACGATCATTAAACATCACGGAAGTCTCCCTGAATGTTATATTATGTTTCGACAAACGATTCTTTTCAATAATACCATGCCCTGTGGTATTGGCATACGAGAAATAATTCTGCAATTTCTCATTACCATGACTCACAGACACAGAAGTGATGGAAGTCATCCCGGTAGAATAAAAGTCTTTCAGATTATCAGACTTCGGCAGGTTCTTTCGTTCGCCCCAGCTATCCACACCGTCACTCACCCCGTAACGGTTCTGCATCTCAGGCAAAGATGAGGCATTATCAAACATCAGGCTGGTAGAGAATGAGATACTCCGCTGTCCCTGTGACTTACCTTTCTTTGTAGTAATCAGTATCACACCATTAGCTGCCTGACTTCCATAAAGTGCCGCCGCAGGAGCACCTTTCAGTATACTGATGCTTTCTATATCTTCCGAATTCAGACCGGAGATTCCGTCCCCGCCATCCGCCGTCGCATGCTTTCAGTGAGAAGTAGATCTTCTCCGGTTTTATGACTTCTTTAAAAACCTGGCTGGCGATGTAGGAAGAGAAATTCTCTTTTACAAATTTCTGGAAGGTTTTTGTGGTATAAACTTCTCCGGATACTTCATCTGTGATTCGGTCACCGCGCTCCAGGCGATTTTTGATCAGTGTCAGAACCTCAATAGTCCAGTTGATAAAGGAGATACTGCTGTAGGTCATGCTTTCCTGAAGCTGATCGATCAGCTTTTTTGTCAGGACGTTTGATTTCGCTGCTTCGTTAAAAAGTTCTTCGTTCATAATGTTCCCTCCATAAAGATTTATGTGGTAATTGATAATTTTTATTATAAAAGGTCGTTGTGCAAAAAGCAATGAAAAAGCCGTAAAATAGGATGAAAATTATATAAAGTATACATGCGGATTTTGAAGTTACAGATGCTAAAAAGCTGCGGGTTTTTGTAGTCAAATAGATTATGCAGCGACAGGCAGAACCAGGTTGAGAAAAGAAGATAAATCGGCTATAATGAGCATAAGTGTGAAAATAAGAGTTAAAACTGTAAAAGCAGTTACAGCAATCCAAAATTGTTTACTGGCAGGATGGGTACAGTATGAAGATAACAGGGAAAAAGCAGACCTTTTTCTTGCGCACGGCAATGATGGTTCTTACGACTATTCTGATTGTATTATTTTTTGCAATCATGTCCATGGTAGGCAAGGTTCAGGGAACAGCGCGTGTAGTAAATTACGCGGGTCTGGTGCGCGGTGGCACGCAGCGAATGGTAAAACTTGAAATTTCAGGGACACCGCAGGACAAAATGTATCAGACGATTTCTTCTTATATAGAAGGACTTCGAAACGGCAGCGACGAACTCAATTTTGTATGTCTGGATGATCAGAAATTCCAGAGGAAAATGGATGAACTGGCAGGATATTTTGAAGAGCTTCGGGATGAGATACTTCTTGTCCGTGAAAAGGGATATGAAAATACAGATATTATCGAAAAAAGCGAGATTTTTTTCCGGCTCTGTGATGAGGCAGTCGGACTTTCTGAAGAGTATTCACAGCGTAAGGCAACGGCGCTGGATTACCTCGAAAAAGTTGTTATAGTGGATATTCTCGGGCTGATTCTGCTCATTGGTGCAGAACTTATCAAAGCGGTCCGTTTTGCTGCCCAGAATAAAGCACTACAGAAAAAAGTCTACCTCGACGAGGCAACCGGGCTTCCGAACAAAAACAAATGTGAGGAAATCCTCAATGATCCAAATCCGATCCCGGAGGAAGAACTGGTTGCCATGTGCGTATTTGATATGAATAATCTCCGGACGATCAACAATACGCTCGGTCATGACAAAGGTGATGAATACATCCGCTCCTTTGCAATACAGCTCCGAAAGGCAGTTCCGGATGAATTTTTTGCAGGACGTGACGGCGGTGATGAATTTATTGCTGTTCTGAAGGGGCTGGATCATACAGGTGTGCGCGAATGCCTTAAGAAGATCCGTGAGCAGTCCGCTGAGTATTCCAGACAGCATCCGGAGATACCGATCAGCTATGCGGCGGGCTATGCGCTTTCCAGTGATTTTGAGGGAAGCACGATGCGGGAGCTGTTCCGCTTTGCCGACAAAAATATGTACATCGACAAGAACCGTGCAAAGATGGAAGAGGCGGCTGAGAAACAAAGGATGAATATCCGCATCCTTGAAAAAATCACGGAGAAGGGATATCAGTTTTCTGACTGTATTTACTGTGATGCGCTTTTGGATCAGTATTATGTGCTGAGAGCAAGTTCGGGCTTTTTTCTTGCGGAAGATGGCAGCTATTCCGGTGCGGTTGAGCAGATCATTCAGGAACTGGGGACAGATGAGAACCGTAAGACAATGCGTATGGAACTTCAGACTGCATATCTGGCAGAACATCTGAAGGAAGACGAGAAAATTGAACTGCTGTATCAGTATGAAAGAGACAAAAATATTCGACGGGGAAGAATGACGGTACTGCCCGGTAACAGGACCGAGGACGGCAGACTGCATCATTTTATTCTTGGATTTGAGCCATTTCAGACTAAGAATGAGAACTCTGCGGTTGAGAAAACGCGTCTGAACCGTTATTATGAGCAGCTGAAGCAATCTATTGTTGAAAATGGTAATTATGCGGAGGCGCTCTTGCAGACGGCGCATGCGGTTTATACGGTTGATCTGACGAATGACCGTCTGGAAAGCACTTATTATCATACAGATGCGAAAGATTTTGACAATGATGTGCAGACTCCATGCTCTTACAGTGATTACTGCAGCGGACGAAGCCGGTATGTTACGGAAGACACACTGGAGAATTACAGAATCGTGGATTCTTCGTTTAAAATCCTGAAGCGTTTTGCGACCGGATCGAGACAGATCACGGTGGAATACTGTGAGACAGGAAAAAACGGACATCCAGTCTGGTTACAAAAGACTGTCCTGATGTCCAGAGACACCGTATACGATGCGAAGACAGATAAAGAAAGTCAGGTTGTGCATGGAATCATCCTGTTCAAAATTACTTCAGATTTCCACGAGAAGGAGCAGCAGGAAAAAGAGCGTCTGCAGATAGCGTTTGAAGAAGCAGATGCTGCAAACAAAGCAAAAACGGAATTTATGAACCGTATGAGCCATGATATCCGCACTCCGATCAACGGTATCATGGGAATGGTGGATATCATCCGTAAGAACCGCAATGACTGGGAAAAGGTCGATGACAGCCTCGAAAAGATCCGGCTTTCAACCAGACATCTGCTGGAACTGGTAAGTGATGTACTGGATATGAGCAAGCTGGAAGCCGGTATGTTTGAAATTGAAGAAGATGCTTTTGATATGAGTGAACTGATGGATGAGGTTGCAGCACTGGTAGATGCACAGTTGGTTGAGGCAGGAATCACACATCACCGACTCAGAAAAAACATTCAGCATACCGCACTGCGTGGAAGTTCCCTGCAGCTGCGCCGTATCATGCTGAATCTTCTGAGTAATGCGATCAAGTACAACAAACCAAACGGAAGCATTGATACGTATGCCGAGGAGCTTTCCTGTGACGGCACGACTGTATGGTATGAATTCAAGATTGTGGATACCGGAATAGGAATGAGTGAAGAGTTTGTTAGAGATCATCTTTTCCAGCCATTTACACAGGAAAAAAATGATGCGCGCACCCTCTATAAGGGAACCGGGCTTGGGATGTCGATCGTCAAAGCACTGCTTGAAAAAATGGGTGGATGTATTGACGTCGAAAGTGTTCACGGTGAGGGAAGTACCTTTACATTCCGCCTGCCGTTTAAGGTAAATGATGTACTGATACAGAAAGAAGAAAGAAACGAATCATCAGAAAAACCGCTGGCAGGTATGCATTTCCTTCTGGCAGAAGATAATGAGATCAACATGGAGATTGCAGAGTTTTATCTGACAGACCTCGGTGCGACTGTCAGCAAAGCATGGAACGGAAAAGAAGCGCTTGAATTATTTGAAGCGTCAGAACCAGAAAGCTATGATGTCATTCTGATGGATGTGATGATGCCGGAGATGGATGGTCATGAGGCAACACAGCGGATACGCGCATTGAAACGTCCGGATACACAGACTGTCCGGATCGTGGCGATGACAGCCCAGACATCAGAGGACAGCATTCACAAGTGCCTGGATGCGGGAATGGACGGACATATTGCAAAGCCGATCAATGAAGAAAAGATTTTATCAGCACTGCATAAAAATATAGAAACTGAATAAAATACATGACTTTATTATTTTTCTGTGGTTTTACAATAAGAAAACTACTCCACATAAGAAAAATCGTCAGTGCCCAAGAGACTGGAAAGACTACAAACTAAACAATATCAGGGAACTATTTATGGATAAAAAGAAAGATAAAAAAATTATAAGAATCAGAGCCGGGCTTGTTTTTCTGGTTACCCTGCTTCTGATGCTTGGCTGTACGTTTCTGGTAAATCAGAATCAGCAAAAAAGGGAGAAACTAAAGGCTGCATATACGGCTGAATCCACAATAAGCAGGATAGAAGTTCAGCTGAACCGTTATCTTGCGGAATCAGATCTGGTCAAAAAGAGTATAGAAGAAGGTCTGACGATAAGTGATAAACAGTTTGCGACATTATCCAGGCTGATGCAGGATGAAGATAATATCATAAAAGTCCATGAAATTGCAAAAGACGGAATCGTTTCGCAGATATATCCTATGGAGGGAAATGAGGATGTGATCGGGCTGAACTTGATTGAAAATCCGGAAAGAAAAAAGGAAGCGCGTCTGACAAGAGACAGCGGAGAATATACGATTGCCGGTCCGTTTGAACTGGTGCAGGGAGGAAACGGTGTGTTGCTTTTTGACCCGGTATACAGAATGGATGACAAAGGCTGTAAGAAGTTCTGGGGATTTTCTATTCTTGTTATAGACTGGCAGAAATTTATCAAAAAAATGGACCTGGATCAACTGGAAAATGCCGGATATCACTATCAGATATGGAAAAAAGGAACGGACGATGAAAAAATCGTAATTGCGCAGTGTGACAATTTACAGGAAACAGATACATTGGAGGTTGCATGTACAGTTCCGAATGATACCTGGTATTTTGAGATTGTACCGGAAAACGGATGGGTGACAATGACTCAGAAACTCTGGGGACTGCTCATTTCGGTGCTGACAGCTTTCATTGTAATGATCATATATCTGCAATTCAAAATGAGACGCTACAGAGATGCGCTTCATGAAAAAGAACTGGAAAAAGCTGTTCTCGAAGCAAAAAATGCGAACGAGGCAAAGACACGGTTCCTTTTTAATATGAGCCATGATATCCGCACTCCGATGAATGCAATCATTGGCTTTTCGGAGCTTCTGGAAAAACATATAGATGAAAAGGATAAAGCAATTGATTATCTTGGCAAGATCAAAAGTTCCAGCAATTTCCTTCTGTCACTGATCAACTATGTGCTGGAGATGGCACGGATCGAAAGTGGCAAACTGGCTCTGAAAAAAGAAGTCGGATGTGTGACGGAGCTGATAGAATCTCTGACAGATGTTTTTGAGCCGGGAGTGAAAAAGAAGTTCATTACATATTCATGTGAAACAGATATACAACATAAATATGTGATTGGTGATGAGACAAAAGTCCGGGAGATTTTTATCAATATCATCGGAAATTCTGTGAAATATACTCCGGAAGGCGGAAAGATCTCCGTAAGTGTTAAAGAAGAACCATTTGAAAAAGAAAATTATATAGCTTACAGGATTATTGTAGAAGACAATGGCATCGGCATGAGTAAAGAATATCTTCCTCATATTTTTGAAGAGTTTTCACGTGAGCATACAAGCACAGAGAGTAAAGTGACAGGTACCGGTCTCGGACTGCCAATTGTAAAATCTTTGATCGATATGATGGGAGGCACGATTGAAGTTGAAAGTCAGCTTGGATGCGGAACAAACATGAACGTTGTTCTGCCATTTGAGCTTGCTTCAGAGAAACAGATCCTGGAAGAGAAGCAAAAAGAAAAAGAGAAGATTTCAGACAGTATACTGGGAAAAAGAGTGCTGCTTGCCGAGGATAATGAGCTGAATGCAGAAATAGCAATGACAGTTCTGAAAGAAAATGGTCTGAAAGCAGAACGTGCTGCGAATGGAAAACAATGTATGGAAATGTTGAAAAAGATGCCGGAGGATTATTATGATATGATACTCATGGATATCCAGATGCCGGAGATGGACGGATATGAAGCAACAAAGCGGATTCGTAATCTTGATGATGCGCGGGCTGACATTCCGATCGTAGCCATGACTGCCAATGTATTTGAAGAAGACAGGCAGAAAGCTCTGGAAAGCGGCATGAATGCACATGTTTCCAAACCGGTAGATATGAATATGCTGTTTAAGGTAATGGCACAGATTCTGAAAAAATGAGTCGGAAAGTAGATATGGGAGGGCTGTTTATGGAGCAGCGGGAAAAGATCAATACAAAAGAAATTCTGCGTGCATCCCAAATGGGAATGTGGTGTGTGGAAATGGAAGAAGGAAAGCCACCGAGATTTTATGCGGATGAAGTGATGGATGAATTGCTTGGAATCGACAGAGATATCACACCGGAAGAGAGATTTGTATTTCACCGTTCGCGTATACATCCGGAAGACATGCAGCTGTTTCAGGAGTATTCGGATAAGCTTACAGAGGTAAGGACGGAAATCGTTTATCGTTATATTCATCCGGTATCCGGAGAGATGTTTGTACGCTGCGGTGGTGCGAGAGACACATCGGTGACAGAATATGTGGCTGTCACCGGAATACATCAGGATATTTCTGAGACAGTGCGTATTGAAAAAGAAAAAGAGGCAGAGCGACGTCTTGCAGAACTGAATGATTCTCTGCGCAAAGAAAAACTGCGACAGGATATTTATTATAAAGAACTGCTTGATATAGAAAACTGCGGTGTCCTTGCATATACAATGCCGGGACACAAGGTCATACATATGAATGCAGAGGCGCTGAGAATGTATGGGATTGAGAGTGTCGAAGCCGCACAGAGGGAGCTCGGACCGCTTCTGAGGCAGGTTTATTATCCGGATTCGGATGTGCTCAATCAACTGAAAAAGCTTCGAAATGAAGATGATATGGTGGATTATGAGTGCATTATCGGTAAGGGTAAGGCAAACGAATGTCATGCACTTGCCAAAAGCAAAGTTGTCCACATTCCGACGGGAGAGAGGGCAGTACTTACTACGTTTGTGGATGTGTCTGATATGGTGATGCTCAAAAATGCCCTTCGCCGTGCGGAGGAGGGAAGTCGTGCGAAATCGTCTTTCCTGTTTGCAATGTCTCACGATCTGCGTACACCAATGAATGCGATCATTGGTTATGCGGAGTTGATGGAAGCACACTGGGGTGAAAAAGAAGCAGCAACAAACTATCTGCAAAAGCTGAAAGGCGCGAGCCAGTTTTTGCTTGCGCTGATCGGCAATGTGCTTGAGATTGCACGTATTGAAAGCGGTAAAGAGACACTGAATGAAGCTCCGTGGAATCTGATGAAGCTTGAGGAGACACTGGATATCCTTCTTGACAGAGAGATTTCACGCAAGCAGCTGACTGTAAACAGAAATGTAAATATCCGGCATGCAAACGTATACTGCGATGCCCTGAAAATCCGAGAGATCATTATGAATCTTTTGAGTAACGCAGTGAAATATACAGCGGAGGGTGGCAAAATAGTCCTTGATATTGAAGAAAAACCGTCAGTTCAGGATGATTTTATGACTTTGCAAATCCGTGTGTCAGACAATGGCATCGGTATCAGCAAAGAATATATACCACATATTTTTGATGCATTTACGCGTGAGCGGAGTTCCTCTGAGAGTGGTATTATTGGAACAGGTCTGGGACTTCATATCGTGAAATCATTTGTAGATCTTATGAATGGTGACATTTCTGTAGAAAGTGAATCCGGGAAAGGTACCTGTTTTACTGTCGAAATTTCATGCAGAAAGGTACCGGAGGAAGAATTGCAGCAGCAGATGGAAGAACAGCCGGAAAATGTATCGTTGGCAGGAAGAAGGCTTCTTCTGGCAGAAGACAACGGACTGAATGCAGAGATTGCCATGACGATCCTTCAGGACGCAGAGGCAGAAGTGGAACTTGCCGCAGACGGAAAAATTGCGGTCGATATGTTAAAGGATGCTCCGGTGGGCTATTATGATACAGTTCTGATGGATATTCAGATGCCAAATATGAATGGCTATCAGGCAACGGGAGTAATTCGGAAACTTCCGGATGAACGGGCGAAAATTCCGATCATTGCAATAACCGCAAATGCATTTGAAGAAGACCGTCAGGCAGCACTTGCCGCCGGAATGGATGATTATGTTGCGAAGCCGGTTGAGATCTCAGAGCTGTTCCGGACGATTATGAAAAATCTGTAACGTTTTTATCTCATATATCGTCATATATGTGAAGGAGGACAAGAGTACAAAGAGAGGAGAAACAAATGCTGAATATTCAGGAAGTATACGAAAAATACTTCACAGTCGTATACCGCTATCTGCTCTCGCTTTCACACAATACCCACATTGCAGAGGAACTTACACAGGAGACATTCTTCAAAGCACTGAAAAAAGTCGACGATTTCAGAGGGGAATGTGACCTGCGTGTATGGCTCTGCCAGATCTCCAAAAACACATATTATGACTATCTGAAAAAGAATAAAAAATACGCACCGGAAGCGCAGAATGAATTTGCGGAAGAGGTATTTTCTGTTGATTTTATTCAGGATTTTTCGGACAAAGAAACGGCATTTCGTGTCCACAAAGTTCTGCATAAACTTTCGGAACCGTACAAAGAAGTCTTTTCCCTCCGGGTATTTGGAGAACTGTCATTTAGTGATATATCAGATCTGTTTGGCAAAAGTGAAAGCTGGGCGAGAGTTACTTATCACCGCGCATGCAAAAAAATCAGGGAGGAATTAGACGATGAAAATTACCTGTAATATTATTGAAGATCTGCTTCCGCTTTATATTGATGATATGGTCAGTGAGGACAGCAGACAGCTTGTAGAAGAACATCTGAAAGAGTGTGCAGCCTGCCGCAAAATGCTGGATGAGATGAAAAAGGAGAATCAGTTGCGGACTGTTTCAGAAAATGCAGAGAGGAATTCAGACCACCGTACTGAGATTGCACCATTAAAAAAAATCCGCAGACGTATCCGTCGGAAACGTATTATTTCCATTATTTTAGCAGCAGTACTTGTGCTGCTTGCGAGTGGAATCGGGCATTACTGGTATTATGACAAAAAGACTTATATATCCTGGGAAGATGCCGGAATGACCTTAAGGGATGGAAAAATTTACAGCAAAATTGATCCGGACGGACATAAGACAGCTATCTTATCCGTGGACCAGAAAAACATGTTTTACATGCTTTCCGAGACGGCATGGATACGTAAAAATTACCCATCTGCACAGAATGCAGAGAATCTAATGTTTGATCTTGATGAGTTTCAGAAGGCACATGACCGCTTGCCGGATACAGCTACTGATGAAACTTCATTGCCGACCGGTATCGAAAATGTTTATTATGTAGATCCGGAAAATATAAAAGAGGCATTTGCTCTCTGGGATTATCAGGATGAGCCGGACAAAGCGCAGCAAAAAGAACAGGAGCTTGCAGCGAAGTGTCACCTGATCTGGAGCGCTGACTGAACCGGGATATGATTCGTAATATTACATTTGACAATAAATAAAATACAGGAGAGCATCGTGAAGAATATTATAGAAATCAATGATTTTAGCGCACCGGAGCTGGATATTTATGCGCGGACATCAGAAGTTCAGCTTCTGCGATATAACGAACCGGCCCCGGGATTTTTTATTGCAGAAAGCCCGAAGGTGATCGAGCGCGCATGCAGCGCAGGCTACGAGCCGGTTTCGTTTCTGGTCGAGCACAAAGATCTTGAAGGAGAGGCAAAAGAACTTTTGGAACGTTTTCCGGAAATTCCGGTCTACACGGCAGAATATGAGACACTTGTCAAAATGACCGGATATGCGTTGGCGCGGGGAATGCTCTGTGTGATGAGACGACGCGCGCTTTCGTCCATAGAAGAAATCTGCCAGAATGCCAGACGTATAGCAATTCTGGAAAACGTTGTAAATCCAACCAATATCGGAGCGATTTTTCGTTCAGCGGCGGCACTTCACATGGATGCCGTCCTTCTGACCAGTGGATGCAGTGATCCGCTTTACCGCCGTGCTTCCCGCGTAAGCATGGGAACTGTCTTTCAGATCCCATGGACTTATTTTGATAAAAAAATATCCTGGCCGGATACCGGTATGCACATTCTTCGGGAACTCGGCTTCAAAACCGTGGCAATGGCACTGCGGGATGATTCTTTCAGCATTGATGATCCGCAGCTTCATGCGCAGGAAAAGCTTGCCATCATTTTAGGCACAGAAGGGGATGGTCTGGCGGCAGAAACAATTGCTGACTGTGATTACACAGTGAAAATTCCGATGTCTCATGGTGTTGATTCTCTCAATGTAGCAGCAGCGAGCGCGGTGGCATTCTGGGAGCTTGGAAGGAAATAACAAATCATTTCGTAACTGTTCAGTACCCTCACAGTTACGAGTCAAAATGCATGCCAAAACGCCTCGCGGAATACTCCCTATTGAATAGTATAAGTTATTCCCCGGGACTTCTTGTTTTTTATCAGAATCTTCTTTATAATGGAAAAGCTAATAAAATTGAAAGAAGATAAAGGGATTTATAAATGTTAAAACGATTTTCCAAATATGTATTTCAGAGTGTTGCGGGCATGATCGGTGTTTCCGTCTATGTTCTGGCAGACACCTTTTTTATTTCCGTCTATGCCGGGGCGGATGGTCTGGCGGTTCTCAACCTGATTCTCCCGGTATATGGTCTTATCTATGCGATCGGTTCGATGATCGGCATCGGCTCCGCGACCCGATATGGCATCAGCAAAGCAAAGGGTGAAAGAGCAGATTATTATTTTACACAGGCAATTGCCTGGAGCGTCCTGATCAGCATCCCGTTTGTCCTGCTCGGAATTTTTATTCCCGATAAATGTCTGGCACTGCTCGGCGCGGATGCCGGACTCGTTGCACTCGGCAAGACCTATCTGCGTATCATCCTCATAGGAACACCGTTTTTTATGTCGAATTATTCCGTCACGGCATTTGCCCGAAATGACAATGCAACATCAATCGCAATGGCCGGATCTCTTGCCGGCAGTGTCTGGAATATCGTTTTCGACTATATTTTTATTTTTCCGGCAGGTCTTGGATTTTCCGGAGCGGCACTTGCAACAGCGTTCTGTCCGATCGTTACGATGTCCGTCTGCATGCTGCATTATTTTGGAAAAAAATGTCACATCGGATTCAAATGGAAGAAAATGTCTGTCCGACATCTGATCTCATGCTGTCAGCTCGGTGTATCCGCGTTTGTGGGAGAAATTTCTTCCGCCGTGATCGCATTTGTGTTTAATATGCTGATCCTTGGACTCGCAGGCAGCGTTGGTGTGGCCGCTTATGGAATCGTAGCGAATCTTTCCATTGTCGGAATGTGCATTTTCAATGGCCTTGCACAGGGCGCGCAGCCGCTGATCAGTGAAAGCTTCGGCAGGGGAGAAAGTGAGCATGTCAGAAAATATCTCCGCTGGGGCATGAACAGTACGATTACGATAGAAATCGTAATGATCGCTCTGATCTGGCTGTTTACAGATCCGCTCGTTGTGATCTTTAACAGCGAAAATAATGCCATGCTACTGCAATACGCACATACCGGCCTGCAGCTGTATTTCCTCGGATTTCTGTTTGCCGGAGTAAATATCATGCTTGTCGCGTATTTCTCTGCAACAGCGAATGCGCGTCCGGCAATCATCGGTTCTCTGATGCATGGAGCAATCGCCATTGTACTCTGTGCGATCGTACTTTCCAGAATACTTGGAATGAACGGAGTCTGGCTGTCTTTCCTTGCTTCTGAGATGCTCACGTTTGTCGTGATCCTGATCCTTTCCAGAAAGAAAGAGAGTGTGTCCAATGACTACATTTGAGATATTGCTTCAACAGATCGGACTGTTTGTAATCTATATTCTGGCGGGCGTGACACTTGTCAGAACAAAGGTACTCAACAGAGAAACACTGGAGCCCATTTCAAAATTTGTGATCAAAATGGCGTTGCCGGTCATGATCTTTATCAATATCATCGATGGTGTAAACAAAGAAATTCTGACCGGCTCCTGGTCAATCCTGCTGATCGCGGCGGGATTTTATGCCGTGATGTTCCTGGTCAGCTTCGGCATGACGAAATTTTTTCATCTGTCCGAAAACTGCGCCGGAATCTGTCAGGCGATGATGCTGTTCGGAAATATCGGATTCATGGCAGTCCCGGTGATTTCCAGTGTTTTTCCGGGAAATGGGATTCTGTACGTTTCTGTATTTATGGTCTTTGATCAGCTTATGCTCTGGACGCTGGGTGTGAAGCTCACAACACCGACCGGAAGCGGCGGCTTTGAACTGAAGAAGCTGATCAATCCGGCAACAGTGGCAATCCTGATCGGGATGCTCCTGATGCTGACGGGTGTGCGGATTCCGGCACTTCTCGATACCGGGCTTCAGAAAATCGGTGCCACAGCATCTCCTCTGGCGATGATCTACATAGGCGGTATTTTTGCGGAGCTTCCGCTGAAAAAATATCTGAAAGAGCTTTCGCTGTATGGAATTGTGCTTGTGCGCATGCTGCTTGCACCGCTCCTGATGTTCTTTGTTCTCGGATTTTTTCTGGTCAGTGCGGAGATACGACTTGCAATGGCACTGATTACCGGAATGCCGACGATGACTGCGGTTGTGATGATGGCGAACGCGTCAGGAATGGATGGAGAATATGCACTCGGGGGCGTTTTTATCACGACGCTCTGCGGAATCGTAACCTTGCCGTGCATCTGCTGGCTGCTTTGTTACTGATTTATCTTCTCAATTATATTGATACAAAAATCTTGCATGGCTAACGAAATTAGTCTATACTAACTAAAGAGTTAGATTAATAAAACTCGCCCATAAATGAATCAAGCGGATGTCGGTATCGACCAGGAACCGGCGTCCGGACTGAAAAGCAGCAGAAAGGGGAATGGTCATGTACCTTGAAATTGAAAAAGTAACAGGAAGAGAAATTCTGGATTCCAGAGGAAATCCGACAGTCGAAGCAGAAGTTTATCTGCTGGACGGAACTGTAGGCAGAGGAACCGCACCGAGCGGCGCATCTACCGGTGAGTTCGAAGCTCTGGAACTCCGTGATGGAGATAAAGCACGCTATCTCGGCAAAGGTGTGCAGAAGGCAGTTGAAAACATCAACACTGTGATTAATGAAGCAATCGAAGGACTGGATGCAAGTGATATTTACGCAGTTGATGCAGCGATGATCGCAGCAGACGGAACAAAAGACAAATCAAAACTTGGAGCAAACGCAATTCTTGCCGTATCTATCGCATGCTGCAGAGCAGCCGCAACCGCACTTGAGATTCCGCTGTATCGTTTCCTTGGCGGAGTATCCGGAAACCGTCTCCCTGTACCAATGATGAACATCGTAAACGGCGGATGCCATGCATTATCATCCGGTCTGGATGTGCAGGAATTCATGATCATGCCAGTTGGAGCACCTTCCTTCAAAGAATGCTTAAGATGGTGTGCAGAAGTATTCCACGCACTTGCTTCTA
>ERZ772819.2322-NODE-2322-length-14416-cov-22.933640_pt1 | contig 14416 bp, 20 predicted proteins | sample MGYA00580860_ERZ772819 | MGnify/ENA primary metagenome ERZ772819 (study PRJEB29015, sample SAMEA2737683) | human gut metagenome | biome: human gut; feature: human-associated habitat; material: faeces | place: China | collected 2012 ...
AGTAGGCATACCATTTCAAAAAACGTCGACTAGCTGGTACCCCATTTGAGGTACAGGGATTGCACGGATAAATTTTAATAAAAATGAAGTGATGATTAAATAATCATCACTTCGCAGTATTAATCTAAATAGAAAATATCTAGTTTATTTAATTCATTAGTTTTTTGAAGTATAGATATCTTGTTATCATTAACCTTTACTTTTGTAGTTCCAACCATAGTTAAGTATGAAGTGTGCAAAGGTACATCTTCAAAGTAGTATATAATAGAATTATTTGATTGCAATTCAGTGGAACGAATTACAACCTTCTTAAGTGAATACGGTAAAGTGCTTTCAGTAGCTACATCAACGATTGTTTGCAGTAAAATATTATAATTAACATTGAAGTTATTATATATAATATCATTACTATACTGCCAATTTAGTTTGTTACTAGTATAAATATTTTTTGCAAGCGTGTCATTAACTGCACCGTTAATATAGTTATGTAAACCACTTCCACGTATTAGTGTATCAATATAATAATTATCAGTACTATCATATGAATAAATAATACGGTTGAATGCTCCATCAATTGTCATTAATAATCCGCTATGGTCAGTAACAGGTTTACTAGTGTCAAAATTGTAATAAGTGCCTGCGTGACTAAATGAAAGATTATTAATAGCATTGTTATTGCCAACAACATACAATCCAACATAAAATTCTTGTAGGTCAAAATTACTTATCATATTTCTACTACCTGTTAATGATAAAGCAGTCGACGAAATTTCAAAACATTTACTATTTGTGAGTAAATTGTTATTATACAATGTGATACCATTTTTACAAAAAGATACTAAGATATTATTAAAATTATTATCAGTACCTTCACAATTGATAGCCTTATCACACCAACTAATTTTACAGTCATTTAATACACAACTTCTAGTATTATTTGGCATAGAAATGCCAGTTTCAAAATAATATATTTCAACATTTGTCAGTGTGTTTCTGCTATCTTCACCACCGCCGCTATATGCTAAATTTACGCCGTATGTCGGCTTAGTAAGAACAGAGGTATTAATTCTGCCTTTTATACCTATATTTTTAACTAAGTTGTTTTTACCTGTAATATTCAAAATGCTTGTATTGCCAGCCGACGTTATAGTAGTGTTTGTTATACCACAGCCAATAAGAGTTTTGTCGTCAGTTATTTCTATAGTTTTTGATATTAAATAAATACCACTAGGAAAAATAACGGCTTTTCCCGAATCTAACGCACTTTGAATAAATGTGGTATCGTCAGATATACCATCACCCTTAGCACCATACATTTGAGGTGTAACGTAAAAGTTAAAATATTTTTGAAATAATATTGTTAATTCGCCACTCTTTGCCATTTCGTCAAGCTTCTTATTAATCTCTTCCTGTACATCAAGGTTGTTAAAATAGTTTTCAACATATTTTTTAAGTGTATTAAATGCGCTTTGTAGTTCGTCAAAGTTCTCACTTAATTTATTCACATTTTCCATTGTCTTGTTTAAATAATCAACAACCTTGCATAATAACTCATAATAACTTAAGCTATCATCATAGACTAAAGGGAGCACCTTTTGACACCAAAACCTAAAAGGTCTTAAATCGTTCATATTTACCTCACTTTCTCGTTACCATATAGTAAAAAATAAATCTTTAAGTTCATCAATAATCATCATGTCAATGTTTAGAAATGTCTCTCTAAACTTTAGTAGCATTTCTGATTGGTTACCATCATAACCTAAAATTTTGTCAACATAACTGTCGCTTCTATTTCCTGTTCCTGACTCAGTATCGCTAGTTTCACCGTTTAGAGAACTACTAGTACCATCCGTACCAGTATTATGTGTAGCGTTTGTTAAATAGTCGTTGCTTTCAAGTCCTTTAATACCACCCTGTGGTGTATCACTGTAATAACTCCATGTGTCAGTGGTACCGTCAGTCCTCGAATTACTACTATTAGTCCCATTTCTGATAGTGGTTTTTGTTTCGCTTCCATTACCCTCATGTGATACACTCCTCTGCACACTAACTAACGGTTCAATCTTTAGCAATTCGCTCTGATATAGTTGATTGTAATACGGCATAATATTTTTCATCTTGTCACTAAGAAACAACTTCCATCTTCCTACAGTCTCGCAACAAATCTCTCTAGTGTAGTAATGTCTTAAAATCTTCTTACAAAGTTCTGCTCTATAACTTTCATCAAAAATAGGGAAGTCGCTAAAAATTTTGTTCCATGATTTGTTAATCACATCTTCAACATCGTTAAACCCTGTTGACTCAGTTAAATTTGCGGTTGTTTCGCAAATAAATCTAACTTGTGTTGTGTATTTACTCACCTTCGTTATCCTCCTTTCTATCGTCATTTTGGTTGAATACGTCACGGAAATGACAGCTTATCTGTGTATTGAACATCCTGTTTATCTGCTCACATGCCTGTTGTCTTGCAAATTCTCTCGAATATCGATTAGCCATTACACCGCCTTGTAACCTTTGTACTTCGTCCTTAATCATCCTCTCTTTTTTCTGAATACTAATATTAGTTATCCCTAAATACGTTAAAGCTTCGTTCCAAAGATTAACTTTTAACTCATAAAGCTTATCTGCCACAAACGGTGCACCTGTTGTGAATACACCAAAAGAGCTACCGTCACCATCCATGAAATCGTTACTTGCAAAAATAACAGGTTGGTTACCATCGTATTCCATGTATGCATTTTTTAAAGATAGTTGCTGTTGTTCACTACCCTTAATCAAAATTGGTGTTCTTTGAGCTTTACAGTTAATATCAATACTTGAATCAAGCTCAGCGAGTCTTTTAGCGTATATTGTCATCTTATCTTTACAGCACCAATGGGTCATATTATCCCATATGATAACACTGTCATTTCTTCCGCACGCACGTTGATAGCCGTTAGAAGCGTAAGCCCTTCTATCCAGTGGTATGTTGTAAACATCAAGTTGACCGCCAAGTATACCTCTCAAGCATAGATTACCCATTACTTCGTCATTAAAATATAACATGGCTTTATCTTCGTACAAACCAACTTCAATAAAGCGTGCGTCAACAGTGCTAGGAAGTCCAACCCATTCAAACGAACTAATAGCAATTTCTGTAAATAAATCTAAGTATTGGTCAAACGTGTATAGCTGATAACAAACACTATCGTCAAATGCTGTACGCGCTTTCTCTCTTCTATCTTTTCTAGCTTTACTCATTCTTACACCTCCCTTCTAAACAGTATTATCAAGTGAGTAGTTACCAACTTCATTAGGATGTTTCCAAAAAGTAATCCCACTATTAAAATAACTTTCTATTAAAGCTATATCGTCACTAGGTGCATGACCCACTATTGTACAATCAACAGTTTTAACGTAATTCCAATGAGGACGACTAGACACATTAGGCACTTTTGTTTTATGACAAGCGTATCCGAAAACATCAAAATAACTATCTATTGTTTTAGCATACTCAGCTGTGATTGATTTTCGCTGAGCTTCAAAACACACTTGACCTTTACCAAAGAGTGCATTATTAGTAGCATAATTGCCTTTTACGTCATTAGCAGAAATACTAGCAGTGTAAGCACTTGTTAATATATTCTGAACACTACCTAGAGCCGAGTTGCTTGACTGTCCTGTAAGCATACCGACAGCAGTTTGAACAGCGGAAGGAATAGCATTAATTGTTATTGGTACAGCATTTTGAGCAACCCATGCATTAAATGCGTCCACATTCCATGAGCATAGAGGAAAGCTGTCGAGTGTAATTGTTTCTGTCATGTCCATTCTTCCTGTGCCTGTAGTCTCAGTTGCCTTGTAACGGTCAAATCTTAACACTTCCTGTACTGGCATAGTCATGTTGCCAACTATGTTATAATACGGTGTAAGGTTTTCGGAAAACTCATACCTTTGAATTAATGTCTGCCCACAGTTATTTCTTACCTCATTAAAATTGAATGGGTAGGTAAATAGTTTTTTGTTTCTAGGCTTATAACCGTTTAGCGTATCATTATTGGTAATTGCTTTGCCAGTAACATTAATTGGGTTTGTTTGTCCTGTAAATGTGATATTTACACCTGTATCGGTTACATCAACAGGAAGTATATCTGTGGGGCAAGTGTACAATGCTAAGATGTTATCAGGTGTTTGTAAGTACTGATTTAAAAAATTAGTGAGATTGGTGCTACCTGCTTCGGTGTTCGAAAAGGCTTTGATTTGATAGCCACTGTAAACACCATCGTATATATAACCGCCAGTTGTTGCAAGTAGTACCATAGTGCAAGTACTGAATGAACCTAGTCCAATTAATTGAGCATTACCGTTATAAACATACTCACCACATTCAACGTTTTCAGGCAAAATATTCTCACCTATTCTATCAGTAAGACTATGCTCTCTTTCAACAAAACATTCTTTTCTCTCAATATCGAACCAGTAAGTTTGCAAAACATCAATTTGGAAGCTTATCTCAGCAGTCACGTTATTAATATATTCAATTCCAGTTACAAACGCATAAAACCAACGTGTACTAAAAGCACTGTTTTGAAACATCATATAATTGCAATCATACAAGCTATCCGCTGTCGCCTGCATACGGCATTTACCCTTATTTACACGATTGTAACTCACATTAGTAAAATGCTTTTTTGATTTACTCATAAAATAATCTGTCTGAGCTTTAATATCTGAAAAATAAATTGTGTGTTTTTGCTGAGTGGATAGTGGTACTCCACTCAGCATGTACACTTCACTATCAGGTACTATGTACATATTTCATCATCCTTTATTTAAAACAACTGTATCGCCTACGGCACTAGCACCAGTGATAGTAGTAACGCCTGTGTAGGTTGTTCCGTCTAAGTCTGCCACAATAGTAATTTCTGTTGCGGTCTGTGTTGAAGGAATAACAATAGCGCCATATTTTTGAACTGCAATCCCTGCTGTGGTGAGTGTTTCGGTCTGTACAAAATTAAGTGTATTAGGTGTAAGTGTAGCCGTGTCGTCCTGCACATTAAGAGTGAAGATAGTACCAACATCAGAGATGTCTTTTCCGGTAACCTCTACAGTGATTGTTTCAGGCTTGTCAATTGTCGCGCCAGTATCAACAAAAACTATAGCGTTGGCGAATGGTGAATAAGAAATGGTTTTCCATACATGAAGCCAGTAATTCCAATACAGCCCACTACCAACTTGAGTTTCTGCAAATTCAAAGAGGTTGTCATATACTTGAAACCATGCCTCGTCTATTAAAATGGCTTTTACATTCTTCATTAAATTAAGTTCATCCGCTGTTACTTCTTCAAGTTCTGTTGACTCTTCCCTGATGGCTTCAAATCTCTTGTTATCAAAGGAACTAAAATCATCAATAAGATGAAGCTTTCCTATAAACTCTGCTTTGCTCATGTTAAATGCACTGGCAAGTACTTCAACATCAAATTTTGCATTGAAATCAGCGTCCATAAAAATACACTGTCTTTCAGTTGGGGTATTATTCTGCACATGTAACTCATTAAATCTGCCTGTCATATCAATAGGTAATAAGTTTGATTTTCCTCTAAAATTCACAGCAACACTTTTCATATCAGTAGTATTAACAGGCTGTGGGTATAATTTGCCATGTGAAACTGCTTTTATGAGAAGATACTTAAAAAGTAAGTACTCGTCATACTCCGCTGACTGATAAACCTGCTCAATAATTGATGAAATAAGATTAGTAACGCCGTCGACACTTGTAAACGCGCGCTTTAAAGCCTGTTTCTCAATAGTAATTGGGTACATTACGCGCCAGTTAGTTAAATGAAAAACGGACTGCACATTAGGAAGAGTGCGTTTAAACTCTCGGCTTGAACCTTTTTCGGGGTCATATTTTACAGCCTTGATGATACCAACAAAGATATCCTCTACAGACTCGCCAAATTCCAAGTAACCTTTTTTAAGGTGCTTATACGGATTATTAAAAGTCGCACTCTGCACACGCACGAGCGCAATTCTATTAACTAATGCGTTAATAAATTCGTTTGCATGTGTTGGATTTCCAAACAGTATTTCACCAACTTTTGGAATATCCTGTTCTTTATTAATTTTTGGCACATCTTTCTGATATGCATAGGATGCGTTATTTCTAATAACATTAAGAATGTCAATAGAACGTGCATCAAGTTTGGTTTTACTGATTATTCTAGCCATTTAATCTTCCTCCTTCTCAAATAAATCCTCATATGATTTATACTCTTTTTCTTCTTCTTCATGCTCAGTCGAAGTTTCGGGGTCTTCTTGCTTCTTATCGAAAAAACGTGAGACATATTTATCTCTCCACATTTTGTCATTTTCCTTGTATTTCTGTTCCCATTCATCGACATCAGGTGTGTCGATTGAGTCGGTTATATCCTCAATAATCTCAATAGTTTCATCGTCTGTTCTGTCACCGACATATTTTTTAACTTTTTCAATCAATTCATCCTTTGACAATTTAGCCATTTTAATTCTCCTTTCTAAAATCGTCTGCGTATCATCATATAAATAGGTAAGTGTTTTCTAGTTGAAGGTGTGGGCGGTTTAGGTGGTGTAGGTGGTACAGGTGAGCCACTTAAGTATTCATACCAGTTCTTTCCGTTTTGGATTCTTTCATCTAATGCTACAACCCCTGCGCGCTCTCTTTCAAAGCAATATGCTTTGACTGCTTCCTCAACATCTGTTAGCCGAGAAAATTCTAAACCACTATAAGGGTAACTCTTCGTAGGTTTCCACTGACCGCCATATCCTTCAAGTACCTCAGCATTAATTAACTGGCATTGAAGGTTGCCATCTTTCCAATCCTTACCTTGCGCATTTGCATAATCAGTAAGATTTGTGGACGGTGTCCATTGAATTAAACCCCAACCGCTAGATATACTTACTGTTTCTTTTAATGCTGGGTTTAAGGTGCTTTCTCTCTGAACATTGCCAAGCATACCGCATATGCTTTCAAGTGTGTATCTTCCTGTGAAGTACGCATTAAATTCTACAGCGTTATTTTCCATCTGTGCTTGAGTCAGATACTTTCTAGTACCCTCAATACCAATCCATGCCATTAAATTACCTCGCTAAGAAGTGCTTTCCAAGTATTGTTACCACACTCACCATCCTGTAAAAGATTGTGGTCTCCTTGAAAATTAATGCAAGCAGACACGCAACCTTTACCATAGGCTGTATCAATTGAGCCTGTGTAATATCCAAGTTTTGACATTAATACCTCAAACACTGTGACATCATTATTTTTTGTACCTCTTTTCAGTAAGCTCATTGCTGTTATTTTTTCCCCCTCAAAACCAACAATTCTTTTAACAAGTACTAAATCGCTTCGGTGGGAAATATTAGTAATTGATACACCCTTGCCCTTATTTGTTTTTGTGTTTTTACTATTTCCCTGTGATTCAATCATTTGTGTACTGTTAATAGCGATAGATATGTGAGTAATTCTCTTGACCGATTTACCAAAATAAAGTAAATCAGCGCTTTGAATATTAGATACTTTTTTGCCTAATGCTGAGTAACCCTGCGCTGTGGTTCTCGGTACTTTCATACCGCATTTATTCAGTACAGAATATACAAACCCACTACAGTCATATCCTCCCTCAGCTTCGGACTCTCCACCCCACACATATGGCTGTCCTAAGTACCCTCTAGCAACTCTTACAATATCATTACTTGTCATTTACATTCACCTCACTGTCAAGCTTATCGCAAAGTTTCTGGAGCACGACTGTATTATTGTTGAGCGCATTCGCAAACTTGCCAGTCTCTTCTTTATGTGCATCATTAATTTTATTAATGTAATAGCACATAATTAAACACATGCCCATGGGAAAGCCAAGTGTTGAAATCAATGTTGATAAATCGTTAAGCATAATGTCAACCTCCTTTCTTTTTTGCTTATTATAACATATTATCCACAAATTATCAACATTAATTTGACAAATTGTTGATAAGTTGTTATAATTAAACAAGGTAGGTGGATAAAATGAACGATATAAAATATTATGACGGCACGAAGCTATTAAGCATGAAGGACATTAATGGTAATGTACCTGAAATTTATATATCAACATCAAATAGAAGTGCAGGAAAAACAACATATTTTAATAGGTATCTAGTGAATAGATTTTTAAAGTATGGTGAGAAATTTTGCTTACTATACAGATTTCAAGACGAGTTAAAGGACTCAGCAGACAAATTTTTTAAGGATATACACAATCTTTTTTTCTCAGCATACACCATGAAGGCTGTACAAATTGGTAATAGTAAAATGTATGAACTATTTCTATGTAGTGCCTATGATGAAGAGGACAAGGGTAAATCATGCGGTTACGCTGTAGCACTCAATTGTGCTGATAAAGTGAAAAAATATTCTCACTACCTGAGCGATGTATCAAGAATTCTTTTAGATGAATTCCAGTCTGAGACTAATCATTACTGCGCAGATGAAGTTAGCAAATTTATAAGCATACACACCTCAATAGCACGTGGCAATAATAGTCAGGTTAGATATGTGCCTGTAATAATGATTTCAAACGCCGTCACATTGCTAAATCCTTATTATACAGCACTGGACATTACTGACAGACTGACCTCTGATGTTAAATTTTTACGCGGAGACGGTTTTGTACTTGAACAAGGCTATAATGAGAGTGCGTCTAAATTACAGGAAAGCTCACTATTCAACAGGGCTTTTAACAAATCTAACTATGTGGCATATGCTTCTCAGAATGTTTATCTCAATGATAATCATGCTTTCATTGCAAAAATGACGGGTCAGAGTCGCTATCTCTGTACACTTAAATATAAGGGTGAAGAGTATGCAGTTAAAATGTTTGAAGAACAAAGTATAGTTTACTGTGACAAAAAAGTTGACCCTGATTTTAAACAAAGAATTTCAGTTACCACAGATGACCACAATATCAACTATGTAATGCTCAAAAATAATTCATGGTTAATTGATTATATGCGATACTTCTTTGATAGAGGTTGTTTTAGGTTTTATTCACTTGATTGTAAAGAGTGTATACTTAAATCCTTAGCTTATTATTAACGGTATCTGCGTTAGTTATTTTTGTAACATCGGTATGAAAGGCTCTTTGAAATATAAGACATGCCGGTGTAGTTGGGTGTATGCCTACCCATGCATTAAGAATTAACGTTATAGATATATTAAAAGGACAGAATTTAATTCTGTCCTTTTGTTATGTTTCACGTGAAACATTTTATCTCATTTTATATGTTGTCTCTTGTAATACTACACCTCCCCTTATTCTCACTGGGCGCAGTTTTCCGTATACTTCCAATCCTATTCTAAAATCAGCAAGCGTTCTCCTTGTTTTCAAAAATTCCTGCTGAATTGTAGGATATTTCTCTAATTCTTCATCTGTCACTCCTTCCATTGATTTAACGAACAAGGTCTTACAACTATCAGGCATACCAGCACATTTTACATTATAGTATGGTTTATCAATCGGTTTTTCATCTTCATGTGTGACATGTTCAATATATGTTTTTTGTCTAACAAAAATACCCTCATCCCAAAAGCTTTCTAGTTTCCAACAACAAAAATTAGAAGGGTGTATTTTAATTCCTTTAATATTTTTCTTTGTAGTACAACAATGTATGCTGTCAGTGTCAGCATACACAAAATACTTGTAGTTTTGCTGAGCGGCGCGAATAGTAAAATTTCTAGCATAACTTGTTATGGCTGAACCTATTGGAATATACATAACTTTCTTTTCGTGTTCTTCAAATGTTGTAAAACCTAATGAGCCATCATCTTTCTCACTTGCTACTTTAAAAGATGATATATCCGAACTACTGAGTTTACCATATAAGTTATTTAAATAAAGTTTTGCTAGTGTTCGTCTTGCCCCTGTACTAATCTGTTTAATTTTCTTGTATTTGTCAATATATTCATCAAAAATTCCTGTTATAGTTCTAAAATAACATCCGTCCAATAACTCAAAATCCACAAGATTGTAATGCTCTTGCAACAATTCAAAATCAGTCTCCGTAAGCACCATTTCAACAGTAGCTTTTTTAATATTACCGTCAAAATCTTTGTACCATGTGCATGCTTCTCCAGTATCTTTATCAACTATATCTGATGTCTCTAACATTTCAGTAGCCTTATAGAAAAAACTTCCTTTAATCTGTATGAATGGTAATTTATTGGGCTTTAGATAAAAGCGTGTGCGGATGTGAACAAAATAGTAATATTGGTTTGTAAGACATTTTGGTGGTATTTTGCCTTTGAAAAAAACTGGCTGACCGATGGGGTAATAATTTCCGCTTTCTGAATGCATCATGGATGGATACAAGCTATTGACATCTGCCGTAATACCCTCAGTGTAAATTCTGTTTTCGCGTCCTTTCTTTAGATAGCACCACCCACCTCTGTATGAATGTCTTATATACTCGTCAGCGTTTGAGTATTTATACTCGAGTGGATTTAATTTATACTGTGTTAAATCAGGAAAAAAAGCTTGATAATCTTGTTTGTCAAATGTAGCTTTAAATTCAGAGAGACAGCATGAGCCAATAGTAAGCTTTAAGTGCCCCTCCGATTTCATAATTTCTAATGCTTCTTTGACTACTAGCACATCATTAGCAATATATCGTTTTTCGTCATCTGTAATTGGACAACCAGCATACCTTAACCCTGTATACTCCATTTCAAGTTTTCTGTGCTTTGTCTCAAAACTTTTGCCAATTTGCTTAACTGAAAACGGTAACAACTTCAAGCTGTCTCTAATCTCGATAAATGCATATGGCGTTTTGATGAGAATGCTATACCACTGACCCATGTCTGAAATCGAATAGACAAACGATTTTGGGGTTAAATCTTTCTCCTTTAGAAAATGTACATCACTACTGTTATTAGGATTTACATAGAGTTTTTGCTCATATTTCAAATCTGTTAGTAGGAACGAAAGCCAAAACGAACCGTCAAACTTCAAGTTATGATAATATATACAAATATTTTGCTTTAAGTTGTAAAGATAATTATACGTTTCTCTAATTGAATGATGAATTTTAACGTCCTCCGAGCCTAGCTCAACAACTGCTGACGCCCACACCTCAGTAAATGTCTGCCCCTCATATACTGTAGTTTCAAAATCTCCCACCATATATTTGATTTGCTTTCTCATATCTCATCCCAATACTCATCGTTAGATAATGCGTTGTCAATTTCTACTTGTTCTGCTTCGTTCGGTAAATTACCACTTATTAATGTATATAAATGCTGTACAGCCGTTCTTGAAACTTCACTGGATGGATGATACTTAATAATAGCTTCACACGTTGATAAAAAATCATCACTTGTCTGCGATATTGAATATAAAACTGCGTCTACTCCGTACTTCTCAATTTCTGAATTTAACAAATTGTTTAATAGTTCTGCTGATTGGGATTGTTGTACACCCACATTGGCTATCATGGATTGCACTTTATTCCATACTATCCTTGAAGCATGAAACATCTGTTCCCATTCTCTATTATTTTTAATCCTCTCATACTCCTCTAGGTCTTTTTTTCTTCTCCTAGTTTCCCACGCTTTCCTAGCTGCTTCTTTCCTGATTTCTCTTTTTCTCTGCTCAACTGATATTGGCTGTCCTGTTACTGCACTGATGGCATAAGCTTTGTTATAAAGCTGTGCTGGTCTAATCTTTGACAGTCTCCGTATTGACCCTGCTGTGATAGATTTGGGCTTTGGTGGGATAAGATTAGGCTCAAATACGTATCCTCTTTTCTCAGCGTTTCTAATAAAACGTTTAATCCTGTTCCGCTCTTTGTTATAATCTTTCAATAACTGAGACTTCTTAGTTATCTTACTCATAGTTTATCCCTCCTGTGCCCATTAAAAGTAATTAAGGGAGAGGTTTTTAACCTCCCCCCATTAAGAAATACTTTAAGAAATATCTATACTATCATTAACTGATAAAATTTTCTGCCGCTGTTGGAGGTACTCTCACATACCTCAACTACAGCATGTCCGTCATCCGATATGATATCAGTAAGCATATCTAAGGACTCATTAACAGTCTTAGAAATGCTTGTAAAAACTGTACCGTTTTTATCTACAAGAACTGATACCAACACTGGGTTGCCGTCTTTGTCAGTATCAGCGTATGAACCGACATTAACAACATCAATCTGTAATCCCTTCTCAATTTTCTGACCTGAAGCCTTTGCATTAAATAATTCTTTCTTTGATAACATGATAGTATCCTCCTATTTACTGCGCTGTGTCTGCTGTGTCTGCTATGTCTGCTTCTTCAATAAACTTACTAAGTGACATGCTGTATGTCTTAGTAACTCGTGTCTTGTCTGTGATTGCTGAGATTTTAAAAGTATCTGTTTCATACATTTTACGAATGTAATTAAACAGTTTTGCTTCATCGCGCGGTACTTCGCTCTCATAGACTGGGTAAGTCTTAGTCATAGGCTCACACGAAACAGTATCCGTACCTAATACTGTGACATTTAGTGTGCTGATTGTTCTTGTTACTGCTGGTTTTCTCATTTTTTGTCCTCCTTGTTTTGTGATGAGTTTTGCTTTGTATCTTATTGCAACTTGTTGTAACATGCACCATTGGCGCAAAGGCTAGTGAGTGGAATTGCACCACTCGTCAGCTTGATTACTGATAGCCATTGAATGATTTCCATATTTATTAGTGAGTTGCTATATAACTCTCGATTCTTCTGCCTGTTGTCGCTTCTGTTACAATAACCTCTTTAACATTATGGTCATAAATCTCGCCACTTCCGATTGGTGTCCATGTCATACGCGTCTTACCTTCTTTAACAAAACCTATTTGCTCTAAACCATTAACTTTCTTAATCACAGGACTGTACTCGTCATAATCCTTTGTTATAAATGAGCGCTCCTCGTTATTTATTGTCTTAACTTTAACTTCATATTTCATAATAGTTACCTCATTGTGCTTTAATGTTCTATAACTTCCTTACAAGTATATACTACACTATAGTACGTGAAATGTCAAGTATTTTTTTTTTCAAAAAACTAATAAATTTCAATGTAAAGTGTACCATTTTTTAATTTGTGAGCTTTAACAGGGCTATTGACATGCTGTATCAATTCGGTTGTGCGTAGGCGCTTCCCACCTTTAAACACTTTTACTTCATAGCAAGGAAATACGTTCATTAATTCCAGTACATTACACAACTTTGGTACATTACTCTCAATATATTGACTAATTGCAATTATTGTTACCATAATAAATGATACGATAATTAATACTTCACATATGCTCATTTTGTTAATCCTCCACTACAATAAAAAATTCATTTCTAATAATATCTACTAATTTAACTTTTCTTTCAAGCAAATCAGATGTTATAAAAATAGCTTTGCCTTCATATATCCAAGCAATTTTTTCGGATACAATGTTTAAATATGCGTTACTGTCAATCACTGTTAGCAATTCTTTAATCTTCATTTAACTTATCCCTCCACTCTTTCACTTCATCTATGATGATTTCTGCTAATGCATTAGTTGTGAGTTTAGACTCAAGTAACCCAAACGGTGCTTTAAATATGTGTCTATATCCGTCAGCGTATATAAAAAATACTATTGAAGATATCGAGGGCTCAATATATTCATCAACCTTGCAATCGATAAACTCAGTCGATGAAAGTATTAGCGTTTTAACATCTTTTAAATAATCTAACATATTTAACCTCCTTAATAAAACTTATCCCACCCTACCAACCGCTTGTTTTCTCTTTATCACTGTATATATTATTTAATTACAATACATGTGCAACATTTATGATTTCCAAAAAGGTTTTGCGAGAATACGCTTCTTATTTCACGTTGATAATATTCGTTGGGTATTGCAAATGCACAACCACGAAACACATCCATATTATCATAATCTATAATTCTCACTTCCTCTTCAAAAGATAATTCCTTTAAAAAATTCTCAACGGTCATAATGTTTCCTCCTTTAAATTATTTAAGATTAATAACAATGAAACTACATAATGGGAGTACAGGAATTGAATACAGTGTATCTATTAATTTATCAAAATATTCATGTGGAATGTCTTTAACTTCACCTTCCCATATTGATATGTGACCGACACTAAATATTCTTACATCTTGATTGCCTAATAAAACATTAAATAAATCTTTTACTTTCATTTAATCCTCCCTCATTTCTTTGTTTCTATATACATTATATCAGTTTTAGAGAAAAAATGGTGTATATTCTTTTAATTAATTGTAAACAATTTGTGAACATTATAATGTGAGTTTCACTATATGTACTAATGAACAGTGCAGTTCTCGTACCTCAAATGGGGTACCAGCTAGTCGACGTTTTTTGAAATGGTATGCCTACT
>ERZ772819.2326-NODE-2326-length-14396-cov-3.744857_pt1 | contig 14396 bp, 10 predicted proteins | sample MGYA00580860_ERZ772819 | MGnify/ENA primary metagenome ERZ772819 (study PRJEB29015, sample SAMEA2737683) | human gut metagenome | biome: human gut; feature: human-associated habitat; material: faeces | place: China | collected 2012 ...
AAACAGCTGTTTCAGCAGCAACGTGTGCTTCTGGATCTTGCTCTAAAATAGCATCCAAGATAGCATCTGAAATTTGGTCTGCAATCTTATCTGGATGTCCTTCAGATACAGCACAGCGCGCTCAAAGTAAGGGTTTTGGGTGTCGTTGATTTCGATGATGCGTTTGTTGGTTCCTCTTACCATGGGAGATACCACCTTTCTTGTTTAAAGTAGCAGGGGAATTGTTGATAATACTGTTGATAAAGTTGAAAACAATGGTAAAATCAGAAATTATCCAAAAAGTATAAGAAAATTCGACAGAAAAAGCGGAGCGTATCGGGAATATGTTGATAACTCGGTTGAAAATGTGGAAAATATCTGAAATAAAAGCCTTTTGCTTGCGGGAAGATTTGTGGATAGCTGTGAAAACGGATTTTACATTTGGTAATATTCTTTTAACACAAACGGGAAATTTCCGAAAAATATTCTCTTGATGGCTTAGTATGGCTCTTTAGAAATAGTTTTACACACATTGCAAAAGAAAACGGATGTCGAATTTTGTTGAAAATAGTATGGATAATGGAAGCGTTCGGTAATTTTTGAAGAAATTTAAAAGTTTTTCCGTAAGAGATTGACATTTCATAGCAAAAGAGTAAAATAATTTTGTAGATTTAATATAGATTTGCAGGATTCTATATGGATATTACCTTACGGGTTTTGCGACGAAAAGGGTTGTGACCCTCTTTCTTCTGCAAACGGTGTAAGCCTGCAAGTCCGATTTTTTATTACCACAGTCTTGGGAGGTCTTTTCAAATGAAGCGGGAAGGTCAAATCAGCGTCAATTCCAAAAATATGTTTCCAATCATTAAAAAGTGGCTGTATTCGGATAAGGACATCTTTTTAAGAGAGATTGTTTCCAACAGCTGCGATGCAATCAAAAAGCTCATCAGCCTGCGCGGCATCGGACAGGCGCCGCAGGAGGACGGCTACCAGCCGAGGGTGGAGGTGCACATCGATAGTGAGAAAAAGCAGCTGATTGTTTCGGACAACGGCATCGGTATGACCGAGGATGAGGTAGAACGCTACATCACGCAGGTTGCTTTCTCCGGTGCAGAGGAATTTTTGCAGAAGTACGGAGAGGATGCCAGCGAGGCGGCAGGCATCATCGGTCACTTCGGTCTGGGCTTCTATTCCGCATTTATGGTAGCAGATGAGGTGCATATCGATACCCTTTCCTGGCAGAAGGATGCAAAGCCGGTTCACTGGGAGTGCGACGGCGGCACAGAATATGACATGCAGGACGGTACCCGCACAGAAGTCGGTACCTGCATTACCCTGTTCTTAAACGAGGACTGCCTGCAGTTCTGCAACGAGTATAAGGCAACCGAAGTGATCAAAAAGTATTGTTCCTTCATGCCTGTGGAAATTTACGTTTCCAGAGCCAATACACCTGAGACACAGACGATTCTTGCGAGTGAGAAGCTCGACAGCGATCATGTGATCGAAGAAGTGAAGAAAGAAAAGGAAGAAGATCCGGATAAGTTCAAAATTACAAAGCGTCCGGAACTGATCAACGATACTCACCCGCTCTGGACGAAGAACCCCAGTGAATGCACAAAGGAAGAGTACATTGATTTCTACCGCAAGGTATTTATGGATTACAAGGAGCCTCTGTTCTGGATTCATCTGAACATGGATTATCCGTTCAACTTAAAGGGTATCCTTTACTTCCCGAAGATCAACATGGAATACGAATCCATCGAAGGTGTCATCAAGCTGTACAATAATCAGGTATTTATTGCCGATAATATTAAAGAAGTAATTCCGGAATTTTTGCTGCTGTTAAAGGGCGTCATTGATTGTCCTGATCTGCCGCTGAACGTGTCCAGAAGCGCGCTGCAGAACGATGGCTTTGTAAAGAAAATTTCCGATTATATTACCAAAAAGGTTGCGGATAAGCTGTCCGGCATGTGCAAGACCCAGAAGGATGAATACGAGAAATACTGGGATGATATCGCTCCGTTCATCAAATTCGGCTGCTTAAAGGACGAAAAATTCTGCGAGAAGATGACGGATTACATCCTCTTCAAGAACCTGGACGGCAAATATATGACCCTGCCCGAGTGCCTGGAAGTCAATAAGACTGACCCGGATGAGACCCAGGAGGGTGCTGTGGATGAGAACGGCGAAAAGGTAGAAGCAGAAGTCGTAGAGGACAAGAACGAAGATTCCGCTGAGGAAGAGAAGAAAGACAAGACCATCTACTATGTAACAGATGAAAAACAGCAGAGCCAGTACATCAACATGTTCAAGGCTGCCAAAATGGATGCCGTTATGCTGACCGACCGGATCGACCAGCCCTTTATCTCTCAGCTGGAGGCAAAGAATGAGGGGATCCATTTTGCAAGAATCGATGCCGACTTAACCGATGCGTTTAAGGCAAAGACCAGCAAGAAGACGCAGGAAGAATTAAACGCGCAGGCGGAAAAGGTTGAAAAGCTGGTTCAGAAAGCGCTGAAAAACGACAAGATCAAGGTAAAGATCGAAAAGCTCAAGAATAAAAAGGTATCCTCTGTTCTGACGGTTTCCGAAGAGAGCAGAAGAATGCAGGATATGATGAAGATGTATGGCGGCGGCATGGATATGAGCATGTTCGGTGCAGAGGGCGAGACGCTGGTATTGAATGCAAACCATCCGCTCGTAACCTACATTACGGAGCACGAAGACGATGCAAACACCGAGATGATCTGCGAACAGCTCTATGATCTGGCGAAGCTTCAGAACGCACCGCTTTCTCCGGAAGCGATGACCAAGTTTGTAGCGCGCTCCAATGACATTATGCTGCTGCTTGCAAAACAATAGAATGCACGCTCTGCGAGCATTCTATTGTCATGAATAAAATGCGCAGGCTGTGAAAATGGCGCTGCTGCAGATCAATAGTAAATGCGAAGACCGCATGCAGGATGAATATACGATTCCTGTCTGCGGTCTTTTTATCGTATAGGAAACTTCGTTTCCATACGATAAAAACGCTCCGCGAGGATCGTCATGCCGCCATTACGTCCCCGGCTCTGCGATACGGCTGACTGCCACATAAATGTTTGAAATCTGATACCAGGTCGGATAATCCACAATTCCGGTTGCCGGGAGGTTGAAGATACGCTGAAAAGCCCGCACCTGTGCAGCGGTCTGGGGACCGAAGATACCGTCGGCAGAGGTTTTCGGGATAGCAGGGTAGTTTTGTGCGATGCGGTTTAACTGCTCCTGTATCTGTCGAACCTTTGGACCGGATGCACCGATGGTCAGGTCATAGCCAGGCCAGGAGGACGGGACGCCGCTGATGGCCTGGGCTGCGTTGATATACATGTCGTTGCCGTAATAGTAGCGGATGATCTCAATCGCGCTGTAGCCCTGATCACCGAGATATTTGGAACCCCACTGGGAGAGACCCTGACAGCTGACGCGATTTCCGTCGCAATAGCTGGTAAAGATCGGCTGCCGCACGCCGGGGCGGGAGAGATAATTTGCAAAAATAGAGTCCACGAGGCGGTCGATATTGCTGTAGATATTTCTGCCGTAGATGAATTTCTGGTCGTAGGCGGTGGAAGAGGTGATGGTAAAGGAATAGCCCTTTGCACGATACCATTCCGTGTATACACGATTCAGAGTAAAGGACTGAATGACGAGAATGTTGGCGTAGATGGTGCTCTCCGGCCAGGTTGCATAGATTTCGGAAGAAACGACGTTTTTGATATAGTCTTTATAGCGGACATAGTAGTTTGGAGCGCTGGAATCGTCTGGAAGACCGTCGTGGACGATGATATATTCCGGGATGACAACGCGGCTTAAGACGATTTCTCCGGTTTCGGCTTCGGTTTTAATCTCTGCCTCCGGGATTTTGGCAGGATATTCGCCGTAAAGGGTGTGATCCGGAATGAAAATTTCCTGCTCTTTAGGAGAGTCGGAAACTGCGGCGGGTGTCATGGAAACCGGAAGAATGCTGGACGCATCCGGCAGAATTTCAGCGCCGTTGATACGGACAGGCTCGTAACCGTCCGCCTGTACTTCGATGATATAATCGGCGTATGGGCGCGGATTGGAAGGACTCTGGGAATAGGCGGGATCGGGCGCGGGCAGCAGGACGGAGGTTGTCTGTCCGGATTCATCGGTAGTAAGCGTTTCAAGAATCTGTTCCGGGGAAGCGCTGTCGGAGATCGTAACAGCAGCGCCCACAACCGGGAAAAAACCGACAGAAGAAGTTACCCAGATCATCAGGGAACCGGGATAACCGGTTTCTTCTGCTGCAGCACAGGAAAGCTGTGGCATAAAAGTACCTCTCATATCCAGAATATGTGATAATAAGATATGCCGGAGATAGGAAAAATGATACTGCTGTCTGAGCTGCCCGCTGCATCATGCGAGCCGCGACAGTCAGACGCAACTAAAAAAATCGTGCCGCAGCGGAAATCGTCAGACGTCAGGTCGTCAGGCACCTTTCAAAATCTCCGCCGCAGCGCGGTATGTCTTAATCAAGATTCAGACAACGTTTCATTACATAGTTGCAGATCCAGAAAGCAGGAACGCATAGAATCAGATTTGCGAACAGGGAAATCAGCATAATCGACCAGTAAATGGAGGCAAAATCAGCCATCGGATTCGCAGAAGTCGATTGAATGATGAACACGCCTGCGGTCGTAGGCGCGGTCAGAAGCATCATAGCGGTCGAAAGGATGGTGCTCAGCCCGAGATAACACAGGATGGATGCGAGCACCTTGTGGCTGGAAAACAGCTGTCCCAAAGAGATCGAGGCATAGATGGTAAGCAGGGAAAAGACAGAGCTGATGATCATCACGGGAATTGCCAGAAAGAGTATGGAGGGAACGGTGAAAATCGTGTGGTACGACTGGAACATCGTCCGAAGCTCCAACAGATCTTCCGGAGAAAAATATGCCATTGTGGGCAGGGCAATCAAGGTGATCAAGGTAATTGCGCCAACCAACAACAAATCGATCAGGTAAAACCAGATGGTTCCGATGGTCAGCTTGGAGACAATCAGCATCCAGGGCTTGACAGGGAGCGTGTGCATCAGATAGCCCTCGTCGGTATAGAGATTTTTATAAAAACGGATAGCAAAATAGATTATCAGGATCATGGAAAGACCGCTGAGAATCAGGATGCATGCGATGTAAAGTACAAAGTTTCGCACATTGAGATCTGTGCCGGCGCTAGCTTGGTCAGCAACGGAGAAGTATACGAGGCTGGCGGCGGAAAGCAGTACCGTGATAGTGAGCAGAAGGGCAGGAACTTTAAACGTATCTTTCCATTCATGGGAAATCAGTTTTGTGAGCATGAGAATACCTCCCGGAAATAAGAGTCTACGGACTGATGGCGGGTGTCCCGGATCTCCTCCACGCTGGAAGAGAGAATGATCTGTCCGTCTTTCAGGAAAATAACGTCGTCCAGAAGCTGCTCGACGTCCGCAATCAGGTGTGTGGAGAGCAGAATCGACGCATCCTCGCTGTAATCCTGGATAATGGTCTTTAAAATATAATCACGCGCGGCGGGATCGACGCCGGCGATCGGCTCGTCCAGAATATAGACCCTGGCGCGGCGGCTCATGACCATGATCAGCTGCACCTTTTCACGGGTTCCCTTCGAGAGCGTCTTTAAGGGGCTGGACGGATCGATGTCGAGCTTTTGCAACATTTCCTCCGCCTTTGCAGCGTCAAAGTCTGTATAAAAATCCCTGAAAAAAGAGAGCAGTCCCTTTACCCGGACAGTATCGGGCAGATAGGTGCGCTCCGGCAGATACGAAACGATCGCCTTGGTTTCGGGACCGGGAGCCTGGCCGCAGATGAAAATTTGTCCGGACGAGGGTACCAAAAGTCCGTTGATGAGTTTGATCAGTGTGGATTTGCCGCTGCCGTTGGAGCCTAAAAGCCCGACCATCCTGCCGGGAGCGATTTCGAGGCTGATATGGTCAAGCGCTGTTTTTTTGCCGAAGCGCTTGCTGACGTCCTGCAGGTAGAGCAGGGTATCGGATGTCTGTGTCATGAAATTTCCTCCTTTTTGGCCAAAAGCAGCCGGATACTATCGTCTTTCTGATAGCCGAGATGCTGCATCCGCGTCAGAAACTGACTGATCTGAAGCTCTGCCAGCTCACTGCGCACCTGTTCAATCAAAGCAGTATCTTCGGTGACCGTCCGCCCGCTGGTGCGGCGCGTGACAATCAGACCGGTACGCTCCAGCTCGGTGAAGGCTTTCTGCATGGTGTTCGGATTGACGCTTGCCTGTGCAGCGAGGTCGCGGACACTGGGAAGCCGGGAGCCGGGCGGATAGAATCCGGATACGATTTCATGCTTGAGCCGGTCAACAATCTGGGCGTAAATAGGTCTGTCTGAATCAAGTTCCCATGGCATGTGAACACCTCCTTACTTGTATGATTGATTTAATACAATAATACTTAAGCGGAACCCATTTGTCAATCCCTTGCGCGATATTCGGAAATAGGGTAATATAAAAGGTAAGACTATTGGAAATGACCGCCTGATCGGGAGCGTCCCGGCAGGCAAAAATGTGCAGAAAGGGGAACGCAAGTGAGAAGACTGGAAGAGCAGATTCTGACAGAAAAATACCGCAGAATAGAAGGAAAGCTGACGTTTTCTGTCCGGCTGGCAGAGCTGTCTGTTGCGCCGGGGGAAGCTGCAGAGGGCGCGTTTACCATTTTTGCATCACAGGAAGAAATCCCGGCACAGGGCTATGTCCTGACAAAGGATGAGCGGATGGAGTGTAAAACGGAGTGGTTCAACGGCGTGCAGGAGAAAATCGTGTACCGATTTTGTGCAGACGGGCTGCAGGAGGGCGACAGCCTGCAGGGACAGTTCCTGATCATATCGGACTACGGGGAATACACGTTGCCGTGGAAGGTGACAGTGCGCAGAGAGGCGGCAGCAGGAATTGCAGGAAAAGTCTCGACGCTTGCCGGATTTACAGAGCTTGCGCGCACGGACTGGAAAACGGCGGTACAGTTTTTTTACAGCAAACCGTTTGCAGAAATCTGTAAAAAAGAAGGCGAAAAGACCTGGCTTTTGTACCGGGGGCTGTCCGCCGGATACTATAACAGCTCCAACGTCGAGACATTTCTGGAGGAAAACGGCTGCAAGCAGGCACTGACCTTTACTGCTGCCAAACCGGAAATTCAGGTCAAAGACGTACAGGAAACGGTACGGGAAGAGCTGCAGATTTTAAAAAATGGCTGGGGACCGGTCAGCCTGAAGGTACAGACAGAGGACGATTTTTTGTTTCTGGAAAAAAACAGAATCGGGGAGGATGACTTTTTAGGCAATCTCTGTCGCCTGCCGGTTTATATATCGGAAGAAAATCTCCATGACGGGAAAAATTTCGGGACGGTGACGGTTTCGTGGAGCCGGGGCAGCTTTTTGGTCGGTGTCACAGCGACCCGCCGGAAAACGGGACTGTCTGCGGAAACCGCAAAAAAAAGCCGTCAGAGAAAATATACGATCCGTCTGACAGAGCTTTATTTAAAGCTGCGCGCAAAGCAGATCGACCTGGCAGACTGGCAGGAAAAGGTGCGGGAATGTGTGGAAGAGCTGGCTGTCCTGAATCGGAAAAGTATCGTGCCAAAGCTTTTTTCCGCACAGCTGTTATTGACGGAAAACAAAACAGAAGAGGCCGGCTGGATGTTAAAACAGCTGCGCCCGATGCTGGAGGGAGAAAGCCCGGCGGTCGTCAGCTATTATCTGTATCTGACGACGCTGTACGACAAGCGCGAGGAGTATGTGAAGCGTGCCGCCGCGCGGGTGGAGGAAATTTATACCCGTTACCCGGAAGAATGGCGGATTGCGTGGCTGATGCTGTTTTTATCCCGTGAGATCAACCGGAGCACCTACCGGAAGTGGCAGTTTTTGCAGGAACAGTTCCAGAAAGGCTGCGTAAGCCCGCTGTTGTATCAGGAAGCGGTGCTTTTGCTGAACGCAGATCCGGCGCTTTTGACGGGGCTAGACCCGATTGTGCGCAGGGTTTTAGTTTATGGCGCACGGAAAGGGCTTTTGAATGAAAATCTCTGCGGACAGGCTGCAGAGCTTGCCTGCCGGGAAAAATATTTCGAGCCGGTTTTGTTTGAAATTCTGGAACGCAGCTGGGAAAAAAAGCAGTCCCCAGCCATTTTGCAGGCGATCTGTTCGTTATTGATCAAAGGAAATAAATGCGAGCAAAGGTGGCATGTCTGGTATGAAAGAGGTGTGGAAAACAAGCTGCGTGTCACGCGTCTGTATGAATATTATCTGTTGAGCACCGATCTGTCGCGGGATATTGAGCCGCCCAAAAGCGTGCTGCTGTATTTTGCCTACCAGTGCAACCTGGACTGGGAATATGCGGCGTGGCTGTATTCGTGCGTGGAGCGATGCAAGACAAAGGACCCGGAGCTTTACATCACCTACAAGCCGGAGATGGACCATTTTCTGCTGGACTGCCTGAATAAGGGAAGAATCAACCGGCATCTGTCCTGGCTGTACCGGGAAAATTTGCCGGCGTTGGCGCTTGACAAAACGCAGGGGGAGACGATTACTTCACTGCTCGGAAGCACTGAGGTTGTATTGAACCGCAAGGAGTGCCGCAAGCTGATCGTCGTTCATCGCAGACTGAAAGGCGAAGAGACTTACTGGCTGCAGGATGGAAAAGTCTGCGTGTCCGTTTACGATCCGGAGGATTTGCTTTTTACAGAAGACGAAGAGCAGAACCGCCGCCTGGTGACTGTTGACAGGAAAGAGCTGCTTTCGTTTCAGGATGCAGTTTCTGCCTGGGGAATGGAAGCACTGCGGGAATGGGGCACAGAGAGCATTGCGTTTTTATTGGAAGCGGAAAAAAGAAAGCTTTCGGAACTCGATCAGATCGCCGTCTGGACGAAGCTTTGTACAAACAGACAGCTGGAGGATGTTTACGGGCAGGAGCTTCGCTGCCGGTTGGCGGTGCGGCTGTCCGAGCAGGAGAAAAATAAAGAGCTGAACGCCTTTTTGCGGACACTGTCCAAAGAGCAGATCGCGGAAAAGGACAGGCTATGCATGGCGCGACTGATGATTCTGCACGGTTTTTATGACAAAGCATATGAGTGGCTTGCCGGTCAGTGCTTTTGCAAACTTGAGCCGGCGGAGCTGATGCGCCTTTGCAGCAGACTTCTGGCAAAAGAAAGCCATCTCGAAGAAAAGCGCCTGATGCTTCTGTGTGCGCAGGCTGCGCTGAACGGAAAATATGACGATCGGATTTTACAGTATCTGGCGGATGCTTACGAGGGAAGCTGCAGCGAGCTGGAAGTGCTGTTGCAGGCGGCAAAAAATTTCGAAATCGACATCTGGAAAATCAACAGAAAGCTCCTGATTCAGCTGTTGTTTACCGGTCAGGACGTGACGGAGCGGATGGATCTTTTGCGGGATTATATCAGTGCGGGCGGCAGTCCGGAGCTGGAAGAGGCATTTTTGTACCGCTGCGCCTATGCAAATGTGATTTTAAAGCAACCGATCCACCGATATATGGTGCAGATGATTTTGCGGCTCTGCAGATGGGGTGCAAAGGTAAGCAGGCTGTGCAAAATTGCGGCGCTGCAGTATTACGCCAAAAACAAAGGCATGTTAGAGGAAAAAAACCGCGGTCAGGTGGCTAAAATTATCAGGGAGTTATTTGAAGAAAACTGCCTGCTTCCGGTGCTGCAGCAGTTTGCAGACCTTGTGCCGGAGGTTTGGGAGATTCTGGACAAAACCTTTGTCGTATATGAAGGAGAACCCGAAAAACAGCTGGTTTTGAACTATCGGAGAGTGGAAGGGGAACTGGCGGAAGCGCAGTATCATGAAATGGAGCTTCCATGCGTCTGCGACGGCATTTATGCGGCGGGGTTTATTCTGTTTCCGGGAGAGCGGCTGCAGTATTATATCACAGTGTCCGAAAGGCCGGAGAAAATTTTGGAAAATGGCATGTTGCTTGCGCAGGAGGAAGCCGCAGAGGCAATGCAGGGCAGGTACGCATGGCTTTATGAAATGGCACAGGCACAGCTTTTGCAGGAGGATTTGTCGGCGCAGAAGGAGCGGACGCAAAACTACCTGTATACCGCGTTTTGTGCAAAACGGCTGTTTGGAATGCTGAAATAGGGAGAAGGAGATATGTTTTTAGAACACAGGGAAAAAGAAGAAAACAAACGGCAGGCAACGGCTGGCTATGATCTGACGGATGCATATGCGCAAATCAGCTATTGTCTGCCGGGAGAACCCTGTCCAAAGACCATCAGCCTGCAGGCGGATCAGGAGCAGTATCTGATTCCGGCGCTGCTGGGACGGTATACCGATCAAGACCTTTGGGTGTACGGACCGAAAGCGCAGGCAGCGGCAGCGACTGGAGAGGTTTTTCTCGCTGACGGACTGCTGACGAAGGCAGCACACCAGGAAATGGTGGAGGTAGGCGGACAGAACTATAGCTCGGTTGCACTGCTTTCCCTGTTTTTAAAACGGACGATGTCGCTGCTTGCGCCGATCGTGCGCCCGGAACGCCTGCAGGCGCTCGTCTTTTCTGTGCCGGAAGTGTCTGTACCCATATTGTCGGCGGTGACGGATGCGGTCGGCATGCTCGGTCTGAAAAATGCGAGTCTGTTTCTGATCGGACGCGCGGAGAGTTTTTTCTATTACAATATCTGCCAACCCGAAGAACTCTGGAAACAGGATGTGCTTCTGTGTGATTTTTCCGGCACGTTTCTGCACACGCTTCTGTTTACGGCAAACCGGAAAACATCTCCGGTTGCCTGCTTTGTGGAGGAAGCGGACTGGAAGGAAGTGGCGGCAGGCAGAGAAGATCTGGATCAGTGCTTTTTAGAGACGATGAAAGCGCTGATTGGCGATCGAAATGTTAGTTGTGTCTATCTGATTGGCGAAGGCTTTTTGGGAGAATGGTATCAGGAATCGCTTCGGTTTCTGTGCCAGGAACGCCGGGTATTTCTGGGAAACAACCTTTACAGCAAGGGAGCTTGTTATGCGGCCCGTCAGCGTATGACACCCGGCAGCGTTTCCGAAGGGTATGTGTTCCTCGGAAAAGATATGTTAAAGGCGAACATCAGTCTGTATGCGGAAAAGCGTGGGCAGGACAGCTGCCAGCCGCTTCTGGATGCCGGGACGAACTGGTACGATGCAAAGGCGGAGATTGACTTCTTACTGGAAGAGGAGAATCGCTTTTCGCTGCGGATTACACCGCTAAACGGCGGCGAGATCCGGGATGTGGAGATCGCGCTGACCGGACTTCCACAGCGTCCGGCGCGCACAACGCGCATCCATCTGCAGATCGACATGGCGGATCTGACGACGCTGCGCCTGAACATGGAAGATTTCGGCTTCGGAGAGTTCTTCCCGGCGACGCACCAGTTCTGGGAGAAGACGATTTCGATCGGGGAGAAGGATACTGCGGCAGGCAGCAGCACTGCAGCCCAGGCGTCAGCAGGTGCCGATACGACAGACACTGCAACTGTGGCGTCAGAACAGAGTGCAGCAGGCGCTGATGCAAAATCCGCTGCACCGCCGGTTTTGGCAGAATCATAGACGAATTTTAGAGGAAAATCATGGGACGTGTATATCTGTGTCTGGGGCAGAACGCAGAATTGCCCTACTATTTTGAAAAAGCAAAAGTACATATCTGGAATATCGAAGAACTGTGCTATTTTATTCGGGAAAACGCATGGATAATGGAGCCGGAGCTGCTGACAAAAGAGCTGATCGACTGGGTTGCGCAGCAGTGCGGTTTGCCAAAGCTTGCGGTGCTGTTAAATGACAGCCTGAAAGAAGAGGACTGTGTGACGGCGTTTGCGGCATGTCTGTTTTCGTATACCGGATACTGTCCGCAGGAGCAGGTGCTGCAGGTGCAGAAAATCCTGCAGACGAATGCGGGAAACAACGAAACCGACCGGGCGAAGGCACGGGGGGATTATTTCCTCGAATCCGGAAAATATTTCCGCGCGCTGCAGGAATATGAGCCGCTGATGAAACAGCTGACCGGCGCAAAGCCGGAGATCGTCGGGAGTGTGTATCATAATGCGGGCTGCGCTTATGCAGGTCTGTTTTTGTTCGATCGGGCGGCTGCCGCGTATGAAAAAGCGTGGAAGCTTCTGCGGGATAAAAGAAGCGCGGCCGGATTTCTGGCGGCAAAACGGATGGGACTGTCTGAGCAGGAATATGTGGATTTTCTGGCGAAAAATCCAGAGCTGTACCAGATTTCGCTTCTGGTGGAGGAACAGCTAAAGGACTGCAGGCAGAAATGGCAGGGTACGCCAGGACAGGCCTTTTGTGCGTCCATGGAGGGGGCTTTGCAAAATGGTTCCGGAGATATTTGCCAAAAGCAGCTGGCAGATAAAATCAAAGAGCTGGAAAAAGAATACCGGGAAGCGGTTTCGTGATACCAGAGTTGTTATCGTAAGATGAGGCAGCCACACGTCAGTGCAGCTGCCTCATCTTTTCTGTAAAAGGAACATAAAAATTCCTGGCGGCTTGTATTTACAGCTTATGAAAAGTCGGTACCCGTTTCTCAAATGTGCAGTAATAAGAGAATCCGCATGCTTTCAGCACGTCAGCTGCGTGGTCGAAATGGCGTCCAATATCCTCCGGGCGGTGTGCATCGGAGCCGACTGTGATGATCTCACCGCCTTTTTGACGGTACTGACGGATGAATTCAGCGCAGGGATGCTGTTCCTTTAAGCCCTTATCCAGACCGGCGGTGTTGATTTCGATACCTTTGCCGTTGGCGATCAGCGTTTCAATGATGGGGTCAAAAATATCTGCATACTGCCCATAGCAGTAGTTTAAATCCTTTGTTTTGCTGTAACGGATCACATAGTCGATATGTCCGTAAATATCGAAATTGGTAAAGGAGCGGATGGATGTCAGGATTTCATTAAAGTAGGCGCGGTAGCCCTCCTCAGTTGAGATTCCTTCATAATAAGAGGGAAAAGCAGGATCCTGATGCTGTACGACATGGGTGGAGCCGATGATAAAGTCAAAATCATAGGATCTTGCGTAGTCGGAAATTTCTTTGAGGTAATCTGGCTGGAGTCCCAGTTCAACGCCGAATTTAATATTAATCTGTTCCCCGAATTTCTCCCTGGCGCGGAGCAGATCATAGAGATAGGAATCGGTATTTAATAAAAACATGTCTTCGGGACACTCTTTGGAAGCAGGATAGTGCAGGTCCATATGCTCGGTAAAGCATATTTCCTGATAACCGAGTGCGATGGCGCGCGCTGCCATGTCCTGCATCGGCGCTCTGGAGTCTCCGGAAAAGCTGGAGTGCATATGATAGTCTGCTAAAATTGGCATGAAAAACTCCTCCTGTTGGTGTTTGTTGATTTTTCATTCCAAAGTATAGCATAAAAACGACGTATGTTTCCAATATTTTTAATTTTACATCTTGATATTTTGAAACAAATTAGGTAGAATAATTGTGCTGATAAAATTTTGTCAAGCATACTGCCCTTTGATCGGACAGCCTGTCTGACAAAAGAATTTCAAAACATTTTTAGGAGGAAACTAAAATGGCAGTAAAAGTAGCAATTAATGGTTTTGGCCGTATCGGTCGTCTGGCTTTCAGACAGATGTTTGGCGCAGAAGGATTTGAGATCGTTGCAATCAACGACCTGACATCTCCCAAGATGCTGGCTCACTTACTGAAATATGATTCCACTCAGGGCAGATATGCACTGGCTGATAAGGTTGAAGCAGGCGAAGATTCCATCATCGTTGATGGCAAAGAGATCAAGATCTACGCTAAGGCTAACGCAGCAGAGCTTCCTTGGGGCGAAATCGGTGTTGACGTAGTTCTGGAGTGCACCGGCTTCTACACCTCTAAGGCTAAGGCTCAGGCTCATATCGATGCAGGCGCTAAGCACGTTGTTATTTCTGCTCCTGCAGGCAACGATCTGCCTACCATCGTTTACAATGTAAACCATGAGTCCCTTACCAACGAAGATACCATCATCTCCGCTGCATCCTGCACAACCAACTGTCTGGCACCTATGGCTAAGGCTCTGAACGACAGCTTCCCGATCCAGTCTGGTATCATGTGCACCATCCACGCTTACACTGGCGATCAGATGACTCTGGATGGACCTCAGAGAAAAGGCGATCTGAGAAGATCCCGTGCAGCAGCTGTAAACATCGTTCCTAACAGCACTGGCGCAGCTAAGGCAATCGGCCTGGTTATCCCTGAACTGAACGGCAAGCTGATCGGTTCCGCTCAGCGTGTACCTACCCCTACAGGTTCTACCACCATTCTGACTGCAGTTGTTAAGGGCAACCCTACAAAGGAAGCAATCAACGACGCTATGAAGGCTGCTTCTAATGAATCCTTCGGTTACAACACCGATGAGATCGTATCCAGCG
>ERZ772819.2334-NODE-2334-length-14369-cov-6.137278_pt1 | contig 14369 bp, 20 predicted proteins | sample MGYA00580860_ERZ772819 | MGnify/ENA primary metagenome ERZ772819 (study PRJEB29015, sample SAMEA2737683) | human gut metagenome | biome: human gut; feature: human-associated habitat; material: faeces | place: China | collected 2012 ...
AGAATTTTTTTCTAAATCTTCAGTATATGGATCACTTATTTCATTCTCAATTTTCGCATTCTCATTAAGATATGGTATAGTAATTGTTTTGAATTTTTCAATTTGCTCTATTGTTGGTCGCAAACTCTCATTTTGTGCTGTCCACTCATCCCACTCTGCATTTATGCTAGCAATTGTAAACGAAATATTATCAACACTATATTTTTCAAAATACTCCACATACTTTTCAAAACTATCTATATTGTCTCTTAAAATTACATTGTTAATAAACACATGTAATTTTGTCTGTGAATGATTGTTTTTATCTGCAATATACTTAAGTAATTTTTTTGTATTATTAGAAATACCCTGTTTTCCCATTAGTCGATCATTAATCTCTTCAACAGGACTGAGAACCGAAATTGTTATATTGTTCAACCCAGCCTCAAGATATTTGTCTAGTAATTCCTCATTAATAGCAAAAGCATTTGTATTTAATGAAACTGTCATTTTTTTCTTTGAAGCATATGCGATTATATCCACCAAGTCTTTTCTTATAGTCGGCTCGCCTCCTGAAAGTGTTACTGCTTTACACCCCAAATTATAAATACCGTCCAATACTTTCGTTATTTCATTGAAACTTAATTCATCCCTTCGTTCTGTTTCACTATCATATATGTAATTATGAAGTCCACACATAACGCAATTTGCATTACATTTCCAGTTAACCCTTATCTCCGCATCAATTATCTTATATGCTTTACATTCTTTAACAGATTCAGAAAACTGCTTTTTATTTCTATATATATCTTTAAGTATTTTGTATTCACTTAGCATTTATCTTTTTCTCCCAATGTAATTCCTCTAAAGGCATGTAATCTTCCTTTTCATAAACGTTGCTCCACCTTTTTTTAAAAATCAATCCATTTTTTATTGTAACTCTAACAAACGCAATTCCCTCACTATTTTGAGTTGTACCGTGCTCATAATGATACATTTCCACATCAGGGCAATACATTATCTTATACCCTTTTTGTCTTATTCTATAACAAAAATCCACGTCCTCAAGATTGACTGGATAATATATATCATCAAAATATCCACACTCATCAAATATACTTCGTTTCATCAACCAGCATGCAGCGGGATATCCTTGTAAAACTCTTGGTTTATTGTAATTTTCATCACTTCTATTTTTTCCTTGACCCCAATATCCAATTCTTCCTTCCTTAGTAACGCCTAATCCTATTTGTTGAATAATATCAGTATTGGGGTACAACATTTTAGGTTCGCCGTCGGTACTAAGGAGGATGCTCCGAATCTGGCGGCCCTCTATATCAACGACGATGACCTTGCAGCCAAGCTCGCTGAGGTCGAGGACCGCGCGCCGCGGTATCAGGCTATCAAGGAGGGAAAGGTCGAACCGCGCCGTTGCGAGCATTGCGCCTATTGTCGGGCGACCAAACGACTCACGGCCATTTTGGACTACAGGGAGATGAATTACCTTGCTGAATAAAATCTTCATCATGGGACGTCTGACCCGTGATCCAGAGCTGCGCCATACGCAGAGTGGAACGGCCGTCGCGTCGTTTTCCCTCGCTGTGGATCGAGACTTCAAGGAGCAGGACGGCAGCAGAGCGACAGACTTCATTGATTGTGTTGCATGGCGATCCAGCGCGGAATTTGTGGATAAATACTTCTCCAAAGGTCGCATGGCTGTGGTTGAAGGCCGACTCCAGATCCGTGACTGGACGGACAAGGACGGCAACAAGCGCCGCAGCGCCGAGGTCATCGTGAACAGCATTTATTTCGGAGACAGCAAAAAGGACGGAGATTCTTCCACCGGAAACTACCGTGCAGCTGGCGCTCCGGTCGATGTGAGCGCGTCCGACTTTACGGACGTCGAAGACGATGGCGAGTTACCGTTCTGATCTTGCCGCAGAAATCAAAGAGCGACTTACCGCACGACAGGTCATTGAGGATTACGGTTTCCATCCTAACCGAGCAGGTTATATCCAGTGTCCATTTCATGCTGGTGACAGACACGGAAGCCTGAAGATCTATGACGGCGATAAGACGGGCTGGCATTGCTTCGGCTGTGGGGCCGGTTCCACCGTCATAGACTTTGTGATGAAGCTCTTCAATATCAATTTCCGGCAGGCATGCTTGCGCCTTGATGCCGATTTTTCCCTTGGATTGACAGGCAAAACGTCCAGTGCGGCGGAGATATCCGCTGTACTGGCTGCCCGCCGGCAGGAAGCAGAGAGAAAAGCAGCGGCGGATCGTGAATACCGCAGGAAAGCTGCAGAGCATTGTTATTGGTGGCAAGTCAAGAAACTGTTTGAGCCGGACAATGCAGACGCGGATGTCGGTTACATTCACCCGTTGTATGCAGAAGCAATAAAACGACTACCAAGCCTTGAATACTGGCTTGATGAACATTTGGGGGATTGAGTTTTGGGAAACGATACGCAAAAACCAGCCAGATGGAGTTACACAGCGGAGGACTTTCTGGAATCTACTGCGCCATACGAAGAGCTGGAAAAATGCAATGGCGATCCATTCCTCCAGCAGCGTATGATCGAGGCAATGAGTAAATACGCCGCAAGCATCGGCTTCCGCGGCCTGAAGCTCATGTACAAGCGCTACCAGCAGAGCATCCGAACATCACAAGGAGCCTATATCGGCGAAAATCCAACAAATTTTGAGAATCAGCCTATTGAACTTGATGCTGGGAAGTGGGAGGCGGATGACAGCGGTGTGCGGAGATCAGACGGGTTTGGAGATGCTGTTGCCTGCCCGCACCCGATTCTTCCTGTCGAACGGCTGGTAAACATTGATACCGGTGAAGAAAAGCTGAGGCTTGCGTTCCGGAAGGGAGCCATCTGGCGAAAGATTATCGTGAGCAAGGTTATACTCGCCAATGCGAATAAAGTGACTGAACTGGCCGGCTGTGGCGTGGCAGTCACGAGTCAGAATGCCCGTGCCTTTGTAGAGTACATATCGGACATCGAGAACCTCAACTATGATGTGATCCCAGAACGGAAAAGCATCGGACGCTTCGGATACATTCCGGATGAAGGCTTTTCCCCCTTCGTGGACGGTCTGATCTTCGATGGCGACGCCAGTTTTGCCGCGATGTTCCAGACGGTGCGCAGTCACGGCTCTGAAGCAAAGTGGCTGGATATTGCCGCAGAAGTGAGGGCGATGTCCACGACGGCAAAAATCATTCTTGCAGCGTCTTTCTCCAGCGTGCTTCTTGAGCCGCTCGGCTGTCTGCCATTCTTCGTGCACCTCTGGGGCGTTGACTCCGGCACCGGTAAGACCGTCGCTTTGATGGTGGCTGCAAGCGTTTGGGGCGATCCGGCTATCGGCAACTACGTCAAGACCTTTGACGGCACCGTCGTCGGCCTTGAAAAGACTGCGGCGTTTCTCAATGAGCTGCCGCTGTGCCTCGACGAGCTGCAGCTTGCCAAGGACAGCAAAGGCCGCACGAATTTTGATGTCTACAAGCTTGCACAGGGCGTTGGACGAACCCGCGGCAACCGTGCCGGTGGCGTCGATCTGACACCGACCTGGCATAACTGTATTCTCACAACGGGAGAAAGCCCGCTGACCGGACAAGCCTCCGGCGCCGGTGCGGTCAACCGTGTTATTGACATTGAATGCAAAGCGTCTCAGGCTGTTATAAAGGACGGTATGCATGTCTCCGGTATGGTCAAGCGCAACTATGGCTATGCCGGCAAACGGTTCGTGGAGGAGCTCTATAAGCCAGGCGTGATCGATCAGATCGCACCGCGGTATCAAGAGCTGTTCCGGGATCTGAGCGATCGAGACACGACTGAGAAACAGGCTATGGCGGCCGCAGCGATCGTCCTCGCGGACGAATTGGCGTGCCAGTGGATCTTCGCCGGCGCGCAGAAGCCGATCACCGTGGAAGAGATCTCCGAGTTTCTCGCGTCCAAGGCGGCAGTGTCAGCCGGTGACCGCGCTTATAAATACCTCTGCGGATGGGTAGCGCAGAACAGCAATCACATGGTCGGCCGCTCGGAAACAATCGACGTTTACGGAAGTATCGAGGACGGAAAGGCATATATCATCCGGCCGATCTTTGAACGTGCTCTCTCTGATGCAGGATATTCGACCGCTGCCACGCTGTCTCACTTGAAGGAAGCTGGACTGATCGAAACGCGCGGCCGTGCTATGACCAAATGCAAACGCATCAACGGTGTACAGACGGAGTGCATCTGTCTGACACTACCTCTCCTTTCCGAAGATGAAGAGGAGAGCGGCGAGGAACTGCCGCTGTAAATGCGGAAAAGTGCGGAGCTGCGCGGTACATCTGTTACGCGCCCGCAAGCCCTTGTGTCGCAAGTCTTTGACGGCATTTTTCAGAGGGGCGCGGAACTGAGGAACACGATATACACCCCTATAGGAAAAGTTTGTGCGAGTGTGGGAATTAACGGAAATTTAACGTACACGCAAAAGGCGAGGAAATTTTCACATTTTATGTTCCGCAGTTCCGCACATACCCGCAAACCCTTATGCCGCAAGGCTTTGACGTGCGGAACAAGTTTTCCGCGATGCTCCGCAGTTACGCACAAAAGGAGCAAAAAATGAAATTACGAGACTATCAAATCGACTGCATCGACACGATCGAAGCGCAGCCACCGGGCGCGTACCTTGCTCAGATGGCGACAGGGCTCGGCAAGACGGTAACCTTTGCAAACCTCCCGCGGCACGGGAAGCGTATGCTGATTCTCTCTCACCGTGAGGAGCTGGTAGAGCAGCCGCGCAAATACTTCGATTGTTCCTTCGGCGTCGAGCGTGCAGCACTCCGAAGCTACGATGAGGAGGTCGTCAGCGCGTCGGTTCAGTCCCTTGTGCGCCGTCTGCACCGCTTCCAGCCAGATGAATTTGGCTTAATTATCTGCGACGAGGCACACCACGCCGCAGCAAATACTTACCGGAAGATCTTCGACCACTTCACACCGGACAAGCTCATCGGTTTTACTGCGACGCCGAACCGCGGCGATAAGGTTCGTCTGGATACAGTGTTCTCCAAGATCATCTTCCAGAGAGATCTTCGCTGGGGCATTGAGCACGGATATCTCTGCGACATCTTCTGCCGGCGTGTCAACATCGGCTATGACCTGAGCCAAGTCCACACACAGCGGGGGGACTATGCGCCTGGTGAGCTGGATGAAGCAATGGAAGGCACGGCTGACGCAATCGCGCAGGCATACCGAGAGCTGGCCACCGGTGCAACACTGATCTTCGCTGTCAGTGTCCACCATGCCGAAGAGATTGCAAAGCGGATTCCTGGCGCTGTAGTAGTCACTGGCGAGACCAAGGATCGTGCTGCCATTATCAAGGCGTTTACCGCTGGTGAGATTCCTTGCATCGTAAACTGCATGGTTTTCACAGAGGGCACCGATATTCCCCGCGTGGAGACGGTTATCATCGCCCGTCCTACACAATCTGAATCGCTCTATGCGCAGATGGTCGGGCGCGGGCTGCGGCTATATCCAGGAAAAGAAAAGCTCAATCTGATCGACTGTGTTGGCATTACGGGCCGCTCATCGCTTTGCACAGCGCCTTCGCTGCTCGGGCTGGATATGTCTAACGTACCGGTACGCAAAGCCAACGAAGTTGTGGGCGACATTTTTGACCTGCCGGCAAAGATTGAAGCTGCCAGCGATGCGCCGGAGAGCTGGATTCGCAATATCGAGATTGTTGATCTCTGGGCGAAAGGACAGAAATACAACACCCATGACATTAACTTCTTCAAAATGCCGGATGGTTCACTTGTGTGTTCGCTGAAAGATAAACAGAAAATCACCATTCCCTGCCCAGACGCTCTCGGCATGGTCTGCATGCCGGATGGCACCCGCTGCAAAATGCAGGAAGCTCTCGATCTCGCGTATTGCCAGCTGATTCGAGATCATCTGGACTGTCGACATTTGTGGGATCTTCAAATCGTCAAAAAGTGGGGGCGCATGCCAGCAACCGAACGTCAGTTGGCACTTATCCGCAAGCGATGCCAGGGCTACGACCCAGCGGGGTTGAGCAAAGGCGATGCCAGTCAAATCATTAACCGTCTATTCAACGAGCCAAAGAAAAGGGGGATGCGCTTATGAAGCTGTATGTAACAAAAGCAGAGGACCGAGATCTGATGGTCATGATTCTTGCCAGAAATGGTTATACCGTCCGCCAGGGCAAGGAGAAAAAACCTGAAACCAAGCAGACGGTCGCTTTTGTGGAGGTAATTGAGAATGGCAAGTGAATCCAGCCATCAGCAGGCGGTGATTAAATGGTCACAGCAGTCGTCTGTGCGTGAGCGGTATCCGGAGTTGGCTCTGCTGCACCACATCAAGAACGAGACGAAAGAGGGCGCTGCGCAGGTCGCTGTGGATAAGGCGATGGGCGTCAAAAAGGGTGTGCCGGATATGCACCTGCCTGTCGCCCGCGGCGGCTATCACAGCCTCTACATCGAGATGAAGAATGAAACCGGCCGCGCAAACGATGCGCAGAACTGGTGGCTCGAACGCCTGAAGCTGGAGGGTAATTATACCGTGGTCTGCCACGGTTGGCAGTCTGCGGTGAACATCCTCACATGGTATCTCGGACTGGGTGAATACCATGCCTGAGTTTGCCCTGCCTTATGAGCAGGCTGCCATGCATAACGAAGGAATGCCGGCGGGTTTGAGTATCTATGACCAGGCAGCCTATCAGGCCCTCCGGCACCTATACCGCTCGTACCGCATGAAAATCATCGACCGCGCTCAGGCTGCGCATGAAAAGAAGATGATCGTCAAAGCTCGCAACGAGGCTGTCGCTGTTGCTGCATTTGAGCAGAGATGCGCATTTAACCGCGCCGAGACGATTCGACTCACTGAAGCAGCTAAAGCCGCCTGCAGAAAAGATCCCTCTGTTGAAAATGTTATCCGGCTGGTCAATGTACTTGACGGCCTTGAAAGGAGACCTCCCAATGAAGGAAGCGGATATCAATAAAACCGCAATCATCTCCAGACTTAAAGCGTACCGTGAACGCAACGGCGCCAGAGCCTATCGTATCGTGGCTCACTATGTCGGCTCAAAACGCATCTCTGATGACGTGCTTCGTGCCATTGTCAGCAACGCCTACCGTATTTCCGATGAAGCGTGGATGCGCATTGATGCGACGCTTGATGACCTTGAAAAGAAGGAGGCAATGAAGCATGAAAAATAAGCTGGTTGATTTGAATAATCATCTCTTTGCGGAACTGGAACGCCTGAGCGACGAAGATCTGCAAGGTGACGAGCTGACGGCAGAAATCGACCGTGCGAAAGCCATTACGGGCGTTGCGTCTCAAATCATTGCGAACGGCACGCTTGCCCTGAAGGCAAGGGTCATCGCCGATAATAGCTTGTCCGCAGATTTCACCGTGCCTGCGATGCTGGAGGATTGATCCATGCCGAAACGCATCTATCCGCTGGAGCTGCACACTTTCATCACCGAGCACGCTGCTGGCACGACAAACAAGAAGCTCGCAGATCTTATCAACGCACGGTTCGGTGATGGCTATATGACCGAGTCGCAAGTCAAGGCATACCGGAAGAACCATCATCTTCCAAGTGGTTTGCCGAAGGGCCGAGCGACATACTTTTCCAGAATATTTCCTGAACCGGTGGTTCGGTACATCATGGACAACTATGTTGGCACTGGTCCTACTGAAATGGCAGGTAAACTGAATGCAGCATTTGAAACGAACTATACCGTCGCTCAAATCAACGGGTATTACAGCAATCATCATCTCAACTGCGGCATTACCGGCCGTTTTGAAAAAGGACACGTCCCCGCCAACAAAGGTAAGCATCCGCCGACGGTAGGCCGTATGGCAGAAACCCAATTTATGAAAGGCAATTTGCCTCACAATACTAAGCCTATCGGTTATGAGCGAATCAGTAAAGATGGTTATGTTGAGGTAAAGGTCAAGATGCGGCCGAGCAGCCCATATTGCAACGATAACTTCATTCCGAAGCACCGTCTGCTCTGGGAGGCTGAGAATGGCCCCGTTCCAAAGGGCCACAAACTGATTTTTGCGGATGGAGATAAGACTAATATCTCGTTGGATAACCTGTTGCTCATCACTGATGCTCAGATGGCACGGCTGAACAAGAGTGGATTTGTAAAGGTAGATAAGGATCTGACCGTTGCAAGCCTACTTGTCTGTGATGTGATCAGCAAGACAGCACGACGGAAAGAAGAAATGACGAGAGGAAAAAAGCATGAAAAAAACTGTTGAAGTAACCTATTGTGATCGCTGCAGCACGGCGATTGATCCGGACGAGCTTAAGGTTTGTGCGGGATTCGATCTCTGTCAGCCCTGTGCAGCCGAGCTTCAGATTCGTATTAAGGCGTTCGTGGAGGAACTGAAGACACCGGAACGACCGGGAACTGAAGACACAGTTGAGCTGGCTGAGAATCCTCCAGCAGAGCCGATACCAGTATCAGAGCCTCCGATTCAACACGAGACCGTGCCAGAGAAGTATGGCGGCTTTCTGCATCTTAAATGTTCTGGGTGCGGCGCCACTAAGACCTTTTGTGCGAAGAAGCCTATGAGTGTGTACCACTGCTATGACTGCGGCACGGACACAGATCTTACAAACAACCTGACTCCAGTATATGCAAACTGTGAGTGTGGAAAAAGAGCGCGGTATATGACGAACGTGACCGAATGGGGCTTCGACCTTGCTTGTGTGGTCTGTGGTGCACCGGTAGCCGTCGAATATCGGCCGGGCATCAACCAGTACCAGACCTGCGGAAAGTCGTTTGTGAAGTCGCGTAAGCGGAAGAAGTAAGGTGCAATGCGATGAATCGTCAACAGCGCCGCATCAAAGCTATGCAGACGTACTGGCACGGCAGCGTGAGGCTCGCGAGGCGGTAGAAGTTAGCACCGCGAGAGCGCTCATAAAAAAGATACCCCGCACAAGGCGAGGTATCAAGCCAAGAGACATAGTTACTTTTGCTTGCTGCGTGCTTCGAGTTCTTTCTGCTCTTCTCTGACGCATTTGGGGCAGGCGGGATTCCCATTATCAAGTGTTTCATACTCAGACGCAGGGAACATTTTGCCGCAAACAGGGCACTGCATCAATTCATCCATGGTAATACCTCCTCGTTTTTTGTTCTAATAATTATAATTCTTTTTTTGAAACGTGTAAAGGAAAAAATGAAATGCGAGTAATCTACAAAGTGCTCGGCGGCAAGCCGGAGGTCCGGGATATACCCAATACCCTTGAGGAACTACAGGCTAGCATTGGCGGCTATATAGAGGCGTGTACGTTCGCTACAAACGCCACCGTCATCTGCAACGAGGTTGGAGTACTTCGATTAAATTGATTGAAACCCAACAGATGCGAGCCCGAAACAGCCTAATTTTGGCCCTGCAATGTGTTACATGACCTGTTGGGTGTAAAGCCGGTATTGGCAAAGCTTTGCGGAACGTAAAACCGGTATTTTTTATGCATGGTCTGACTACTATGCCAACCCAGCAGATGGGCGTCAAAATTTGAGTGCACCGGCAACGGCGCACGAGAATTTTGACGTCCCACAGGAAGAGAGAAAAGTAACTTTTTCGAGTGTTTGAACATGTCCGATTTTAGAGTTTTTTTGAGATGCAAAAAGGGGATACTCGTTGACAACTCTCAAACCGTTGGGAACGCTACGTTTTTTCTGCTTGCGCGTGCAAGTTTTTTACCCAAGCTATAGACACCTACGGTAAAATGGCGTTCCGTAATTCAGTAATTATAAAACTTTTGAGGAGAGGAAAAGAAATGGTGCTTGAAGCTATGCAGTACTCGGCGGCAGTATTGTGGGTCATTGCCGCACTACTATGGATCCGCAATCAGGTCCGTATAAAAAGGGCTATCACAGAACTGAATCGTGAGGTCTCAAAGCTAAAGGAGTCTGACAATGACCAGCCAGGAAAAGTGCTTTCCGCGGAAGCTACAGTCAATGAGGGAGCGGCGTCATCTCTCACGGCAGAGGCTGGCAGATCTGTGCGGTATAAGTCAGAGCACGATTGCTAAGTATGAAAGGGGCGAAAGATTCCCTACGATAGACGTGCTCATCATGCTGGCAGACCTTTTTGACACCTCTATTGACGAACTTGTCGGGCGAAAATAATTTTTTAGGGGTGGGACTCTCTGTACATTATTGCCCTCCAAACCCATGTTATGCTGAGTATGGGGGGAGCGTTTTTTCTCCACGACTCACTGCGAAATGACAGATGGATGCGGTGGGTGGCCGAGGAGCTCTCTTGGAGAAGAGCTTCTCGGCCTTTTTCATTGTTTACGAAAGGAATGCAGCGATGCTGAGATCATGCCCGTATTGTGGCCGGATTCATCCGAGAGGATACATCTGCCCTAAGAAGCCGAAGCAGGCGAAGCACCGCAACAGTAAGACGTCTGGATTCCGCAAGACGTATACCTGGCAGAAAAAGCGGGAACAGATCGTACGGCGTGACTTTCATCTTTGCAGAGTTTGCAATGAGGGAAGCTACGGTGTCTTCGGAGTGCCAGGGCTGGATCAGGAGTTGTCGGTGCATCACATTGAACCGCTGGAAGAGAGATTCGACCTGCGGCTTGATGATAGTAACCTTCTGACCTGCTGCAGCAGGCATCATCGCATGGCTGATGACGGGGAGATCCCGAGAGACTACCTCCACGAACTTGCGGAGGCATCCCCCCGGTGGGATTGAGATATCTCGGTGGATCCGTGTCAAGACCAACAGCAGCCCCCTGAACAGGATGAAGTTTAGAAATGGGAAATTGCCCGCGAGACGAGAGGAGGGTGGAAAGTGGCAAGACCGAGTAAGTCGGTTCGCGTGAAGACTGGCGCGATCGCCAGCGATGTCGAAGCAGTCCGTCAGGACGTGGAGGACAAGCTGCGAGGCGAGAACGTTCCACCCGAGCCGCCGGCAGATCTGACGGATGGACAGCGCGAGATTTTTCAATTTATCGTGAGCGGTCTGGTAGCAAGCGACATCCTCGGCCAGCTTGACGTCTTCGCTCTGGAGAGTACGGCCGTGGCCATTGACCGCCTGCGCTATATCAACGGCCTGATCGACGCTGATCCGGGACTCGTGATGCACACCGGCTTGCAGAATGCCCGTGCGAAATATCAGAGCGACCTATGGCGAGGCTGTAATGAACTGTGCCTCTCGCCCCAGGCCAGGGCCAAGATCGGCTCTCTGGCCGCGCAGAAACAGAAGAAGGAAAAGGACCCGCTGCTGGCGGCCCTGAGCGACGATGATTGACCAGAGCCGCGCCTATCAGTATGCCAAGTGGTGTACGCAGCGCAGCAATCGGAAGGTCGGTAAGTATGTAAAGCTCCAGGCGAAAAAGTGGCTGAAGATCGCGGACGGAAAGCATAAGGAAGCCTACATCAGTGAAAAGGCCTATCGGAAGATCTGCAAACTTCTAAAGCTGATGGTGCACCCGGATCTCCACTGCTCCATGTATGACGGCCTTGAAGATTATGCCTGGTTCCTGATCGTGGCCGTATTCTGTACGCGGCGGCGTGAGGACGACCGGCGCTTCTATCAGACCGCTATTCTTGAGATCGCCCGAAAGAACTTCAAGACCTTCAACTCCGCAATCATCTTCATTCTGGGGATGCTGACGGAGCCCCGCTTCTCCCGTTTCTTCTCTGTGGCGCCGGACTTCAAGCTGTCCTCGGAGCTGCGGCTGGCCGTGCGCAAGATCATCAAGGTCTCGCCGGCACTGACGAAGTATTTCAAGATCAACAGGGATCTGATCACCTGCCTGATCAACGAGATCGAATACACACCCCTCGCATATTCCAACGACGGCATGGACGGCCGTCTGGCAAATGTCTTCTTGGCGGACGAGGCCGGCGCGCTGGACAGCTATCCGGTGGAGGCCATGCGATCTTCTCAGATCACCCTCGTCAACAAGCTGGGCATTATCATTTCCACGCAGTACCCCAACGACAATAACGTGATGATCGATGAGATCGACATTGCGAAAAAAGTTCTGGATGAGGTGCTGGACAAAGAGAACGTCTTCGCGCTGCTCTATGAGCCAGATGACGCGCTCCGGAAAAAGTGGGAGACCGATGACCTGGTCATCTACCAGGCAAACCCTGTTGCGGTGAACAACAAAGAGGTCTTTGAGTCGATCAAGGATCTCCGGGCCATGGCCATTCTCTACGAAAACAAGCGGGAGAACTTCCTCTGTAAGCACTGCAACATCATGTACAAGGGCCTGGGCGTCGAGGGCTATGTGGACGTGCAGAAGGTCAAGCGCTGCCGGATCACTGAGGATCTGGCCTTCTGGCGGGGCCGCCGTGTTTGGGTAGGCTTCGACCTGTCCCAGACGGACGACAACACGTCCGTGGCCATGGTGACAGAGGCGGACGGGGTGATCCACGCCAAGGTGTGGGGTATCCTGCCGAAAGACCGCATCGAGGTCAAATCCAAGAAAGAGAATGTGGACTACAAGAAGCTGATTGCCTCCGGCAACTGCTTTGCCGAGGGTGAGGAGGTCATCGACTACGGCTTCGTGGAGCGGTGGATCCTGGGCATGGCCGAGAAGTACGGCGTGGAGGTCATGCAGATCGGCTATGACCGTTATAACGCCATCTCGACCGTGCAGAAACTGGAGGCCGCTGGCATGGAATGCGTGGAAGTGAAGCAGCACTCATCGGTGCTGCATCCGCCCACCAAGCTGCTCCGTGAGGCGATCCTGAAGAAGGAATTTGCCTACGACGAGAACCGACTGCTGGAGATCAACTTCCAGAATGCGCGGTGCACAGAGGATACGAACCTGAATAAATACGTGAACAAGAAGAGATCTGCCGGCAAGGTGGATATGGTCGTTTCCATCATCATTGCCGTATATCTGATGCAGCAGGCCATGCTGTTCGATAAATCGATGGACTGGGCAATCCAGACTTAACAGGAGGATACGCGCCGATGTGGCCATTCAAACGAAAAGAGAATAGGGCTGAAACCGCAGCGGTGGCCGGGGCTCCTACGATGGCGGATCTGATCCTGGCCATTATGCAGAGCGGGGGGTCGACCAGAGATAAGGCCATGCAGATCCCGACCATTTCCGGTTCCATTGACCTGATTGCCAATATCGTCGCCGCTACGCCGCTGGGCCTATACCGCGATGAGGGCGGAAAGGCCGTTGCCATCACCGATGATCCCCGTGTATTTCTGCTGAATGATGATACTGGCGACACGCTGAACGCAAACGAGTTCTGGCGGGCCATGATCCGGGACTACTATCTCGGCAAGGGCGGGTATGCCTACATCGATCGGAGCGACTTCGGAGAGTTCCGCAGCGTCCATTACATTGACGAGTCGAATATTTCCATCCTGAAGAACACAGATCCCATCTTCAAGGACTTCAATATCGCCGTCAACGGGGTTTCCTACTATCCGCACAACTTCCTGAAGATCCTCCGAAACACGAAGGACGGAGCCGAAGGGATGCCTATCACGAAGGAAAACAGCCAGCTGATCGAGTCCATGTACCTCACGCTGGTGCTGGAAAGTCACATGGCGGCCAGAGGCGGCAATAAGCGAGGGTTCCTGCAGGCCGAAAAGCGTTTGGAGCAGGGGCAGATCAACGATCTGCGCACAAAATTTCAAAGCATGTACTCCAACGCAGATAAAGAGCCCTTTGTTGTGCTGAACCAGGGACTCAGCTTCAAGGAAATCTCGGATACCGCCGTGGAAATGCAGCTCAATGAGAACAAGGAGACGAATGCGGTGGAGCTTGCGAAGCTGTTCCACGTCTCTCCGGAGGCCCTGAGCGGCAAATCCGGCGCGGATGTAGTAGAAGGCCTTGCAAAGATGGCTGCCATTCCGCTGATGACCGTCATTCAGTGCGCACTGAACCGGGACATGCTGCGGGAATCCGAAAAACACGCTGAACACCCGCTTTACTGGGCCTTTGACACCAAAGAACTTCTGAAGGGCGATATGAAGACGCGGTTTGACGCCTACAAGGTCGCCCTGGAGTCCAACTTCATGCAGATCGATGAGGTGCGCTATCAGGAAGACTTGGCGCCGCTGGGCCTGTCCTGGATCAGACTGGGGCTGCAGGATGTTCTGTACGATCCCAAAACCAAGCGGATCTATACACCCAATACCGGGCAGGTCTCTGTGATGGGCGAGCAGACGCTCAATCCCCCACAGGAGCCGCCCGTAAAACAGAAGGAGGAGCCTGACGCATGATGAATATTGAAGTCCGTGCGGACGGAGCACGGATCACCGGATATGTCAACGTGACAGAGAAGAAAAGCCGGCCGGTGATTACGCCGCGGGGCAAGGTGATCGAGGAGATCGAGGGGGCAGATGAGAATGCGGACAGCC
>ERZ772819.2341-NODE-2341-length-14334-cov-4.599202_pt1 | contig 14334 bp, 10 predicted proteins | sample MGYA00580860_ERZ772819 | MGnify/ENA primary metagenome ERZ772819 (study PRJEB29015, sample SAMEA2737683) | human gut metagenome | biome: human gut; feature: human-associated habitat; material: faeces | place: China | collected 2012 ...
TTGATCAACTCCAAAATTCTTTTTCAGAACTGTATTTCCATGATTTTTGGCGTGCCCTTCGAGCCCAAGAGCGACCGTCCTGTTTATTGCAGCGACTGCTTCGCCAAGATGCGCGAGAACGGCTAATCGCTGATTCAGTAAATTGTAAAAGCGGCTGTCCACCGAGGTGGACAGCCGCTTTTTACTTCAAGTCGGGTATCAGCCCTCCCGCACATAGTCATAGGCCGTGCGCAGGGTGCCGCTGGAGGCGTAGATATTCCCGCATTTCCGGAAGCCGTAGCCTTCAATGGCGGCCTGCATGGCGCGGTTATCCGCGTGGGTGTCCACCCGCACATAGTCGGAAAGGCCGGTGCAAAAGTCGAAACAGGCCCGGGACACGCCGCGGACCGTGCCGCTTGAGGCCAGGCGGTGGATGGTGCCGTAGGGCCGGTCCGCGTGCCACCGTCCGTTCAGCAGCACCTGATAGGTGGGCTCGTCGCCGATGATGAAGGAAAAGGTCCCCACAACGGTTCCGTTCTCCGTGAGCACATAGCTGTCGCCCCAGGCAATGTCCGGCAGCAGCTCGGGAAGGCCCGGATAGTCGCCGCCCCACTGGGTGGGGTTGCCGTGGGCGGCCATGTACGCCTTGGCGGCCCGGAAGATCTCCAGAATGGCGGGGACGTCATCGGTCGTACTCTTTCGGATCTCCATGGCGTTATTTCTCCGTGCTCTTGTTGGCGAAAATGACGCCCAGGGTGATCAGCACCGCCCCCAGGATGCTCATCCAGCTGATTTTCTCGTCCAGCAGCAGCCAGCCCACCACCACGGTGACAAAGGGGGAGGCGTACAGGTAGTTGTTGGTGACTACCACGCCCAGGCGCTTGAAGGCGATGTTCCAGATGGCGAAGCACACGGCGTTGCCGAATACGCCCAGAAACAGCCAGGAGATCAGGATATTGGGCTGGGTGAACAGGGGCGTCAGACTGGGCAGACCGTCCGTCAGCAGCACCAGAGGCAGGGAGGTCAGGAAGGCCCACAGGAACACCCGGCGGGTCACCAGGAAGTTGTCATACCGCTCGGTATATTTCTTCACCAGGATGGAGTATACCGCCCACATCAGGGCGGCGGCCAGGGCCAGCAGGTCCCCCAGAGGGCTCAGGTGGAAGGACAGGGTGCCGTTGAGCACCACCAGCACCACACCGGCAATGGCCACCACCGCGCCGATGTATACCAGCTTTCCCAGCTTTTCGCCCTTCCGGGAGAACAGCTGGGCCAGAATCACCGTCAGAATCGGGGACATGGATACCAGAATGCTGACGTTAGCGGCAGAGGTGTGGGCCGAGGCAGTATTTTGCAGGAAAAAGTAGAAGCTGCCGCCGGTGATGCCGATGAGGATGAACATCAGCTCGTCCTTCCAGGGGAGCTTCATGGTTTTGGGCCGCAGGGCCCACAGGGTCAGGTATGCAAGCCCCATCCGCAGGGGGATGATCTGGGTGGGGGTGTAGGCCGTCAGCATGACCTTGGTCAGCACGAAGCAGCTGCCCCAGACCAGGATGGTGAACAGGGCATAAATATGCCCCAGGGTTTTCTCTTTCATGGTTCTTCTCTCCTCTTTCTATCCTCGCGTTTGGTTTGCGGACCCGCAAAATGCCCGGCACTGCCGGGCATTTTGCTTGGGTTTGGGTTTAGGTTGCCTGCGTCAATCCTGGGGCAGGGTGGGGGTCTCACCGTTCAGGACCTGCTGGATCAGGCCCTTGGCGGTGTTGATCTGTGTGGCGTTGGGCCACATGACCCACAGCTCCTCGCCTCCGGCGGAGTAGCACGGCTCTATGCCGCCCTCGCCGCTGACGGAGTAGCTGGTGATGTTCCAGTGGACGTTGTCCCGCAGCTGCATCTGCACTAGGCTGCTGATGTCCTCATAGGTCAGGCTGGTGATGAAGGAGGTGGACACGGCGTCCAGCACCTTCTGATAGCCCTTGAGGATGGCAGGGGAGGAGGCCTTGTCCACGATGGCACGGATCACGGCCATCTGATTCTTGCCCCGCTGGTTGTCGCCGTCGTCAAAGGCGTGGCGCTCCCGGGCGAAGCACAGGGCCTGCTCGCCGTTGAGGTGGTTGATGCCCTTGGTGAAGGTGTAGCCCGCCATGTGGATGCCGTCGCCGTTTTCGTTTGGCACCTCCATGCCTACGGTGGTGAACTCATAGTCGGAGTTCACGTCCACGCCGCCCAGGGCGTCCACGATCTTCTTCAGTCCGGCGAAGTTCACCCGGGCGTAGTAATCCGCCTCCACGCCGTAGAGATTCCCCAGAACGGCGGCGGACTCGTCGATGCCGTACATACCGGCATGGGTCAGCTTGTCCCGCTGGCCGTTGCGGGCCAGGGGCACATAGTAGTCCCGGGGGGTATTGATCAGCAGGATCTGGTGGGTCCGGGGATGGATCACCGCCAGAATGTTCACGTCGCTGAGGCTCTGGATATTGATGTCCGAGCTGCGGGCGTCGATGCCGCTGCAATAGACGACGAAGGGCTGGGAGGTGATGGAGGCGTTGGGCTTGATGGGCTCCAGCTCCTTGGTGGTGCTGAACTCATAGATGATGCGGGTGTCCTGGGTGAAGGTGCTGTAATCGTCCAGCGAATCCAGGGCGGTGAGATAGCCGGAATTGAGGATGATGGCCCCTGCGTTTCCGTCGTACAGGGCGTCCGCCAGGGAGGTCAGCTCCGAATAGGTGGTGGTGTCCACCTTGCCGCCCAGACCGTCCTTGATGTCCTCCAGCAGGGCACTGGTGTTGTCGGCGCTGATGTCGGCGTCCTGGCTGAGAATGCCGAAGGTGTAGCCCACGGTGTCGCCGATGCTGCGGGCGGGATCATCCGCCATGACCACCACATAGGAGGTAGTTTTTTGCAGGTTCTTGCCTGCAATGGCCAGCAGGGCGCTTTTGCCGGAGGCAGCAGCCACGGAGCCATACAGCATCAGGCCCGAAAGGATCACCGCCAGCAGGCCGCAGACTACCTTGCTGGTCTTGACCCGGCGGATGGGCAGCTGGATGATCACATGGCCTGCGTTGATCAGAAGCAGCACGATCTCGATGAGAATCAGATAGAGGTCCGTCAGCAGCTTGGTGGACATCAGCTGCACCAGCAGCACCAGGCTGCAGATCATCAGCAGGACCATGGCCGCCAGACCGAACCAGTCGGCACTGGTGCGGCAGAGCCGGCGCCGTCTGCGGCGGGGCTGTTCTTGTTCGTTCATAAGCGTTTCATCCTTTCTGCGTCAGGGCTTCACAGTGGGCGTCTCGCCCCGGAGAACCTGCTGGATCAGGTCCTGGGCAGTGGCGACCATCCGTTCATTGGGCAGAACCACGGCGTACCGGGCGTCATTTCCCAGACTGTAGCAATAGTCGGCGCTGTTTTCACCGGCAAGGCCGTATGTAGTGATGTTCCAGCCGGACATATCCTGCAGCTGCATCTTCACCAGGGAGATGATGTCCTCCTTGGGCATATTGGTGGCGATGGAGTCGGAGGCGGCGGCCAGCACATCCTGATAGCTCTTGAGAATGGCCGGGGAGGCGGCCTTATTGACGATGCCCTGGATCACCAGCATCTGGTTGCGGCCCCGCTGCATATCGCCGTCGTCAAAGGCGTCCCGCTCCCGGGCGAAGGCCAGGGCCTGGCGGCCGTCCAGGTGGTTCAGCCCCTGCTGGAAGGAGTAGGCGGCGAAGTGGAAGTTGCCGCTGCCGTCCTCGTCGGGCACCTCCATGCCCACAGTGTTGAAGGCCACGTCCGAGTTCACGTCGATGCCGCCCAGGGCATCGATAACGCCCACCAGCCCCGCAAAGTGGACCCGGGCGTAATAGTTCACGTCCACGTTATACAGCTGCTCCAGGCCCTTGATGGACTCCTCGATGCCGTAGAGGCCGAAGTGGGTGAGCTTATCCTTCTGGCCCTTGGAGGGGAGGGTCAGGTAGTAGTCCCGGGGGGTGCTGACCAACAGAATCTGGTGGGTGGAGGGGTTCACAACAGCCAGAATATTGGTATCGCTGCGGCTGTTCAGGGGAATATAATCCACCCGCTCATCGGTGCCGCTGCAATACACCACGAAGGGCTCCCGGGAAATATTGGCGTTGGGGGCAATGGGCTCTGCATCCGGGTTGTCAATGGAGAACCGGTAAATGACCTTGGTGTCCTTGGAGAAATTCTGATACCCCTCCGTGCCCTTCAGGACGGAGAAATAGCTGTTGTTGAGGATGATGGCGTCCACCTGCTTATTCAGCAGAGCATCGGCCAGCTGGGGCAGGGTGCCGAAGGTTTCGGTCTGCACCTGGCCCATGCCGTCCTCGATGTGGGACAGCAGGGCGTCGGTGTTCTCCCGGTCCAGGGCCTCCAGGATGCCATAGGTATAGCCGAAGGTGTCGTTGACGGTTTCGGCCTTGTCATCCGCCCGGACCACCACGGAAACGGTGGTCTTGGCGGAGCCGCCGGAGGTGATGTTGGACAGGAACTTCATAAAGGAGCCTGCGGCGGTGGAGGTGAAGATCATGGCGGCGGAGAGCACCAGGGCCACCACGGAACAGATCAGCTTCCCGGCTACGCTGCGGCGCACCGGCAGCTGCACAAAGGCGTGCAGTCCGTTGAGAAGCACCAGCACCAGGATGAACACGACGGTCAGCGCCGTGGTCAGCACTCCGGCGTCCAGCACCCGCACCAGCAGGATCACGCTGCACACCAGCATGCACAGCAGGGCCAGCAGTCCCAGCCAATCTGCCGGGCCGCGGCTTCCGCCCCGGGAACCGTAATAGGATGAATAGGCATTTCTACGACGATAACTCATGGGTTTTCTCCTTGTTTTTTCTCTATATCTTTTTGCGTGTGCCGCTCAGGGGAGCTGAGGCGTTTCGCCGGACATGACCTGGCGGATGAGCTCTTTTGCGGTATTGACGGTGTCCATATTGGGCCGCATGACCCAGGCGGCGTCGCCCAGGGCGTAGCAGTACGAGGTGTCGCCAGAGCCGGAGACGGCGTAGCTGGTAACGTGCCAGCCGGACATATCCTGCAGCTGCATCTGCACCAGGGAGGCGATGTCGTCATAGCTCAGACTGGTGATGAACGCATCGGACAGGGAGGACAGCAGCGTCTGGTAATTTTTCAGCACAGCAGGGGAGGAGGCCTTGCTGATAATGGCCTGAATCACGGCCATCTGGTTTTTGCCCCGCTGGTTGTCGCCGTCGGCGAAGGCGTACCGCTCCCGGGAGAAACACAGGGCCGCCTCACCGTTCAGGTGATTGACACCCTCGGTGAAATCGTAGCCGCCCATGGAGAAGGTCTTGGTGGAATATACGTCCACGCCGCCCAGAGCGTCCACAATCTTGGTGAGACCGGCGAAGTTCACCCGCATATAGAAGGACGTGTGGGTGCCGTAGAGATTGTCCAGGGTCTGCATGGACTCGCCGGTGCCGTAGATCCCGGCGTGGGTCAGCTTGTCCAGCTGGCCGTTGTGGGCCAGGGGCAGATAGTAGTCCCGGGGGGTGTTCACCAATAGGATCTGCCGGGTGGTGGGGTTCACCACCGCCAGAATGTTCACATCGCTGCGGCTGGTGATGTTGATGTTGCTGCTGCGGGCGTCGATGCCGCTGCAATAGACCACGAAGGGGTCCTTGGTCACGTCCACCTGGGCGTTGGTATCCGCCGGGGCGGGCTCCACGGTCTTGGTGGTGGTGTATTCATACAGAATCCGGGTGCGGTCGGAGAAGTCGGCATAGCCCTCCTGCTCCTCCAGCAGGGGGATATACCCCTTGTTCAGCAGGATGGCCCCCACATGGTCGTCGTACAGAGCGTCGGTCAGCAGGGCAGGGGAGGCGTAGGCCGTGTGCTCTGCCGCTCCCAGCTTCTCCTGCAGCTGCTGCAGCAGGGACTGGGTGTTCTCGGTATCCCGGTCCTCCAGAATGCCGAACCGGTAGCCCTTGACGTCGTCCAGACTCTGGGCCGGGTCATCGGCGTTGACGATGACGCAGGTGATGTCCGTCTCCACGGACTTGTCCGCCACATCGGTGATGGCGTGCTGCACGGAACCAAGAGCCACCGCGCCATAGAGCATGGCGGCGGCCAGCACCAGGGCCACGATGCCGCAGGCGATCTTTCCGCCGGTTTTCTCCCGGTGGGGCAGCTGGACCCAGCCGTGCAGACCGCTGAGCACCAGAAGCGCCCCAACTGCCAGCAGCAGCTGGCCGGTGGGCAGGAACTTGGTGGATATCAGCCGCACCACCAGCACCGCGCTGCAGATCACCAGCACGGCGAAGGCGACCAGGCCGAACCAATCCGCCCCGCTGCGGCGGGGGGAGGAGGTCTTTTCGGTTGTCATAGCGTGTCTCCTTTGCAATGGGATAAGTCGCCGGTGCGCCGCTTCGCAAAGCACACCTATTATAACAGTCTCCTATTATATATCCTGCGGCCGCAAATTTCCATCCCAAATTGTAACAATTTTATGAATTTCCCCATATTTACCATCCCAGTCCCCGGTTTCATACGGTAAAACGGTTGAAGCGGCGGAAAAAATGTGGTATGATGAACTACACTGTCGGACCCGGCGCGGAACACCGGGTCCGGAATATGAGGAGGAAAACAGATATGAAGGCAGCTCTTGTTATCATGGCGGCCGGGCTTGGCTCCCGCTATGGCGGAAATAAACAGGTGGACGGCGTAGGCCCCGGCGGCGAAATTCTGATGGAATACTCCATTCATGACGCCATCCGGGCGGGCTTCACCAAGATCGTGTTCATTATCAAAAACGATATGCAGGACCTGATGCGCAGCCTCTGCGGCGACCGGATCGCCGGGATGACGGCCCGGGACGGGGAGCCGGTGGAGGTATGCTACGCCGTGCAGGATTATTCCAGTCTGCCGGCCTTCTATACCGTGCCCGCCGGGCGTACCAAGCCCTTCGGCACCACCCACGCCGTGCTGTGCGCCCGGCCCTATGTGCAGGAGCCTTTCTGCGTCATCAACGCCGACGACTATTACGGCGTGGACGCCTACCGGGCCATCTATGAGGAGCTGGGCCGTCTGCCGCAGCAGGGGAAGGCCACCATGGTGGGCTATCTGCTGCGCAACACCGTCAGCGCCCACGGTACCGTGTCCCGGGGCGTTTGCCAGGTGGAAAACGGCCACCTGGCCGGGATTTACGAGGCCCTGAAGATCCAGCTGTTCCCCGACGGCAGCATTGCCGACGTGGCCGACGGCCAGCGCCGTGAGCTGGCGGCGGATACGCCGGTGTCCATGAACTTCTGGGGCTTCATGCCGTCGATCTTTGACCAGATGGAGACCTATCTGGAGGACTTCCTCCGCGCCCTGCCGCCGGAGGAGCTGAAGGCCGAGTGCCTGCTGCCCAACATGGTAGGGGACCTGCTGAAGAAGGGGCAACTGTCCGTGTCCGTGCTGCACTCGGCGGACCGCTGGTTCGGCATGACCTATCACGAGGACCGCCAGGCCGTGGCCCAGGAGCTGGCCCGGCTCCACGAAAACGGTACATATCCCGCTACGCTGCGGAACTGAAAAGGAGAATCACTTCACATGCAAAGCAGCAGAAAACAGCCGTCCCGGCGACTGGAAAAGCGAGAAGACAGCCGCCATTGGCTGCTGATCCCGGCCCTGTGCGCCGCCGTCATTCTGGCGGTGGTGCTGATCGTGGAGCTGAACAAGCAGCCCCAGGTGCTGCCGGACAACTCCAACACCACTCCCGTTTCCCATGACCAGCCCACGACTCCGGACCCCGAACCGGAGCCGACCCCAGAGCCTATACCGGAGCTTCTGACTCTGGTGAACCCCTGGAACCAGGTGCCGGAGGACTGGACGGTGGACTTGGTGACCCTGCCCAACGGCCTTGAGATCGACAAGCGCTGCTATGACGCGCTGATGGACATGATCGACGGATGCTACGACGCCGGTCTGACGCCGGTGATCTGCTCTGCCTACCGGACTCAGGACTTCCAGCAGACCCTGTATGACAACAAGGTGTCCGAGTGGATGGAGCAGGGCTATAGCCGGGAGGAGGCCCGGGAGAAGGCCGGGCATCAGGTGGCGGTCCCCGGCACCAGCGAGCACCAGCTGGGGCTGGCGGTGGACATTGTGGACGTCAATTATCAGCTGCTGGACACCAACCAGGAGAACACCGCCGTGCAGAAGTGGCTGCTGGAAAACAGCTGGCGCTATGGATTCATCCTGCGCTATCCTACGGACCAGACGGATGTCACTGGAATCGTGTATGAGCCGTGGCATTATCGGTATGTCGGTAAGGAGTACGCCCAGGACATCTACAAGAAGGGTCTCTGCCTGGAGCAGTATCTGGAGCAATGGGGAAAGTAAGACACTGGCTCATGCGGCAAGAGTGGAAAAAACAATGGACAAACACCTATGATCGCTTCAGGTACCGGATGCAATAATAACGGCGGCCCGGGTGGCTTGTGCGCTGACTGCAAACGCAGCCGGTACACGCTACCCGGGCCGGAATTGTTTTCAAATAGGTGCAGTACTGACTCATACTGAGCGCGCACGCACAGCGTGCGTAAACACACTGTGACTAAAACCCGCAAACTCTGCACCGGGGCCGCACAGGGGACCCCGGAAGCGCAATCTTTGATCCGGATGCCCATTCAGCCCAAATGCGCTCTACGCCTACTCTCAATTGAACAAAATTTACATTTTGTTCAATCTTGATTGCACCAAAAAAATGCCCCCCTTCCTGTCTGGTCCCGTGAATAACAAAAGCACCGGGAGTATCTTCTCTCCGGTGCTCCTGCCCCTTGCTATTTTTTCGCGCCTGTGGTATCGTATCAGACGCCGGGCCGTTGTCCGGCTATGCCATTCAATAAGGAGACTCCCATGAAAATCGCTTCCTGGTGCCGGGCCAACGCCATGCCCCTGATTGCTGTGCTGACGGCGGCGGTCACGGCCTGTTTTGTGCCGCCGGACGCGGCCTATGCCGGATATTTCGACTGGAAAACCCTATCCTGCCTGTTCTGCGTGCTGGCGGTGGTGTGCGCCCTGCGCAGTGTGGGCCTGTTCCCGGTGATCGCCCGGCAGCTGCTGCAGCTGTTCGGAACCGCCCGCAGCGTGGGCACGGCCCTGGTGCTCATCACGCTGGTGGGCTCCATGCTGCTGACCAACGACACGGCCCTGCTGACCTTTCTGCCTCTGAGCTGGATGGTCCTGCAGGAGGCAGGACAGGAAAAGCTGACCGCCTATGTCTTTATCCTGCAAAACTGCGCCGCCAACTTAGGCGGTATGCTGACCCCCTTCGGGAATCCCCAGAACCTATATCTGTTCGACCACTATCACATTCCCGTGGGCCAGTTCCTGTCCATTATGCTGCTGCCGTTTGCCCTGTCCACGGGGCTGATCCTGCTGTGCTGCCTGCTGATCCCCCGGCAGGTGCTGGCGGTGCCCCAGCGGGAGCTGACGCTGGACAAGCCCCGGGCCATCGCATACGGACTGCTGTTCTGTCTGGCCGTGGGGATGGTCCTGCGGGCGGTCCCCTACCCTGTGGGCCTGGCGGTCATCGCGGCGGCGCTGGCCGTTATGGATCCTCGGGCGCTGAAAAGCGTAGACTGGGGGCTGCTGGTGACCTTTGCCGCGTTTTTCGTGTTCTCCGGCAACATGGCCCGGATTCAGCCGGTGCGGGAGCTGTTCGGCCGACTGCTGGCCCATGGCGTCCTGCCGGTATCGGCGCTGACGTGCCAGGTGATCAGCAACGTCCCCGCCGCCATTCTGCTGAGCCAGTTCACGGACCGCTTTCGGGAGCTGCTGATCGGCGTCAACATCGGCGGCGCCGGAACGCTGATTGCGTCCCTGGCCAGCCTCATCACCTTCCGGGAATACACCCGCCGCTGCCCGGAGCAGACCGGCCGGTTCCTGGGCCTGTTTACCCTGGTCAGCTTCGGCTTCCTGGCAATTCTGCTGGCGGCGCTGAGCCTGTAGGGGTTTACAGCCGGGTCGGATTGCGGTATGATTAAGCCATAGAAAGCGAGGTGCGAAGCCATGGACTACCGGGAGGATTCCCCGGAAATTCTGCTGGATTTCCTGTCGTATCATGAGACCATCAAGGCCCACTCCCAGCGGACAGTGGACGAATATTATCTGGACCTGCGGAATTTTTTCCGCTATCTGAAGTGGACCCGGGATCCGGCGCTGCAGGAGCAGCCCATGGAGTCCGTGGACGTCCGGGACGTGGACCTGACCTTCGTGGGCTCCGTGACCCTGACGGAAATCTACGCCTACATGTCCTACCTCAGCCGGGACCGGGTGCTTCACCCCAACAGCGACCGGTCCGCCAAGGGACTGAACCCCACCTCCCGGGCCAGGAAGCTGGCCACCATCCGCTCCTTTTATGGGTATCTGTGCAACAAGGTCCACAAACTGGACCGCAACCCGGTGAAGGACATCGACGCGCCCAAGCTGAAAAAGACCCTGCCCCGCTATCTGACGCTGGATGAGAGCATTTCCCTGCTGGAATCCGTGGACGGGCCCAACCGGGAGCGGGATCTGTGCATCCTGACGCTGTTTCTCAACTGCGGACTGCGTATTTCGGAGCTCATCGGGCTGAACCTGTCGGACGTTCACGAGGACGCCCTGCGGGTCCTGGGCAAGGGCAACAAGGTGCGCATGGTGTACCTGAACCAGGCGTGTCTGGACACGCTGCGGGACTATCTGGCGGTGCGGCGGCCCATTACCGGGCCGGACCGGGACGCGCTGTTTCTGTCGGCCCGCAGCCAACGGATCAGCCGCTCCATGGTCAACGCCCTGGTGAAAAAGCACCTGTCCCAGGCGGGGCTGGACAGCACCCAGTATTCCTCCCACAAGCTGCGCCACACCGCCGCCACCCTGATGCTGCAAAACGGCGTGGACGTGCGGGCGGTGCAGGAGGTCCTGGGCCACGAGCACCTGAATACCACGGAAATATACACCCATATCGACAACGAGGCCCTGCGGGTGGCTGCAAAGGCAAATCCCTTGTCACAGGTGAAGACCAAAGGGAAAATCAAGGATGACGACAACTGAGAGGGTCCGTGTGGACCCTCTCCCCTTTTTGCGGCAATTTCCGGGGAGAACCGGGAATTTTTCCGGCCAGGCCATTGACATTCTGCCCGGAATGCTATACCCTAACGAGAGGTAATTATTTTATATGGAGGTTTCTCATGAATACGGCAGAGCTTTCCAGCATGAGCAAGCAGGTCCGGCGGGATATCATCAACATGACCGCCAACGCCGGCAGCGGCCACCCCGGTGGTTCCCTGTCTGCGGCAGACCTGATGACTTGCCTGTTTTTCAACCACATGCATGTGGATCCCAAGCACCCGGACGACCCCAATCGGGACCGTTTCGTGCTGAGCAAGGGCCACGCGGCCCCCTGCTACTATGCGGTCCTGGCGGAGATGGGCTTCATCAGCCGGGATGAGTTCAAGAATTTCCGCCAGATCCACAGCATTCTCCAGGGTCACCCCGACAGCAAGAAGGTCCCCGGCGTGGACGCCGCCACCGGCTCCCTGGGCCAGGGCTGTTCCATCGCCGTGGGCATGGCCCTGGGTGCCAAGGTGCAGCATAAGGACTGCAAGGTCTATACCCTGCTGGGCGACGGCGAGTGCCAGGAGGGCCAGATTTGGGAGTCCTTCATGGCAGCGGCCCACTATCATCTGGATAACCTGACCATCATCATCGACAACAACGGCCTGCAGATCGACGGCACCAACGATGAGGTCATGTCCCTGGGCGACCTGCCCGCCAAGCTCCGGGCCTTCGGCCTGGACCTGCATGAGATCGACGGCCACGACATGGACACCATTGAGGCGGCCCTCAGCGCCCCCGCCGTCCCCGGCAAGCCCAAGTGCATCCTGGCCCACACCGTCAAGGGCAAGGGCGTCTCCTTCATGGAGAACCAGGTGGGCTGGCACGGCAAGGCCCCCAACGAGGAGCAGCGCCAGCAGGCTTTGAAGGAATTGGAGGACTGAGACCATGAGTGAAAAAATCGCAACCCGTGAAGCCTACGGCAAGGCTCTGGTAGAGCTGGGCGCCGCCAATGAGCAGGTGGTGGTGCTGGACGCCGACCTGGCCGGCGCCACTATGACCAAGCATTTCAAGGCCGCCTATCCCCAGCGCTTCTTCGACTGCGGCATTGCCGAGGCGGACATGATGAACATCGCCGCGGGCCTGTCTACCATGGGGCTGGTTCCCTTCTGCTCTACGTTTGCTATGTTCGGCGCAGGACGGGCCTATGAACAGATCCGCAACTCCATCGCCTATCCCAAGTTCAACGTGAAGATCTGCTGCTCCCACGCCGGCGTGTCCGTGGGCGAGGACGGCGGCAGCCACCAGGCCATCGAGGACATCGGTCTTATGCGCCTGATCCCCGGCATGACCGTCATCGTTCCCGCCGATGCCAAGGAGGCCCGGAAGGCCACCCTGGCCCTGGCGGAGTTCCGGGGTCCGGCCTATATGCGTCTGGCCCGTCTGGCCACCCCCGTGTTCGAGGAGGATTATCCCTTTGAGATCGGCAAGGCCAACGTCCTGCGGGAGGGCACCGACGCCGCCGTGTTTGCCTGCGGCCTGATGGTCAGCGAGACGTTGGCGGCTGCCAGGCTGCTGGAGGCCCAGGGCATCCGCATCGCGGTCATCAACGTCCACACCATCAAGCCCATTGACGCCGCCTGCGTCACCCAGTGGGCCGAAAAGTGCGGCAATGTGGTCACCGTGGAGGAGCACAGCGTCATCGGCGGCCTGGGCGACGCCGTGGCCGACGTGCTCATGGGCAAGGTCAGCTGCAAGTTCCGCAAGATCGGCGTCAACGATCAGTTCGGCCAGTCCGGCAAGGCTGCCGACGTTCTGCGGGAGTATGGACTCACCGCCGACCAGATCGCCGACCGCATCCGGGAGACTCTGTAACCTCATTCGATGCAAAAATCGGGAGAAATCGTCTGATTTCTCCCGATTTTTCTGTCCTGATATGATTATTGGGGAATGACCTGCACGATTCCCCGGGCGCAGTCCACGGACACGAAGGTGCCGTCCTTCAGGCGGCGGGTGGCGTCCGAGGCCGCCACGATGACGGGCTTATTCAGCAGCAGTCCCACGGTGGCCGTGTGACAGTCGGCGCTGGCCTCCTCGCTGACAATGGCCGCAGCCTGCCGCAGCCAGGGCAGCACCTCGTTGTTGGTATAGGGCACCACCAGCACGTCGCCGGGGTGGAACTTCTCCGGAATATCCTCCAGCGTCCGGCAGACGCACAGGGGACCGGAGGCGATCTGGCTGCCCACGCCGATGGCGTTGACCAGGGAGCCGCCCACCTGAGCGATGCGGATCATATTGGTGGTGCCGGAAATTCCCACCGGCACGCCTGCGGTGACCACCACCAGGTCCCCGTGCTTCACCAGCCCCGCCTCCTGGGCGGACTGAATGGCCAGGTCTACCAGCTGGTCGGTGCTGCTGGCCCGGGGCATGGTAATGGGCACCAGGCCCCAGTACAGGGCCATCTGGCGCTGCACCTGGGGATCCAGCAGCAAGGCCACCACCGTGGCGGCAGGCCGGAACCGGCTGACCATCTGGGCAGTAATGCCCCGCTGGCTGACGGTCAGGATGGCGTCCGCGCCGATGTCCTCCGCCGTGGTGCAGGCGGCGTGGGCCGTGGCGGCGGTAATGGACAGCCGGGTGCGCTTGGGCGTCTTGGCGGGACAGATGCGGTCGATGTTGCTTTCGGTTTTACGGGCAATGGCGTCCATGGTCTGAACGGCCTCCACCGGGTACTTCCCCGCCGCCGTCTCGCCGGAGAGCATAATGGCGCTGGTGCCGTCATAGATGGCGTTGGCCACGTCGGTGATCTCCGCCCGGGTGGGCCGGGGATTCTCAATCATGGAGTCCAGCATCTGGGTGGCGGTGATCACGGGCTTCCCGGCGGCCACGCACTGGGCAATGATGCTCTTCTGAATGGCAGGGATCTCCGTGAAGTCGATCTCCACGCCCATGTCCCCCCGGGCCACCATGATGCCGTCAGCCACGGACAGGATGTCCGCCAGATTGCTGACGCCCTCCTGGTTCTCGATTTTAGCGATGATCCGGATCCTGGAGTGATTCCTATCCAGAATGTGCCGGATCTCCCGGATATCGGCGGCAGACCGGACAAAGCTGGCGGCAATGAAATCGAACCCCTGCCGGATACCGAACAGGATATCCTCCCGGTCCCGCTGGTTCATATACGGCATGGACAGGGACACGCCGGGAACGTTGACGCCCTTCTTGTCCTTCATCACGCCGTCGTTCTCCACCCGGCACCGGATCTCCCGTTCGGTGGCCTTTAGGAATTGACAATGGGAAACACGA
>ERZ772819.2345-NODE-2345-length-14326-cov-11.126831_pt1 | contig 14326 bp, 11 predicted proteins | sample MGYA00580860_ERZ772819 | MGnify/ENA primary metagenome ERZ772819 (study PRJEB29015, sample SAMEA2737683) | human gut metagenome | biome: human gut; feature: human-associated habitat; material: faeces | place: China | collected 2012 ...
TTTCTTTCATTTACGCTGTGAATGACTTGTGAGAGGACGCTTATATTTGCCCAATTTACGCTGTGAATTGTACCACAGAATCTGCCAATTTACGTTATGGAACTCACGGTCAGGGGATGAGTGCCTATATTGGGTTCTGCCGCACGTAATCTAGAATGACAGGTTTTCACAACTTATCTTCTAATTGCTCTCTGTGTCATTTTCCACATCATTTTTCCCATATAGAGCGGATAACAATAACATAATTTCATTTGTAATGATTGACTGAAAGAATGACAGATTACGAATTTCTTTGACCAAACATGATCAGCAAGTCCCTTTCCTATTTTTTCAGCATTGGCCATAAATTCTTTGGGTACGGGAAGTTCTGAAGAAGATGCTGTATTTGTAAGTGGCGGGTGCATAATATGGAATGTTATTCCATAATCTTGGTTTTCAATCTCAAGACATTTGGCAAGAGATTCTATTGCACCTTTTGAAGACGCATAAGGTGATATATTACCGAAGCCTGTAACCCCAACACCGGAACTGGTAAATATGATTCTACCCTCTTTCTTCTCACGCATAAATGGGAGAATTAATTTTGAAAGTCTTAATGCTCCAAAATAATTGACATCCATTACTTTTTTGTATACTTCGTAACCTGTATCTTGCTCATTAGCAAATGTACAAAGGCACGCATTGTGAATTGCTATATCTACATTTCCAAATTCTTTGATTGATTTTTTTATGCCCTCTGATAATGAATCCTCATCTGTTGCATCCGATCTGATAATGAGAAGAGAATTCTGATACCTCTTTTTTAATTCACTTATGTGGTCGTCTTGAATGTCCAAAACCGTCACTTTGTTTCCCTTTTCCAGTAAACGAATTGCCATGTAATAACCAATGCCCCGATTAGCGCCTACAATTAATATATTTGACATATTCAATCCTCCTGAAACATTCTATTGATATATGTGAAAGTTTCTTCACTAAAAGCTTCTTTTTTTGTTTTTGTCAATTTCCCATTTAATAAATATTTAAATGTAAGCATTGTAATACTTGCAAAAAAATCATTCCCAACTTTTATTGCTTGTTGTTCACTCAAAATTCCAAGCTTGCTAAGCATCATAAATGATTGTGTTTGAATTTTATGAGGGAGTTCAAATAGATAACGTTCATACAACATTCTCATATTTTCGTTATGAAATTGTTCGATCATCATAAAGCGCATCATTTGATTACAAAATGTATCAAATAAATATTGTTCAAAATAAAACTCCCGTAGCCAATCCCATGAAAATGCGTTAACATTATGTGAATCAGACATTGATGCCTGCAACATATCTGTAAGTTCTTTCATATGGCTCTCAAACTTTTCTACAAGTGAGTCTAAAATATCTTGTTTATTTTTGAAATGATAGTAAATAGAGCTTTCTTTTATATTCACAGCTTTTGCAATATCTCTTATTGATACAGAATCATAACCTGATTTAGCAAACATATCCAACGCCTTTTTTAAAATAAGTTCTTTTGTTTCCATAGCGTCTCCTTGCACCTAACAGTTGTTAGATGCATTTTATCTAACAATTGTTAGGTTGTCAAGAAAAAATGTATTATTTCGTTCAAAGCCATATTGTTTTTATTCTTTTCAGTTCCATATTCTTACCATTCGGACAAGAAGTATCCCTCGCTTAAAGAGATTTGTCAATTTCAAGTATACAATTCTTTAGTAAATAAATCATTCTATTTTATTCTATTAAAATTTATTTAAAGAAGTCCTAATTCATTTATTTCAAGGATGCAGATTGAGTTTTGACCTTATCTTATAGGCACTCCTCCAATAACCGTGAGTTCCATAACGTAAATTGCAGATTTTGTGGTGCAATTCATAGCGTAAATTGGGCATGTATAAGCGTCCTCTCACAAGTCATTCACAGCGTAAATGAAAGAAAAACGGTGCAGACAAATATGATTTCCTTCGTGAGCCATGGAGCTGGGATTCTAACAATCATGGAAGCTTCAGCTGAACATGATTGTTGTTCAGAAGCCCAGCGAAATGCCCGGCGAACAGAAACATCATATTTCGTCTGTACCGTTTTTCTTTCATTTACGTTATGAACCTCTGGTTAACTTTGGGTTCTGCCGCTTGTAACCTGGATTGACGGATTTTCACAGCCTGAATGTTGCATGCCACACAGCCTTGGATCAATAAAAAATAGAACTGATTTGTTTTCAGGATTTTGGGAGCGGCCGGTCCTGAAAACAAACAGTTCTATTTTTTATATTTCTATACACCTTGTTGGCATGCAATTAACATAACCTGCGAAAATCCGTAACACCACCTGCAGGCGACAGTTCCTAAGTCAACCTCCGGTTTAGTTCGCACTTACAACCCCGCTCTCGCAGTCCACTTCAACATATGCACTGGTCTTTAAGACATCCAATGCATTTTTAGCTGCGATAAGAACCGGAATATCAAGGCTTAACCCTGCGATTGCTGCATGACAGTTTGCACCCTCTGCTTCTACGATCAGTGCGGAAGCCTGACGCATCTGCGCCATCATTTCATTTGTGGTGTCTGCTGCGACGATGATATCACCGTCTTTGAAGCTTTTTAAATCTTCATTGCTGTGGCACACACAAAGGTTTCCGGAAATTTTCTTTCCGTTTAATCCTTTTCCTGTCACAAGGATATGTCCTGCAACCTGTACTTTGATGAGGTTGGTTGTACCGGATACCCCAAGTGGAACACCACCGGTCAGAACAACTAATTCCCCTTTGGAAACAAATCCTGCTGCCTCTGCCACATCAACTGCCTTCTCAAACAACTGGCTTGCATCCTGTTCCTCTGTGATAAGAATCGGTTCTACACCCCACTCAAGGTTTAACTGACGGCATACCTTTTCTGTCAGGCACTCACCGATGATCGTGCAGTTTGGACGGTATTTGGAGATCATTCTCGCAGTACGTCCGGACTTCGTTACCGTCACGATTGCTGCTGCGCTTAAATCACCAGCCATCGTACAGGTTGCATGTGAGATTGCGTTTGTCACATCCGGGTTACACATGGTCCTGCGCTGTCTGAATCTCTGTAAATAATTAATATCCTGCTCCGTGCGGGTTGCGATACGAACCATTGTTTTTACTGCTTCAATTGGATACATTCCTGCAGCGGTCTCTCCGGATAACATAATTGCACTTGTTCCGTCATAAATTGCATTTGCAACGTCTGTGGACTCTGCTCTTGTTGGTCTTGGATGTTTCATCATGGAATCTAACATCTGAGTGGCTGTGATAACGATTTTTCCAGCCTCACAAGCTTTTTTGATGATCATTTTCTGCATAACCGGAACATCTTCCAATGGGATTTCAACACCCATGTCACCACGCGCTACCATGATACCGTCGGAGACACGGATAATGTCATCGATATTGCGGACACCCTGCATGTTCTCGATCTTGGAAATGATCTTAATATCCTCGCCACCTTTTTCTGCAAGGATTTTGCGGATTTCCATAACATCCTCTGCGGTACGGACAAAGGAAGCTGCGATAAAATCATAATCATTTTCTACCGCAAAACAGATATCTCCGTAATCTTTTTCACTGATAAATGGCATCGTGAGGTCAACGTTCGGAACGTTCACGCCTTTTTTATTGGAAATCACACCATCATTTAACACTTTACAGACAATATCTCTTGCGTTGACCTTGGTATTCACTGGTTTTGCAACCGGTTTGATCTCTACAACTTCCAGACCTACCAGACCATCATCGATCAGAATATGATCGCCCGGCTTTACATCATCTGCAAGATTTTTGTAAGTGATTGATACGCGCTCATCTGTTCCAAGAATATCATCGGTTGTCAGTGTAAAAGTCTGGCCTGTCTTTAACTCTGTTTTTCCTTTTTCAAATTCTACGAGACGGATTTCCGGTCCCTTTGTATCAAGTAAAGCTGCAACATATTTTCCCAATTCTTTGCGCAGTTTGCGAAGCATTTTTAATCTTCCCATCTGCTCATCATGCGGTCCATGCGAAAAATTGAAACGTGCAACGTTCATTCCCTCTTCGATCAATGCTCTCATCACCGCTTCATTGTCGGTGGATGGTCCTAACGTACAGATAATTTTTGTTCTTCTTGTCATAAATTCTTCCTTTCTTTTTATGGTTTCATTTTTCAAGTGTTCCTGCTGATTTTTATTCATTCGAAATGCGTATGCCTCTCCTGATTTCTGTTATAGTTTTAACAATCTCCTTAAATCAGCACGGAGCCGGCGGACCAATCTCCGAAAAACTTAAAACTTATACACTTTTCACAATAATACAGACTCTTCTCTTCGTTTTTATTCGTATTCTTGTGAAAAATGTATAATAAATTTTAAGTTTCTTCTTTGGTACGGCGACTCCATCTACGGAGAGATTATACGAAATAAACATAAAAAAAGCAAGCTTTCTTTTGTAAAAAAACCTGCTCTTTTTGTAAACATTATGTCAAAAACATTATTTTGTGATCATGGTTCCCATACCGCCATGGATATTAGAACCGTCTTTGTTCAATTTTGTGATCAGAACGGACCTGATCGCAGAGTCACCGATAAAGTTGATGGCTGCCTCTATCTTAGGAAGCATATCGCCCTCACCAAACTGTCCCTGCTCCATGTATTTCTTTGCTTCTGCAGCAGTCATGGTTGATAATGGTTTTTCATCCGGCTGTCCATAATTTAAGCATACATTGTCAACACTTGTCAAAATAACAAGCATGTCTGCATCCAGCAGTTCTGCCAGTTTTCCTGCTGCAAGGTCTTTTTCAATAACAGCACTGGCACCCTTTAAGTTGTTGTCCTGCATTAATACCGGGATGCCGCCGCCTCCACAGGCAACTACGATCTGATCAGCATCGGACAATGCTTTGATTGCATCGATCTCCACGATATCCATTGGCTTTGGCGCTGCAACGATTCGTCTGTACCCGCCTTCTGTTTTGACAACGTGATTTCCTTTTTTCTCCTCTGCCTCTGCTTCCTCTTCCGTCAGCACACGTCCAATGACTTTGCTTGGTTTGTAAAACGCCTCGTCGTATGGATCAACCACAACCTGTGTAAGGATCGTAGAAACGGGTTTATAGATTCCCTTGTTCAATAATTCCGCACGGATCGCATTCTGTAAATCGTAACCGATATATCCCTGACTCATTGCAGAACATACAGACATTGGTGTTGCAGTATATTCCGGATATAATTTACAAAATTCATTCATAGCAGTATGGATCATACCGATCTGTGGTCCGTTACTGTGTGTGATCACAACCTGATAATCTTCACGGATAAAATCTGCCACTGCCTTTGCTGTTCGTTTCGTTGCCTCTTTCTGTTCAGGAAGTGTTGTTCCCAATGCTTCATGTCCAAGAGCAATCACAATTTTCTTCTTTTTCATCTCTACCATCCTCCGATGCACCTTTATATTCGCAGAACACCCGGAAAGTATCTCCGGGTGCTTTTTGTCTTGTCTGACACTTATACTGCTATTTTACCATGAACGATTTTGCAGTGCAATGTCATTTTTACATTACAGGCCACAGGCATTCTGCAAACTGTTATTTATCTTCTTCCTCAGTTTCCTCCTGTGGCAGAACAAAGGAATCGATAACCTCCCAGAGTTCATCTCTTCCCTGCTTCGTCTCGGAGGAGAATGGAATGATCACCGTACCCGGCTTTACTTTCAGACCTTCGCGGATTGCTTTTACATTCTTCTGGATCTGGCTTCGTTTGATCTTATCAAGTTTTGTGGCGATGATAATCGGTGTAAATCCCTGATAAACCATCCAGTCATACATCATTTTATCGTTTGCAGACGGATCATGACGGATATCGATCAGCAAAAAGACTGCCTGCAGTTTTTTAGAGGTATGAAGATAATTCTCGATCATTTTTCCCCATTTTTCCTTCTCGCTGGCAGAGGTCTTTGCATATCCATAACCGGGCAGATCGACCAGATACATGGCATCATTGACATTGTAAAAATTGATGGTCTGCGTCTTTCCCGGCTGCGCCGATGTCCTTGCGAGCGACTTGCGGTTTAACAGCGCATTGATCATGGATGATTTTCCTACATTTGACTTTCCTGCAAATGCCACTTCATTAAAAGGATTGTCCGGTATTTTACTTGTGATACCACAGACAGTCTCCAAATTTACACTTCTAATTACCATTGTCTTTTCCTCTTCTTAATTCACTTCTTTACAAACGCCACATCCAGCACGTCTTTCATCTGCTCCACAAACACGATTTTCAGACCTTTTTTGATCTCCGGTGAAATCTCATCTATATCCTTCTCATTCTTCTTTGGCACACAGATGGTCTTAATTCCTGCATTTTTGGCTGCCAGTGTTTTTTCCTTCAGTCCACCGATTGGAAGCACACGGCCGCGAAGTGTGATCTCACCTGTCATTGCGACATCAGCGCGGACCGGTGTCTTCGTGATCGCCGACAACATGGCTGTCGCCATCGTGATTCCGGCAGACGGTCCATCCTTCGGCACTGCACCCTCCGGGATGTGGATATGGATGTCATTCTCCTGGAAAAACTTTTTCGGAATATGATACTCTTCACTGACAGAACGGATATAGCTGATTCCCGCCTGTGCAGATTCCTTCATCACATCTCCCAGCTGTCCGGTCAGCTGGAACTCACCTTTTCCCGGCATGATGTTGACTTCAATCTCTAAAGTATCTCCACCAACGCTTGTCCATGCAAGTCCACGGACGATTCCTACTTCATCCGTATCATTTTTCTTATCAAAACTGTATTTCTCTTTGCCGAGGAACTTTTCAAGATTCTGTTCTGTAACTTTAATCTTCTCTTTTTCTCCCTCGCAAAGCGGTCTTGCTGCTTTTCTGCATATCTCACCAAGCTTACGTTCAAGATTACGCACACCAGCTTCCCTTGTGTAACCACTGATGATCTTTGCCATCGCTTTGTCTGTGATGGCGAGCTGCTCCGGTCTGATCCCATTGCGCTCCATCTGCTTTGCGAGCAGATGCTCTTTGGCAATGTGAAGCTTCTCATTCTCTGTATAACTGGTCACTTCGATCAGTTCCATACGGTCTAACAGCGGCCTTGGGATATCCTGCACAGAGTTTGCTGTTGCAATAAACAGCACTTCTGAAAGATCGATCGGTATCTCAACATAATGATCCCGGAACTTCTTATTCTGCTCCGCGTCAAGCACTTCCAGCAATGCAGACGCCGTATCCCCCTTGTAATCGCTGCTCATCTTATCGATCTCATCTAACAGCATGAGCGGATTTTTCACGCCGGCGCTGCGCAGTCCGTTCACGATACGTCCCGGCATTGCTCCGACGTAAGTTCTTCTGTGGCCGCGGATCTCTGCCTCATCCCGCACACCACCGAGACTGATCCGCACATATTTTTTATCTAACGCTTTTGCAACGGACCGGGCAATACTCGTTTTACCGGTTCCCGGTGGTCCGACCAGACAGATGATCGGGCTCTCGCCCTTGCTGGTGAGATTGCGGACAGCCAGAAATTCTAACATACGCTCTTTTACTTTTTCCAGACCGTAATGATCCGCATTTAAAATCTGCTCGGCATTCTTCAGATCCTTGTTATCTCTGGATGTCTTATTCCACGGAAGCTCCAAAAGTGTTTCAATATACCCTCTCGCCACAGCGCTCTCAGAGGAGCTGGAGCTGATATTTTTAAAACGGTCGATCTCTTTTTTGATCTTCTCTTTTACTTCTTTGTCTGCCTTGATTTTGCCCAGAGCATCCATAAAGTGATCTGCGTCTGATTCCGTATTATCTTCGCCAAGCTCCTCACGGATTACTTTCATCTGCTCTCTCAGCAGATATTCTTTCTGGTTTTTATCCACATGCGCCTTGACTTTCGCCTGAAAATCATTCTTGATGGCTATGATCTCGATCTCTTTTAATAAGAGTGCCATCAGAACCTCATAACGTTCGGTCATAGAAACCGCATCTAAGATTTTCTGTTTTTCCTCAAAATGTACCGGAAGGCTGTTGGCAAGCTGATTCATCAGTTTTTCCAGATCTGTGATCTCACTTAACTGGCGTTGCAGCTCTTTTCCCATTTTGGGATTGACGACCACATATTTACCAAATGTCTCCTGAATGCTCCGAAGCATTGCCTCCTTCGCTTCTTCTGGCAGTCCATCATCCACTTCCTCGTCAAATCGAATGATCTCCGCAAGCAGATAGTCCGGATTTTCAAGAAAAGCGGACAATTCTGCCCGCTCTTTCCCTTCTACCAAAATGCGTACAATATTATTTTGTAACTTAATTACCTGCTTTACCTCAGCAATGATCCCGATCTTAAATAAGTCCTCGATATCAGGATTTTCCTGTTCCACATCTTTCTGTGCCACAAGAAAAATCTTCTGCTCATCCATCATCGCCTCTTCCACTGCCTTGATGGATTTTGCACGGCTTACGTCAAAATGGGCTACCATTCCCGGCAGGATCACCATTCCACGAAGGGCAACTGCAGGCATTTTCATAATCATTGTATCCATTTTCTATAATTCCTTTATCTGTAACAGCTTTTCCTGCTGTTATCTTTTGTTTAAGAAGCCTGTTCTAACTTCTCAACAAGTGCTTTTTCTTCTTTCTCTTCAATTGCAAGATTCTTTTCTACATCTTCTTTGGTGATCTCACATTTTGTAATGCTCTCATCGGATGGAATATGATACATCAGATCTAATGTAACAGCCTCCATGATTGCACGAAGACCACGCGCTCCGGTCTTTCTCTCAAGCGCTTTGTCCACGATTGCTTCGAGTGCATCCCTGTCAAATTCCAGACTGACACCGTCTAATTCAAACAGCTTTTTGTACTGTTTTACAAGTGCATTCTTCGGCTCGCATAAGATACGGATCATCGCATCCTTATCTAACATATCCAGTGTTACGGTTACCGGCACACGACCGATAAATTCAGGGATGAGTCCGAATTTCACAAAATCCTGCGGAAGCACATGTTTTAATACTTCCCCTACATTGTACTCATCTTTGGCGTGTACTTCTGCATTAAATCCAATGGATTTCTGGTCGAGACGTGTCTCAATGATCTTCTCTAATCCATCAAAAGCACCACCACAGATAAATAAAATATTGGTAGTATCAATCGGGATCAGTTCCTGCTGCGGATGTTTTCTTCCACCCTGTGGCGGAACAGAAGCAACCGTTCCCTCTAAAATCTTAAGTAACGCCTGCTGTACACCCTCGCCGGAAACGTCTCTTGTGATGGAAACGTTCTCAGATTTTTTTGTAATCTTGTCAATCTCATCAATGTAAATGATACCGTGCTGTGCACGCTCAATATCATAATCAGCAGCCTGGATCAGTTTCAAAAGGATATTCTCGACATCTTCACCCACATAACCTGCCTCGGTAAGTGTGGTTGCATCTGCGATTGCAAACGGAACATTCAACACTCTCGCCAAAGTCTGTGCTAAAAGTGTTTTACCGGAACCGGTTGGTCCGAGCATAAGAATATTACTCTTCTGCAATTCTACATCTGAATCTGATCCTGCCATAATTCTCTTGTAATGATTATAAACTGCAACGGACAAAACTTTCTTCGCTTTATCCTGGCCAATGACGTACTCGTCTAAAAATGCCTTCATCTCCTCCGGCTTGATCAGATTGATCTGCTCCGCAGGTTCTTCCAGATTTCCGTCAAATTCATCATTCTCCAACTCTTCGTCTATAATCTCGGCGCAAACGTCTACACACTCATCACAGATATAGGCTCCGTTTGGTCCCGCGATCAGTTTACGGACCTGATCCTGAGTCTTACCACAAAATGAGCAGCGCAGTCTCTCGTCATTTCTTCCTGTCATTTCTTATTCTCCAATGTCTCTATTTATTAGCGGCTTGTGATCACATTATCGATCAGTCCGTATTCCATTGCTTCCTGAGCGGACATATAATGATCTCTCTCTGTGTCCGCTGCGATCACGTCATAAGGTTTTCCGGTGTTTGCAGCTAAAATCTCATTTAATTTCTTCTTTGTCTTTAAAATGTTTTCCGCTGCGATCTGGATCTCCGTTGCCTGACCTTTTGCTCCGCCGGATGGCTGATGGATCATAATCTCTGCATTCGGAAGCGCAAGTCTCTTGCCCTTTGCTCCGCCTGCAAGTAAAAATGCTCCCATGCTGGCGGCCATACCGATACAGATGGTAGATACATCGCATTTGATGTACTGCATCGTATCATAAATAGCAAGACCTGCTGTTACCATTCCACCTGGGGAATTGATATATAAATGAATGTCTTTTCCAGGATCCTCGGACTCTAAGAAAAGTAACTGTGCAACCACAAGGCTTGCTGTTGTCTCATTCACTTCTTCTCCAAGGAAAATAATTCTATCTTTTAATAATCTGGAGTAAATATCGTAATTACGCTCTCCTCTGCTTGTCTGTTCAATGACGTAAGGTACTAAACTCATATCTCTTACCTGCCCTTTCCTTTTCATAAATATGGTTGGAATCGCACTATGATTGAATCCACACTTTTTTCACTATTGCAATATATCGGTCATACACTGCACTGATAAATATTATCCCACAAATGCAGAGACGTTGGAATAGGAAAAAAACATGTTTTATGAAAAATTAATATCTTGTTCGAATTTTAAAAAATACTGAACTTTTTTCTCATCAAATGCATTCTGCCATAAATCTCAAACAGACCGGCTCATAAGAGCCAGTCTGTGATATTTCCGGTCTGCATATTATATGCAATCCTCTGTCTGCTGTACGCTGCCGGAATTATTCTTCTGTTCCTTCTTCTGCTTCAGCTTCTTTTTCTTTCTTTGTCTTAGCTTTTGCTCTTTCTTTTACGTTCTCCATAATTAAGTCAACTGCTTTTGTCACAGATAAATCTCTCTTAATGGATTCTTTCTCAGCATCTCCTAAGTACTCTTTTAACTTGTCAGCTTCCATTCCGTACTGAGCTGCCATCTTCTCAACTTCTGCATTGATCTCATCTTCAGAAACTTCGATGTTCTCTTCTTTTGCGATCTGCTCTAATACAAGGCTGCTCTTGATACGAGTCTCAGCTTCTGGACGAACCTGCTCTTTTAATCCGTCGATCGTCATACCGGAGAACTGCATGTACTGCTCCATGGAAAGACCGCTCTGTGCGATTCTCTGTGCGAACTCATTGATCATGTTCTCGCACTGTGTCTCGATCATAGCTTCCGGGATCTCCATTGTGGATTTGTCGATGATCTTCTTGATCGCTTCATCTTCTTTTGTACGTTTTGCTTCGTTCTCTTTCTCAACTTCAAGATGTTTTCTTAAGTCTTCTTTGTACTCAGCTAATGTATCAAACTCAGATACTTCAGAAGCAAATTCATCATTTAATTCCGGAAGTTCTTTTGTTTTGATCTCGTTGATCTTAACTTTGAATACGGCTGGTTTTCCAGCTAAATCAGCTGCCTGATATTTCTCTGGGAAAGTAACGTTAACTTCTACTTCATCCCCTGCATTGTGTCCTACTAACTGATCTTCGAATGTATCGATGAAAGAGTGGGAACCGATCTCTAATGGATGATTCTCTCCTTTACCTCCTTCAAATGCAACACCGTCAACAAATCCTTCGAAATCGATGACTGCTGTATCACCGTTTGCTACTGGTCTGTCTGTTACAGTTACAGTTCTGGAGTTCTTCTGCTGCTCTTTCTCAAGTGCTGCTTCTACTTCTTCGTCTGTTACAGTTGTGTCAATCTTAGTTACCTGAACACCTTTGTATTTTCCAAGTGTTACTTCTGGTCTTACTGCTACTTCTGCTGTGAAGATGAAAGGTTTTCCAGATTCGATCTGAACAATGTCGATTGTTGGTCTGGAAACGATGTCCTCTTTGCTCTCTTCCATAGCTGCTGCATAATTATCCTGAATTAAGATGTTTGCTGCTTCTTCATAAAATACAGCTGCACCGTACATTTTCTCGATCATAGCTCTTGGAACTTTACCTTTACGGAAACCAGGGATGCTGATTTTGTTCTTCTCTTTCATGTAAGCAGCCTGTAAAGCTTTTTCTACTTCCTCTGCTGGTACTTCAACAGTAAGTTTTGCCATGTTTTTTTCTAATTTTTCAACCTGTACACTCATTATAATGATTTTCCTCCTTATATATATAAAATATCCATGTACATTTCACGCTTAATGCGCTAATCGAGCCACGTCCAAAGTCGCATAAACCCGCGGTTTTTCTGGCTCTGCCTAAAAATGGGCGTACTACGACTATCGCAGTCATTCTAGGATTATAGCACACACTTTTGCAAAATACCAGTGTTTTTTATGGTTTTACGAGGTTTTCTGCGATTTCTGCTCTTTTGCCATGCAATTTATCATATACGACATTACAAACCACTGTATAAAGAGAGGCAGTCACATTGATTCCAGACCGAAGCAGCAGTGCCATCGGCAGTCCGAATAATGAAGCTGCAATTGCAAGCGCTCCAAACGTGTTAAAAACCGTCTGCCATTTATATCCGGCAGAATAACCCACGCCGATCCCACCAATAATTCCGATCATACTTCTTCCTGACTCCGGCAGTATCAGATAAAGGACGAGAAACAGCGCACATCCGGCAATATTAAACACGCCCCTGTCCACCGCCCTCATTTTTCCATCCTCTGTAAATGGAAGGCAGACTGACATACATGCGATCCCTGCCCACATTGCTCTCGGAAGTCCAAGCAGCGAAACGATCAGCATTGCACTTGAGACGATCAGTGTCAGTTTCAGATACCATTGATTTCTCGCAGACCGGACATCAAATTCCCGGAATAAATCCTTAAATGTCCTGCGATAAGGTCTGTTTTTCTGATTTTTATAAAAAACCGCCATGCACACAAGCATTCCCGCCGTAAGTCCGATCACCCGCATCTCAAATGCTCTGCCACTCACATCATATCCATATAAGAGCAGATACCCGAGCACAAACGTAGAATGATTATGCATAATGACATTGTGGCACCCAAAAATCATAAGAAGCAGGATACAGACACAATTTATAAAAAATGCTCCCACCGGAGATGCCATATTTGCCAGTCGCGGGCCAGCCATCATAATCGTAAATATTCCCACAATGGACAACAATCCATGACTCGTCCGTATACCAAAATCAGCCTGTCTCAGCACAAGCAGTGCCAACAGGACCGTCACTCCTGCAACGCTGTTTTCCTGCCCCGTCAATTTTGTATACAATGTGACAACTGCCACACAAAAAGCCATAACAAGATATACTTTAAAATTATAGATAAGAATATGACGCCATTTTTCTTTTTTGTCTGTCGTATTTTTGATCAACTGTTTTGAACCGGCAGAACTAAGCTGTAACTCCTGATAAAATGTCATTTTGTAGTCTCCTTCTCTTCTCTTTTAAATCTGCAAAGCGAAGAGTACTATACTTCAAAACATAGAGTCTGGCAAGTATAAAACCTCATTTTAGAAAAATTTTGGAATGTTTACTTTTTTTTCATATAGAAATATTTTCCGAACAGACTTGATTTATGCTAAAATGTGATTATCCGGAAAGGTCTGTACAAATGAGGAGAAAACTATGACAGTCACAAAATCCAACGAAAGAACAAAATATGAGCTGGCAGATGCCATGAAACGCTGTATGAAAACTGCACCTGTAGAAAAAATCACTGTGAAGGAAATTGTAGAGGCATGCGGTGTCACAAGACAGACTTTTTACCGTAATTTTCAGGATAAATATGACCTCATCAACTGGTATTTTGACAAAATTCTCTTAGAATCCTTTGAACATATGGGGGAAGGAAAATCTGTCTATGAAGGTCTTGTAAATAAATTTACCTATATTCAGGAAGAAAAGCTGTTTTTCAAGGCTGCATTTAAAAACGATGACCAGAATTGTCTGCGCGATCATGATTTCCAGTTGATCACCGCTTTCTATACGGATCAGATTGAAAGCCGTACCGGCAAAAAGATTTCTCCGCATCTGCAGTTTCAATTGGAAATGTACTGTCAGGGTTCTATCTTTATGACCGTTCAGTGGGTACTTGGCTACCGGAAATGCACACCGGAAGAACTGGCCAGATCACTGGCCGGCGCTATGCCGGCAGAACTGAGTGAAGTATTCCGTGAGGTTGGACTGATATAAACCGGAGTTTAACGGACGTAATGCCGCCTGTAGGTGGTGGCACGGATTTTTAGATTGAATTTTATAATTTAGGTTATGAACAAAATATTGCAGTCTGACATGTTTATGAAAACATGAATGTGAAATGGACGAATATTGTGTTTCGTTGCGTTAAACATTGCG
>ERZ772819.2356-NODE-2356-length-14290-cov-7.622972_pt1 | contig 14290 bp, 9 predicted proteins | sample MGYA00580860_ERZ772819 | MGnify/ENA primary metagenome ERZ772819 (study PRJEB29015, sample SAMEA2737683) | human gut metagenome | biome: human gut; feature: human-associated habitat; material: faeces | place: China | collected 2012 ...
AATCAATGTCGGATTTTCTACATCCGTAGAAATGGTGTATTTTCCGTCCATGTCGCTCATCGTCCCTTGTGTCGAATTCTTCAACGCAATACTAACGCCGATCAACGGCTCTCCTTTTTCATCTGTTACGACTCCCTTTACGGTCGTCTTTTTCTGAGCAACCAATCCGGTCATTTTACCCGCATGAGCGACTGTTGCACGAGAAAGAATAATTTGACGATTCGAAATGGTATATTTAATACCTGTTCCTTTAAACATTTCATCAAGAACGGCATTAATAGTACCACCTTTTACATTAACAGATACTTTTCGGCTCAAGTCGATAGACTTATCATTATACAGAAAAACATAATCCGAATTTTTCTCGATCTTTTCGATAACTTGTTCTACCGGTTCATTATTTACCGAAATAGATATCGTTCTACTTTGAGCAAAAAGATTCTCTGCTTGAATTTGAGAGAAAGCAAACAGGAAAAGAAACAGCCCGATCTTCATTTTCCGAAACATACAGGAAATAACTGTATGATATTCACACCTTTTCTTTTTTTTCATGATATTCTTTATAACTTAAATTAATCTCCAATTTTTACATAATATAATGGCTAGCTCTGATTTTCAAGAGCTTCACTACTGTGTTTTTCAAAATTTCATAAGCATACAAATTTTAAATTTTTATTAATTATTTTATTCAAGGTAGATATTAATCCGTTTACGAGAAAGTGTCGTATCGCAATTCTGAGCAGGAGTTGCAACTTCCCATTTTATCGGAGCGGTCATGCTCAAATAATCCAAGATTTGAAAAATATCTTCTCCGGTAAAGGTCGCACGGTAATTATACTCGGTATTCTTTTTATTTACGAAATTAATGTCAACATTATAACGACGAGAAAGGGACTTGAATATTTTATCCAACGAGGCATTCCTAAAGACAACCTTCCCATCTTTCCATGCAGTTTTTTCATAAGTCTCGATCGATTTCACATAGGTATTTTTATCTTGGCGGTCATAATAGAAACACTCCCCGGGTCTAAGAGCCATATTAATATTTTCGGTTGCATTTTCAACATTCACCCTTCCTTCTTCCAATACTATCTCGATCGTACGCTCATCATCATAAGCACTTACATTAAATTTCGTTCCCGTAACCCGAACACTCAATCCTCCCGGAGTATTTACATAAAAAGGATGTTCCTTATCCGACTCCACCTCAAAATAAGCCTCTCCCCGTATTTCTACTCTTCGGGATTCTTCACTAAAACGGGTCGGATAACGTAACCAACTTCCCGAATTAAGCCAGACATACGATTTATCAGGTAACTGGTACTTAGAGATCGTTCCCGGAGCAGCATTCACTTCAACATAAGTAATATCTGCAAACGAGTCTTTTATCTGAAAATAACCCAAAATTCCGGTCAGACCGATGAGCGGAAGAACAATAATCGCCGCCACGCGACTAAATATCTCGAATATATGAGAACGCCTATTGGTATGTATACGGGACAACACTTTTTTATATGCCTTACGAGTATCGATCTCCGACAACTCGGTCATTTGTTTGTCCAAATCCAACAACTTCTTTACAGAAGCTAATAACTCAACATTTTCTTCCGAAAGTTGCTCCTCTATCTTTTTCCCCTCTTCAGGGTCGAGCTTCCCGCTATAATAATCGAAGACTTTTTGAGGTTGGGGTTTTATATTTTCTGAAATCTTTTCCATATCTGTATTTTGCATAATTCGCTTAATAGACAAACAGCTCCAGCAAAAACAGACAGCTACAACATAAGTTTTTTATAAAAATCTGATTTTGTTCATTTTAAAAATATTATAAATAACCTCATGCCATTTTGGAGATAAAAAGAGTGAACCAGAAAACATCAAAGCATTAAATAAAAAGCGTTTTTCAAAAAAATAAAAACAGATTAATCCTTGTATATTCCATTTTTTTGTACTTATTTAGCCTTTGATTTTTCAATATAAAAAAATCATTTTGGTGTTTATAAATCGGATTACAATGATTTATCACTTTTGGATATAATATAAAATTGATTGGCATCATATTTTCTATATGCGACACAAAAAACGGAGTTAAAATCCCAAACAGTTCTTTGCAAAGTTTATCTTTTGTATTTCAGTCGGAGATTAACCATAATCGATCGGAAATAAAATCGATGATTTAAAGTTATTCTATTTAAAATTTCAGAAATGAGTAGTTTAATCCAGACATCTCAGACCTTATAATTGCAAATCTTAAATTTAATCTGACTGAACTATACGCTTTTTACAAAATATAAAGACAATTGATTGTGCGGACAAACTCTATGCAGAAAATAAACAGATACCTCAATTTTTAGAAATGCTTTTACCCAATAACGGCATAATTCAAATTAAGTTTACAAAGGAATATGCAGGCTGATGAATTATTAATAGAAATATCGGAAAAGAACAGTCAAAAAGCCTTCAAGTTACTGTTCGAATCTTATTACCCTTCTTTATGTATATTCGGCCGCCGTTATATCGAATCAGAAGAAGTTGTTGAAGACGTGGTTCAAGACGTTTTTACATCCTTATGGGAAAACCGCCATAGAATAAATATCGAAACTTCTGCAAAGAACTATTTGATTACCATGACCCGAAATTTCTGTCTGAACTACTTACAAAGAAACCGGATAGAACAAAATTACATACAAGGAAAAATGACAAATCCGTTCGAGATCGGCAGTAACGATCTCGAAGAAGTGGTTCTTTTCTCCGAACTAAAATCTTTGATGATAGAAACCCTGAAAACACTGCCTTTTGAATACCAACAGGTATTCATTATGAGCCGGTTCGAAAACAAAAATTACCGCGAAATTGCCGAAGCTTTGGGTATATCGGTAAAGTCGGTAGAACGTTATAAAATGCGTACTGAGATGAAACTCCGTGAAAACCTGCAAGACTACATCTCTATTATGATTATCGTAATGATCATACAAATTCTTGCAGAAATGAGCCGTTGATAATAAAATTTCTCTCAAACCCGGCCCGAGCAAAACTCAGACAGTTTCTAACATTTGATTTGGCTTTTTTTCAAGTATCGGGCCGGAGTTTCTCCGATGCTTTTAACAAAAGCACGATTAAATGTAGATAGAGAATTGAAACCGCTTAATTCGGCTATTTCCGTTAAAGACCTGCGTTCACTCGATGAGAGCAGAGCACAAGCTTCCTTTATTCTGTATCCGTTTACATATTCATAAAAAGTCGTGTCGAGATCGTTGTTTAAATATTCCGACAGATAGGTACGGTTTGTTCCTATCGCTGTCGCCACTTCGGTAAGAGTCAGTTTAGGATTTAGAAACATTCGTTCTTTTTCCATATATTCTTGCAATTTTTTAAAGGGGAAATTTTGTATCTCATGAGACCCTTTCTGTTCAGGTTTCGGCATAAATAATCTGGACGTACTCGGCATTTCTATAACCGAATGTTTTTGGGATAATCGATAAATATAAGTCCAAACGATAATAGATATTGCATAATAAGCGGCATCGTTCAACCAATTTTCTTCCCAAAGGAGAATGGTCCAGAGTACAAGACATATATATAATGCCGTTATAGCCTTGCGTACCCATGAAATACTCAAGTTCTCGATATCCGAGAAATTGTTTTTTATATAATTGTCACGACGGGAACTTGCCATGAAAACAATAACAGTAATTATTGTTCCGAAAACAAGGGCATATAACATTGCCGCCTTGAAAATAACAGAAGACGGGTATATGATGTATGCGACTATAAATAATACCGAAGGCATAGACATTCCTATGATTCTGCGTAATGTGACCCATCCGGGAGAGATAACTTCGAAAAAGAAAAGTGCCATTAACGGAACATACAGCATGTCGGTACTCATCGTTATACTTGTTATATACGGGTTATACCATACGCCTTTTATCAAAAATCCCATATCTTTGAATTCGAGGAATGCGAGAAAAATCATGCTACAGAAAAGCAACCTCATCATATTGCTGCGGTGTCTTAAAGGATATAGCTGAATACTGGCAAGTATAAAGAACATAAATGCTGCGCCGTGTATAAAATGTGCTAAGTTCTCACAAAATGTATCCATCGTTTATCTCATTAATCTATTCTGATAAATAGGGCTTTATTTACAAAGATAAAAGAATTATAAAATTTATACAACACATGCAGTTTAATGATCATTGCATATATTAATATTATAATTATTTTATTGTGAACATATTATAGTGAAAATTCGGTTTGAAGATCTGAGTTTGTCCAAATTTTGCCAAGATTGGCTTTGAGAGTTCCATTTGAGTATATATTCTTGTTTTTATAAGAATGACAGCAGCTTTCTGACGAATGAAAACGAGAAAACAGGCCGGATAACATTTTTTATCGGAAAACTCAAACTGTCCCCTAATATTTTATGTCATTTTTATCGCATGACTCCTTTTTTTGTTTTAATGACACGATAATTTATTTATTGAATATTCTTTTTATCGATTGATCTATTGAATATTCCAGGTTATTTTCATATTTGCATTCAACTTAATTCCAAAATATTTTTACAAATTCATCAATAATCCACACCTAAATTATCGTATGAAGACGTATCGTTATCTACTACTTATTTTCCTATCCGTTTACCTTGCCGGATGTGAAAAAGATGAGACCATAACAGAGCTTGAAGAAGCGACATTATCCGTTTCTCCTGAAAATCTGAATTTTGACGAAAACAATCCGTCAAACAATCAAATTACCATTACCTCCAATGTTTCATGGAGTATAAATGTCAGCAACAACGCTTTGAAAGTCGACAAAAGCGAAGGTGAGCCCGGAGAAAGCAAAGTTTCTGTAACCGATATTCCCGCAGGCAAAACCTATATGCTTACGATCTCCACCATAAAAAGGAACGAGACAGATAAAACAATATCAAAAAGTGTCGCCGTAACTCGTCAACCGAAAGGCTTCACCAGTGAAACAGTCTATTACGATAATCTCGACAAAGCAACTTGGAGCGGAAGCGGAAACCCATTTATAGACCAATGGGACGGTTATATAAATGCAACGGGTACGGGTGCCGAAAACATAGAATATACGGGACGAACCGTTTCTGTTCGAAACAATTTTCAATCTTCAGGATATGCAGGAGCATCTCGCAAAAATGCATTCTATTTCGGAGGAAAAGATGCCTATGTGACGGTTAATAACATACAACTTCAACCCGGGCAAACATCTTTTCAGCTCTCTTTCGGATGTTGTAAATTCGAAGGTAATTTCGATACATCTTCCAATATCAAAGTATATATCAGCGGAGACGGAAGTTCGATGAAGTCTCTTGCCTACAACCGCTCTACAACAAACTCTTGGGCACTGGCAACCGCTCTGTTCAGCATACATAACACAGTTCCCCAAACTCTATCCATCATGTTCGTAGCCGACGACTACAATATCAGAATGGATGACATCAAACTGGTAACGAGCAATCAGCCCACAGATCAGATATTCGATTTCTCCACAACGAGCTACCCATGTGCAGAGACACCCAAAACTATCAAAACCAACAGTAACTACAAATATGTTACACATTTTGCCGAAACATTGATAAGCCAAAAGCATGTACGCAATTACACGGCATGTTATGACACATACCGACACAATCCCATGTGGGTCGCTTATCCTGTACACCAATGCTACCATGAAAAAGGATTCGGACGTACAGATCCCGATCCTTGGCGTCCCGACCCGAAATTTTCGGCAAGTCAGCAATCGGTTATCTACCCGAGCGACTGGAACGATTGGCCTTGGTCAATGAACGGTAATGAACCGACCGACTTATACTATTATTGGACACCTTATAACAATAAAAACTTTACTAAAGGACATTTATTGCGCTCGGCCGATCGAGGTGGCGCTGGAAGCGAAATGAACATACAGACTTTCTATCCCACCAATATTGCTCCCGAAGCATACCTATACGGAGATCATTGGAGCAAAGTGGAAGAGCTGTTATCCGATACATGGGAATGTTCCGATACGACATACGTCGTTGCAGGATGTTATTATGCGAACGATGGTTACAAAACTTACGATGCAAGTAATTGGAATACTCCGTCGGCTTTATCCAAAGAATGCATAATTCCCACAGCTCGATACAAAGTAATACTTCGCACCAAAAGCGGAAGTTCTGGTAAACCGATCGCCGAATGTTCACCGGACGAGGTTATGGCTATCGGATTCTGGTTTCCACAGAATCTTAATAACGAAAATCCGGGCACTACACCTCCATTGAGCAACTATATATACTCGGTATCTGAAATAGAACAAATGATCGGCAACGAATTTGAATTTTTCCCGACAGCACCTGCCGAAGTTAAAAATCGAGTAAATATCAATGACTGGCCGGGACTGAATTAAGAATCTGTCTAAATTTTCCAATAAAATAGAATTCAGGCAGGCTCTAAAACTCTATCAATGAAAAGAGCTGCTCGACAAATGCGGAATGTCGGGCAGCTTTTCTTTATATACTGATCAACAAAAACTCAAATAATAGTAATACGATATAGTCTTCAAAAGAAATTCAAAAGAAAAATAAAACCGATAATTTCAACAAAATAATAAAAGCAACATATGGACAAAAAAAATGGTTGTCTCACGACAACCAATCTTCGTTAACCTTAAATCTAATACTATGAAAAACACCGTGCAAATATAGAGAAAATATGCTATAAAACATATTAATAATCAAACAAAATATTTTGCATTAACCTTATTTAAACTTTAAAATCAAACTGAAGCCTCTATTACAAGACCTTTTTTAATTTTCAAATTCCATGTAGCAAAATACAAATCGAAACAAATAAGCATTTATACATAATAAAAATATAAGAAAAAACGATTTTTAACCGATATTTTTCACTATTCAGCGATAACAATACGGATTTTATCGATTTTTTTTTGCATAATAATTTTTCTATTTTATTTTTGTAATGATCAAAAAAGCATATACTACCTGTACAGAATGATTTTTTGATTAAACTATTCTATATATTTTGGTTACTCGGCAGCCATTCCGTGAGGAAAGGCTGTCGTTGTTTTTTATATTCCGGCTCAACAACTTCGCAGCAATAAAAAAATTAAAGACGGCCCGACAGTTCCAATATCTCGGCAGGAGAATCCACGACATAACAAGCACCGTTTTCGACCAGCTCTTCACGAGTGCGGAAACCCCATGTCACACCCACAGAAGTAACTGTCGCCGCTGCAGCCGTCTGCATATCTACCCCCGAGTCTCCGACATATAGCGCCTCATTTGCCGATACACCATTCACCTGAAGGATTTCTTTTACAATGACCGGATCAGGTTTTACCGGAATTCCCTCACGCTGGCCGAGTACCGCGGAAAAAACGATATCTTTAAAATAGTAGCGCACCAACTTCTCCGTACCTTCTTGATACTTATTCGAAGCAACAGCCAAAGCAATGCCTTTATGTTGCAATTCTCTTAATAATTCTGAAATGCCCGGATAAGGAACTGTCAAGCATGTATTGTTTTGGGTATAATGCTCCAAAAAGAAACCTCTCATCCTTCCTATATTTTCCGGAGTACGCTCACTCTCGGGAAGAGCCCTTTCAAAAAGTTTATTTATTCCGTTCCCGACAAAATAATTATAAGCATCAGTTTCATGTTCAGGAAAACCACATTGTTTCAATGCATAATTGGTACTCCCCGCCAAATCACTGATCGTATTCAGCAAAGTACCGTCCAAATCAAATATTACCAACTTTATCATCTTCATCTGTTTTTTATGGAACGAAAGTAGAAAAAATAGGTTTACCATACAAACAGACTCTTTTTATGTTTTACAGCATAGTCAATCTACATACCACAACATATAAAATAGTAATAATCAACATATTAAATATAACCAAATTAAAATGTGCACGCACACACAATAAAAAATATTATAAATACCCGATATTTTTCGCTACATTTGCGAATCATAAATGTGTACGCACACACATAGCATAAAATTGCTCATGACCGATAAAACAAAAAATGTTCGCATTTCAGATATTGCCCGTATGGCAGGAGTATCCGTCGGAACAGTCGATCGGATTCTGCATAACAGAGGAAAAGTGTCTAAAACAGCCCAAGAAAAAGTAAACCGAGTATTGCAAGAAGTTGAATACCGGCCCAATCTCATGGCTCGGTCGCTGGCATTGAAAAAGCAATTCAATATCGCTGCTTTGATTCCGGCTTTCCGGCCGGGAGAATATTGGGAAAAGGCTGCGGAAGGGATAGACAAAGCTGCCGGAGAGCTGAAAGACTACAACATTGTCGTTCAAAAAATATTCTTCGACCAATATGACCAAACCTCATTCGAACACGTTTGTGAAATGGTTCTTTCTGATGAATTTAACGGAGTACTGATCGGAACATTATTTTCAGACTCGGTAACCGAACTCTCTGCCCGCCTCGATGAAAAACAGATACCATACGTATATATCGATTCCAACATCCCCGAAAACAATCAATTGGCATATTTCGGGACCAATTCTTATGACGGAGGATATATTGCCGCAAAATTGCTTACGGGGAAAATAGCACAAGGAAGCGATATTCTCATCGGAAAAATAATTCGAGAACGAAACAACAGTTCTACTCAGGTAAAAAACAGAGAAAAGGGTTTTATGGAATATCTCCATAAAACTGGTTTCTCCGGTCATGTCTTCTCGTGCGAACTGCATATCGATGAACCCGAATATAACGAAAAAGTCCTAAACCGGATATTCAAAGATAATCCCGGCATAAAAGGAGCCGTCGTATTTAATTCGGTATGTTGCGTATTGGCAGATTACTTGGAGAACAACAGTAAAAAAGAGATAAAACTGGTGGGATATGACCTTATCGAAAGAAATATTCGGCATCTGTCAGAAGGGACGATTACATGGCTTATCGCCCAACGTCCCGAGATACAGGGATACAACGGAATAAAAGCATTGGGGAATTTTCTGACATACGGTAAAAAAGCGCCTCGAATCAACTTTATGCCGATAGATATTCTCATTAAAGAAAATATCGGATATTATCAAAACAATAATCTTTAAAATTTAATATTACAATTATGGCAAATCTATTCAGTGTAAAAGACAAAGTAGTGGTAATGACCGGAGCTGCCGGTATTCTCGGCCGTACGATATCTTCATATCTTGCCGGAGAAGGTGCAAAAATGGTTATCCTCGACCGCAATGAAGAAGCGGGAAACGAACTGGTAAATAACATTAAAGCTGCCGGAAACGAAGCCATATTTCTATATACCGACGTGCTGAACAAAGAAGTCTTATTACAAAACAAAAAAGATATTATCGCCAGATACGGTCGTATAGATGTATTGCTTAACGCAGCAGGAGGTAATATGGCGGGTGCTACGATTCCTCCCGAAAAGACGATTTTCGATCTTGACGTGGAGGCTTTCCGAAAAGTTGTCGATTTGAATCTTTTCGGTACGGTATTACCCACAATGGTATTTGCAGAAGAGATGGCGAAACAAAAAGAGGGAGCTATCGTAAATTTCAGCTCCGAATCGGCTCTACGTCCACTAACCCGTGTCGTAGGCTATGGTGCAGCAAAAGCCGCAATATCGAACTTTACAAAATATATGGCCGGCGAAATGGCTCTGAAATTCGGACCGGGATTGCGTGTCAACGCCATTGCTCCGGGATTTTTCCTGACCGAACAAAACCGCACTTTATTAACTAATCCCGACGGTTCACTGACCGATCGCTCACGTGTTATCCTCGCTCACACACCGTTCGGACGTTTCGGTGAACCTGAAGAACTTGTCGGAACGATCCAATACCTGATCAGCGACGCCTCGAAATTCGTAAGCGGAACAGTGGCTATCGTTGACGGAGGATTCGACGCATTCTCGATTTAATAACCAACTTAGAAAATTACAGATATGATTTTATGCGAACAAACATGGCGCTGGTACGGACCGAATGACCCTGTCAGCCTGCAAGATATAAAACAAGCCGGAGCTACCGGAATCGTAAATGCTCTGCATCAAATTCCCAACGGAGAGGTATGGACTGTTGAAGAGATCATGAAACGCAAAAAAATGATCGAAGATGCCGGACTCAAATGGTCGGTCGTAGAGAGTGTTCCGGTACATGAGCACATCAAAACCCAAACCGGAGATTTCCAGAAATATATCGATAATTATAAAGAAAGTTTACGGAATCTCGCCCAATGCGGCATATACATCGTGACTTATAACTTCATGCCGGTACTCGACTGGACCCGTACCGATCTCGCCTATACCATGCCCGACGGATCGAAAGCCCTGCGTTTCGAACGGGCGGCTTTTCTTGCCTTCGACCTTTTTATACTGAAAAGACCGGGTGCTGAAAAAGAATATTCCGATGAAGAAAAAGCCAAGGCAAAAGCCCGTTATGATCAAATGAGCGAAGCCGACAAACAATTACTGATACGCAACATGATTGCCGGGTTACCGGGATCGGAAGAGAGCTTTACCGTAGAACAATTTCAGGAAGCCCTCGATCGGTATAAAGACATAGATGCGGAAAAATTACGTGCCAATTTGATCTATTTCTTAAAAGAAATCACTCCGGTAGCTGACGAAGTCGGCGTAAAATTAGTCATTCATCCGGATGATCCCCCCTACCCGATTTTGGGATTGCCAAGAATATTGAGTACCGAAGAAGATTTCAGAAAACTGATCGAAGCTGTTCCGAACGAATCGAACGGACTTTGTCTATGCACCGGATCATTCGGTGTACGGGGAGACAATGATCTTGCCGGAATGATGGAACGTTTCGGCGACCGCATCAATTTTGTACATTTGAGAAGCACGCAACGGGATGAAGAGGGAAATTTCTACGAAGCCAATCATCTCGAAGGAAATGTCGATATGTATAACGTAATGAAAAACTTCCTGCTGTTGCAACAACGCAGAGGTGTCTCCATACCGATGCGTCCCGACCACGGGCACCAAATGATCGATGATCTTCACAAAAAGACCAATCCCGGATATTCTTGTTTGGGTCGGATGCGTGGTTTGGCCGAATTACGCGGATTGGAAATCGGCATCGCGAAATCTCTATTTAAATAAGAGATCCATTCTATACATAACAGCCCTTTATTTCCGGAATCCGGGAATAAAGGGCTGTTATTTTTTTATATTTAATGTAGATTCGCTTATAAGGGAGTGTCTAAATTTTACTTGAACAAAGTTGTAGAGAAATCCATACGAATAGTCTCTCAGGAGGAGAACGTATCGACTTCGCTTTTACAAAAAAATGCCCTTCCGAAATTTAGTTTCGGAAAGGCATTCCAACTTTTCGCAAATCTTACTTACTTCACGAATTTACCGGAACGAATAACTTTTCCGTATTGCATACGAACAATATAAGCTCCGTTTGCAAAATCTGCTACACTATATTTATCAGGATTAGTCAGATATTTAACCAAACCACCGTCGACACTGTAAATCCAAGCCTTATCAACATTTATAAAGTTAATCACATTGTCGGCAACATAGAAGCTCGACACTTCGCTATTAACGTTGTTGATACCTTCCGGAGTCTGATCGAGACCTTCCGGCTCTTCTGCAATACCTTGATCATGAGTATCTGCCGGAGCCGGGCGAGGTTCATTGTCACCTGAAATTTCTACTCCAAAATCGATTGAGAATCCCTTCGCATGAAGTCCTGTAGGCAAGAACGAACCTTCGAACCATGCATCTGAGAATACGATACGCAAACGGCTATTACCCGGACGTGCATCTTCCGGTATAGTAAATGTATGAGTAATACCCGTTGTCTGGAATTCAGGAGTTGCAGCTCGAATATTACCTACACGGAACAATCGTTCACCTTGAGCAGGATTTTCATCGATCGGATCAGGATTGAAAGTTCCGCTTCCGTCCAAATCCATCCAACCACCGGCAAAACACCATTTCAAACCATCAGAAAAATCTGCACATTTGATTGTAAGAGTAACTTTTTGACCTTGTTCTACCTTCAAAACTTTATCAGTAGCATTCACATATTGTGTTCCGTCAGTCTGAGGACCATCAGCATGGTACTCAATATTCTGAGTAGCTCCGACTGTAGTGAAATCAGTTACATAACGTTGTTCGCGGGCAATATCAGCTCCCTCACAATTCGGGTCCATCTGACTGATACCATAAGAATTATCATCTCTGACAGGCAAAGCATCTTGATCTGCACGAGCAACTTCTACCCACTCTATCGGAGAATACGTTTTCAAATCGGTAGAAACCGCACGCACACCGATAAACGGTTGATCATCGGCATTTTCAAAAATAATATCACCAACATAAACAGCCCATTGCGTAGTACGAGCTATTTCAGAAATACGCCCCTCTTCACCGTTCTTATAAAGAATTTCGAAATGATCGACATTAGCCTCGTCATTGAATAATAAATCCCAATCAGCACGATCTTCGGCAGCTTTATCCAACTTCCAGTTTGCTTTAATAGAAAGAGAAGTCTTGGTTTCTTCTTTTACTTCTACAACCACATCCTGTACATTAGCCGGTACGGTCTTAACATTGTCGTTGATCTCCAATTTTCCGACATAAAGTTTATAATTATCGTCCGAACCTTTTACTCGCAAACCGATACGTTCGATCACATCACCCTGATTAATTCCGGAAAGCATAATTTTCTTTTCCTGCCAGGTAGTACCTGTTGTCTCACCTACGGGAAATTCTAACCAAGTACCGTCTTGCTTTTTCAAAATAACATACAAATTGGTTGCATTATTACCTTCTTTACCGCTTTTTACGGCAATATTGGCATAAGCTCCTGATGCACTCGATGTAAGCGCAGTCTGGAAAAGAACGATATCTGTACCTGTAGAAGTAGCTTCTCCTGTCAACTTCAAGCAAGAACCTCCGGTATAAGCATCGTCATGAGAAAATTCCGGTTGAATTTTATCACTTGCCGTCAGAGTTTCCGGCTCTGTTACCAACCAACGGTAGGTCGGCACACGATCTTGATTAGCCATATTATACCATGCACCGGCAGTTTTCTTTCCTTTATAATTATAACGGTCACCGTTACCTAAGTTAAAATAGGTAGCAAAAGGCAGATTACCTTGAATAGCCGAACGTTCGGGAATCCACGTTGCCAAACCTGCAAATGTAGAAAGAGGTAATTTATCTCCTTGTTTTTCCCAATTGTTTCCTGTATCACTTATTTCCGGACGATTCAACGGATTGCGGTTACCCCCCGAAAAAGCCCGTTCGAGCAAAGATTGATAATTGCTTTGTGCTTCATAAGCGTCTGCTCCCGAATTATAAGTCCAAAAACGGCTCGCATTATGTTCGCCCCAAAGACAAATACCGCACCTCTTGTCATCTTCAGTAGCATTCAATCGAGACCAGCCACGATCCATATTTACGATCCAAACACCGGCATAAAGTCCCTCAGACGTCCCCATAACTTCTTCCGCTTTACGTACTGAAGCTCCCATATTATAAGAAAAATCCGAAGCTGCATAATTCAACATTGTATGAGCAGTACGTCCGGTTGCATCACCAAACAAGGCATTCGGATTACCTACGATAGATGACATTGCCGTATATAATCCCAAATGGAAATTATCAAAACCACAAGCAGCGGCTTCTTTATACAATGCCTTATTGAAGGCAATCGTAGTTTCATTGGTATATCCGGTATCTTCCCAGTTATAGTTGATACCATCTGCACCGAAATACATCAAGCAATTGATCATCGGTTTTACATACTTGAACGTACCGTCAGTATTCTTCTCGCTGATTATTCTATTCCACTCTCCGGAATCAACTCCCCAACTTTCAAAAAATTTGATACCGCTCATGATATTGGTTCCGTTCTTGTGTGCAGCATCAACCCACGCACCTGGAGCAGAGAAAAAACCATGATTCCATGACCCGAACAGATTAGTGTAGTTCCACATAGAGAATACATCATCTGCAAAATTAGTCGTAGGTTGCCCTACAGCCCCATCTTTACCCGTACTCATCGGAATATTCATCCAAAGATCCCGTTTTTCATACGTATCGGGAAGAAGACGATTGGCTCGATCTATAATTTGAGCTTTACGCACATGCGAACGAATAAATGCAATATCAGAAGGAAGAATACCTTTGGCAGCAAACTCTTCTTCTGTCGGGTAATTACGTCCCTCCTGCAATGCATTATAGAACAATTCCATCAAATCGACATCCACAAAACCGGAAAAATCATACACCTCTTT
>ERZ772819.2361-NODE-2361-length-14282-cov-4.528783_pt1 | contig 14282 bp, 8 predicted proteins | sample MGYA00580860_ERZ772819 | MGnify/ENA primary metagenome ERZ772819 (study PRJEB29015, sample SAMEA2737683) | human gut metagenome | biome: human gut; feature: human-associated habitat; material: faeces | place: China | collected 2012 ...
TCCCTCTAAAAGATTTAAAGCTGTTATTGTTTTTATTGTTTTAATTTTTTTACTATTATTAATTAGATTATTTTATTTACAATTTATCACTGGTTCTTCTTTAAAAGAACGTGCATATAATCAGCAAACTTCAAATGATATTATTTCTGCTAAAAGAGGGACAATTTACGATTCAACTGGAAAAGTTCTTGCAATTAGCTCTCAAGCAGATACAATTTCGGTTAATCCTAAGAAAATTGTAGGTTCAACAGACGAAGCAACAAAAGAAAAAAAGGAAAAAGTTGCCAAAGGGTTATCTGAAATATTTGAGTTAGATTATAATGAAGTTTTAGATAAATTAAATAGTAAAAATAATGTCGAAACTATTGCAAAAAAAGTTGATACTGAGAAAGTTGATAAATTAAAGTCTTGGATGCAAGAAAATAAAATATCTGTTGGAATTAATATTGATGAAGATTCTAAAAGAACTTATCCATACTCCAATTTAGCTTCTCATGTTATTGGTTTTTGCGGTAATGATAATAATGGCCTTCAAGGAATTGAGCTTAAATGGAATAATGTTTTAGCTGGTACTAATGGAAAAGTTGTAACTTCTCAAGATGCTATTCAAGAACAGATTCCAGATGCTAATGAAACTTATATTCCAGAAGAAAATGGAAGTAATTTAGTTTTAACAATAGATGTTAATATTCAATCTATCGTAGAAAAATATTTAAAACAAGCTGTTATAGATAATAGTTGTAAAAATGGTGGTACGGCTCTTGCAATGAATCCAAAAACTGGAGACATTCTTGCTATGGCTTCATATCCTGATTATGACTTAAATACACCTTTTACTCCTACTTCTACAGATCTTTTAAGCAAATGGGATTCTTTAAATTCTACTGATAAATCTTCTCAATTAAATGAAATGTGGAGAAATAGAAATATATCTTCTGCTTATGAGCCTGGTTCAACTTTTAAATTAATAACTTCATCAGTTGCCTTAGAAGAAAATATAACCTCTGAGGATGTTGCAGGAAATTTTGTATGTTTAGGTTATGAAGATGTTAATGGTGTAAAAATAAAATGTTGGAGAAAAAATCCTCATGGTTCACAAACTTTAAGACAAGCCTTAGAAAATTCTTGTAACCCTGCATTTATGCAATTGGGCAAAAAAATTGGTGCTCAAACCTTATATAAATATTACAGTGCTTTTGGACTTTTTGAAAAAACTGGTATTGCCCTTCCAAGTGAATCTACTGGTATATTTCATAAATTAAATAATGTAAGAAGTGTTGAGCTGGCAACTATGTCTTTTGGTCAAAGAATTACAGTTACCCCTCTTCAATTAGTTAGTGCGATTTCTGCAATTGCAAATGACGGAAAACTAATGCAACCAAGAATTGTTAAGCAAATTATTAATACAGATTCAAATTCAACAACCAATATTGAAACAAAAGAAGTTAGAAAAGTTGTATCTAAAGAGACTTCTGAAAGAATGCTAGATTTAATGAAATCTGTTGTAACTGATGGAACTGGTCATTATGCACAAGTTGCTGGATATTCTGTTGGAGGAAAAACTGGTACTTCTGAGCCTATTTCTGGAAATGAAGATGCAGGCTATGTTGCCTCTTATGTTGCAGTTTCTCCTACTGAAAATCCAGAAATATGTTTATTGGTCGCATTATATGACCCTCAAGGAAAAAGCCACCAAGGAGGTCAAGTTTGTGGTCCTGTTGTTTCTCAGATGCTTACTGAAATTTTACCTTATATAGGACTTACATCTACAGATATTTCAAATGCTACAGTAAATGTTTCAGAATCTAACAATAATACATCTGTTACTGTTCCAGATATTCGTAATAAAACATTAACAGAAACAAAGAAAATACTAAATCAAGCAGGATTAAAATATAATTATTCTGTAAACGGAGATGAAAATTCGCTTTTAGTTACAGATCAAACACCAAGCGCTGGAACTACTTTATCTAAAAATTCTATTGTATGTTTATATACAGAAGAAAATGAAACAAGAGTATCTGTAACAGTTCCTAACTTAGTTGGAATGACCTTGGAACAAGCAGAGGAAAACTTGAAACAAAAAAAATTAAATATAACTTCCGAAGGTTCAGGTACTGTAATAAAAAGTCAAGAAATAAAAAAAGATTCTTCTGTTGAAGAAGGTACAGTTATAAAAGTAACGTTAGGTACATAATATAAAAAAACTCAGAGATAAATTTCCTCTGAGTTTTTTATTTTATTCTATTGTAATTCCTGTCGTACTATAACTTGAACCTATTATATCACCTGATATTATACTACAATTCTTAATTATAATTGTACTGAACGATGGATTATAAATTCTTCCAACTATTTGTCCTGTTAATACTAAACCGCGATACAATTCTTTTTGGCACAGTAATTGTATTTATGCAATTTGAAATCTCCATATTAGTTCTAGTTGAAGCATCACTTATATTTCCTAAAATACCACCTACATATAAACCATTTATATTTGCATTATTAATACAATTTTTAATACTGGATTCTCCTATCATAGCCCCTGCAATTCCACCTCCTGAATTATCCGTTACAGTTATTTCTATATTATTTTCGCAATTTTCTATTTTTCCTCCTATTAGATATCCAGTAATTCCTCCAGCAACTGCTTTTATATTTATTAAACTGTTTTCATTTGATAATTTTATGTTTTTTATTGTACCTTTATATACCACTCCAAATAACCCAGCATTTTTCATACTATTATCTTCAATGTGTAATCCTTTTATTTCGTTATTTTTTCCATCAAAATTTCCCATAAAACAATGTAATTTTCCTGTTTCTTTATTACTTGAAACATCATATCCATCCATTTTTCCTATTGGAATCCAATTTTCATTGTAATTTAAAGTTATACTATTTGCCATTTCAAAATATTTACCTTCAAATGTATTTCCAGCATTTACTAATGCCGATAAAGCTTCCATTTGACTTGCATTTGTTATTTTCCATGGATTATTTTCTGTTCCATCTCCTGTAGTCCCTTCTATTCCAAACAAAGTTCCTCCTTGAGCATTTCTATCTGTTACATAATTTTCTAAATTTGATAGTTCTTCCATTTCTTTATTCTGTGCTTCTTCTGTTTTACTTTTTGCCAGTTGTGCTTTTTTTATTATTCCATTTTCTCCAATTACCATGTTTAAAGTTACACCGGCTAATATTAGTAATACGATTATTGTTATTATTAATGCAATTAGGGTGATTGCAGTATTAGATGTTGGAAATTTGAAGTTGGAGGTTGGATTGTTTGACAATGTTTTCTTTTTTGATTGTACACCAAAATTTGAGGCATCTGTACAAATGTCCCTTCTAAATATTTTCTTTTCATTGTTTATTAAATTACCTGTGTGTATATATATACAGTATCAAGGCTTTTAACGTTTTTTATCATTTAATACATCTCCTTCTTTTGTTCATGGCAATCAATGACCGCCTCTACATTTTATTATTTATGTGGGCACAGTGCTCTGTGCCCCTACAATTCGATTTTACATTTATATTCTACATTAATTATTTTTATATTGCAACTGCTTTTTTATTTTTCTTTTAAATATTTTTTTAGTAAAAATGTTAAAAAATATGGAAATGTATAAAATTTTTTATTAAATTCTATCACATTTTTAGAAAGGTTTTAATTGTGTTTTATCACATTTTTAGAAAGATTTTGGTCGTAAAATATCACATTTTTAGATTTTTTAATATGTCATATATTTTGTATAAAAATTCCACAATATCCTTTTATTTTATGTTTATTTGCATTTTTATTGCAAAATATGTATTTTTTTGTTATAAGTTTATTAGAAATATTTGAATTACTTGATAAGGAATACTATTGTGAATATCCTTTAAATGTAATATTTTTATTAAATAATCTAGAAAGAAGGTTTTAATTTATGGAAAATTTGAATAACAAAGTAATTTTAATACAAGGTGCTATGGATATAGAGGTAAATTCTATTATTGATTCTCTAAAAGACAAAAGTTTTAAAAAAATTTCAGATTATGAGTTTTATGAAGGAACTATAAATAATACTAATATTGTTGTTTCTAAAACTTTAATTGGAACAATTAATTCTACTATTGCTACAACTCTAGGAATTTTAAACTTTAAACCTGATATTGTTATAAACCAGGGAATTGCTGGGGCTCATAAAGATTATGTACATACTGGAGATATAATTATAGGAGAGAAATGTTGTAACATAAATGCTTACGATATGCCTATCGCTCGTAAAGGAGAAGGTTCTAATCCTTTTAATTGGGAACCTAGTAACCATTCTAATAATATTATATATACTGATTCTAATTTATTAAATAATGTTAAGAAAGCTATAGAAAGCAATTGTAAAAATAAAATATATACAGGTGTTCTAGGTAGCGGAGATTTGTTTAGTAGAGAATGTGATAGAATTACTTGGATTTCTAATACTTTTAATAATTTATGTGAAGATATGGAAAGTATAGGAACATATTCTGTATGTGATAAATTTAATATTCCATGCATTGGTATTAGAATTATATCTAATAATGAACTATTATTGGAAAAATATGATAGAGAAAAAGCTATTGATTTACAAAAGATTTTGATTAACATTTTTGATATTATTTAAATATAGCGAGTACAAATTTTTGTACTCACTATATTTTTTTAAATTTCATTTGTTATAACTTTACTTTCTTTAAAAATCTCTTTTGTTTCTTTTTCTTTATTTAATTTCTTTTGTGCTTCTACAATTATTATTGGAGATATTGATATTGCTACTGTTATTAACCATTGCATACCATTTAACATTGTTAATTTAAAGATATTTGCTATACTTGGTATAAACAATACTCCTATTTGTAATAATGTTCCGAGCACAAATGCTCCTATTAGATATTTATTTTCAAATAAACCTACTTTAAATATTGAGTCTTTGCTTTTTATATTGAAACTATGCACTAATTCTAATATTCCAAGTGATACAAACGCCATTGTTCTTCCTACTACAATTCCACCTAATTTATTTCCTATGCTAAATGCTAATAGTGTTAATATTCCTATCATTACACCTTCTGAAAATATCTCTCCCCATAATCCATCTGAGAATAGTCCTTTTTTTGCATCTTTTGGAAATCTATTCATTATATCTTTTTCTGGTTTTTCTAAGCCTAATGCTATTGCTGGAAGTGAGTCTGTTACCAAGTTAATCCATAATAATTGTATTGCAAGCAATGGAGATTTCATTCCTAGAATTAATCCTACAAATATTGTTACTATTTCCCCTATGTTTGTTGCAATTAAAAAGTGTATTGCCTTTCGTATATTGTCGTATATATTTCTTCCTTGTTTTACTGCCTCTACTATTGTTACAAAATTATCATCTGCAAGTATCATATCTGCTGCATTTTTCGCAACATCTGTACCATTTTTTCCCATTGCAATTCCTATATCCGCATTCTTTAGGGCAGGACTATCATTTACCCCATCTCCTGTCATTGCTACAACTGCCCCTGTACTTTGATATGCCTTTACAATTCTAACTTTGTGTTCTGGAGAAACTCTTGCAAATACTGAATATTTCATAATATTACGTTTTAAATTATCATCACTTATTTTGTCTAATTCCTTACCTGTAATACTTAAATCGCTTTTACTTAAAATTCCTAAATCCCTTGCTATAGCTTTTGCAGTATCTATATGGTCTCCTGTAATCATAACTGTTTTTATTCCTGCTCTTTTACAGGTTCTAATTGCTTCTTTTACTCCTTCTCTTGGTGGATCTATCATTCCAACCAACCCTACAAAATTTAAGTCTATTTCTAATTCTTCACTTGTTATTTTACTTGGCATTGCATTTATATCTTTATATGCAACTGCAATTACTCTAAGTGCTTTTTCAGCCATTTTTCTGTTATTATCTAATATTTTATTTATTATAAAACTATTTAAAGTATTTAGTTCTTCTCCATTTAAGTAATTTATGCATTTATTTAAAAGTACATCTGGTGCTCCTTTGGTAATAACTCTATATTTTCCGTTTTTTAATTTATGTATTGTAGACATCATTTTTCTTGTTGAATCAAATGGTAATTCATTTACCTTAGGTTCTATTCCATTTATATCGTTTTTGTTAATTCCTAAACTTAGTGCAGCATTAACTATTGCAACTTCTGTTGGTTCACCTACTGCCTGTAATTTATTTTCTTCCATTTCAATATTCGCTGTTGTACACATTGATGCAAGTTTTAATATAATTTCAGATTTTTCCCTGTTTGTATCTATTTTTAATGTATTTTCGAAATCTGAAATTTCTATAACCTTCATTTTATTTTGTGTTAATGTTCCTGTTTTATCTGAACATATAACTCCACTGCTTCCAAGTGTTTCAACAGCTGGCAACTTTCTTATTATGGCATTTTTTCTTGCCATTTTTGTAACTCCAATAGATAACATTATTGTTACTATTGCTGGCAAACCTTCTGGAATTGCTGCAACTGCAAGTCCTACAGATGTCATAAACATTTCTAATGGAGATATCTTTTTAAATAACCCTATTATAAATATAAAAACACATATTACTAAACAAGCTATCCCTAAGGTTTTTCCTACCCCTGCTAACTTTTTTTGTATTGGTGTTTCTGGTGCTTTATCTTCAATTATCATTTTTGCAATTTGTCCAACTTTTGTATTCATTCCAATATCTGTTACAACACCTTCTGCATTTCCTGAAGTTACTATACATGAAGAAAAGGCCATATTTACCATATCTCCTAAGTTACATTCATTTTTTAAAACTACATTTGCATCCTTGGTTGCAGGTACATTTTCTCCTGTTAAGCTGGCTTCTTCTATTTTTAAATTAAAACTTTTTATAAGTCTACAATCTGCTGGTACAAAATTACCAGATTCTAAAATTATTATATCTCCTGGTACAAGTTCTATTGCATCTATTTCTTGTATTTTTCCACTTCTTCTTACTTTTGCTGTTGGAGCTGTCATTTTTTGCAAAGCTTCAATTGATTTTTCTGCTTTTGCCTCTTGTATTACTCCCATTAAACTATTAAATATTACAATTGCTATAATTATTATTGAGTCAAAATAATCTCCACTTCCTTCAAAATAACTAACTAGTGCAGAAATTATTGATGCAATAATTAAAATTATTATCATAAAGTCATTAAACTGTTTAATAAATTTTATAAAAAAACTTTCCTTCTTCTTCTCTTTTAGTCTATTAGGTCCACTTATCTCTTGCCTTCTTGTTACCTCTTCTTCTGTTAAACCATAATCAAAATTTGTTCTTAAATCTCGCTTAACTTCACCTAAGCTTTTTGTATACCACATATATATCCATCTCCTTTGTACAAGCTTTTTAAATATATATGTGTAAATTAAAAAAATATTACAATCTTTATATTTTAGTTTAATTTTTTATTGTAAAATATTGATTAATTTATTTAATGGTGTTATAATATTTATGTTAACTTATATTATATTTTTTAAAAGGAGAGAGTTAAAAATGTCAAAAAAACAGATTATTATTTACAACAAAGTAACTGGTAAAGCAAAGGTATTTAATGTTAAAGGATCTCAATTAGATGAAGCTATTAATTTCATCAAATATAATAATGGAGTATTAAAAAAAGACTTTTATAACTTTGAGAATCCAATCTCATTTCAGATCATAGACCTTTACCTTTCTACAATCTCAACTCCTCAACCATTAAGTAGTATTGCTTAAATACTTGTTTATGGCTGAAACTTTAAAGGACACGATATTTCGTGTCCTTTTTCTTATATTTAACAATTATATTTTATATTCAAAGTATATATTAATTATTTTTATAGTTTTTCTATTTCTTCATAATTTCGTTGCCAGATTTTGTTTTCTATTTCCTTGTTGGTTAATCTTTTTAACGTAGAAACAATAATTGGTATCTTGGCATTTGTAGGGGTCGGCGTCCTCGACGACCCGTTTTATCGTTTTTTTCTATTTTAAAAAATGTAGAATAATATTTTGATATCTTATTTGACATTATTTTATTTGTATGTTTTTGTTTCGTTTTCGGGTCGCCTAAGGCCGCCGACCCCTACAACGTTAAATTTTAATTTTTCAAATGTTCTTATATTATTTTTATTTTAATTTCATTGATAATAATTTACTTATTCCGTTTTCTTCCATTGTTACACCATATACTGTGTCTGCTGCTTCCATTGTTCCTTTTCTATGTGTTATTACTAAGAATTGTGTTTCTTTTGTAAATTTCTTTAGGTAATCTGCATATCTAAATACATTTACATCGTCTAGGGCTGCTTCTATTTCGTCTAATACACAGAATGGAGATGGATTTATTTTTAGTATTGCAAATAATAATGCTATTGCTGTTAGGGCTCTTTCTCCTCCAGATAGTAAAGACATATTTTGTAGTTTTTTTCCTGTTGGTTGTGCTTGTATTTCTATTCCACATTCTAGAATATTTTGTTCATCTGTTAGTATTAATTCTGCTTTTCCTCCACCAAATAGTTCTTTAAATACTTCGTTAAAGTTTTTATTTATAATTTTAAATTTCTCGCTAAATTGTTCTTTCATTACTTGTGTCATTTCATTTATTATTTTCTTTAATTTTGCTATTGCATCTTCTAAATCTAAACGTTGTTCACACATAAAGTCGTATCTTTCTTTTAACTGTCTATATTCTTCTATTGAGTCTACATTTATACTTCCTAATTTTTTAATTTCTTCTCTTATTTCTTTTACTCTTTTTTGTGTTTGAGCAACATTTACTGGTTTTTCGTAGTTTTCGCATGAATTTGGTGTTAATTCATATTCTTCCCACATTTTATTTATTATGTCTTCTATATCTTGTGCAGTTTTTGTTTTCTTTACATCTATTTTTACTAATTGTTCTTTTAACCCTTCTATTGTTTTAAATAAGCTTTCTATTTCTTTTTCTGTTTTTTCTAATTTTTCATTAGATTTTATTCTTTCTTCTTTTAATTTTTCTACTTTATTACCGCTATTTTCTACATCTTCTTTTATCTGTGTAATTTTATTTTTTAGCTCATTTATGTTATTCATAAGTTGTTTATTATCATTTTTAATATTAGAAAGTTGTTCTTGTTTATTTCTTATACTTTCTTCATTATTTTTTATATCTTCTCCTATTCTTTCTGTCATTTCTTTAATAGACATTTCACTTTCTTCAAATGAAGATACAGAAATTTTAAGGTTTGTAATATCAAAATTCAAATCATCTATATATTTTTGATTATCTTTATTTAAGTTAGCAAATTCTTCTATAACATTGTTTAATTCTTCGTTTTCTTTTGATAATTTTTCAATTTGCTCTTTTGCTTCCTCTTTAATTGAATTTAATTCTTGCTTTTTGTTTATTATTGATTCTTGCTCTTGTTTTAATCTAGCAAGTCTATTTTCTAAACGTTCTACATTTTCTTCTATTGATACCATTTTTTGCTTTTCTGTTGCATATGTAATATCTATTTCTTGCATATTTTGTTCTAAAGAACTTGCTTCTTCTAATACATCTTCTATATCGCTTAAATAATTTTCTTTTTCTTTTTGGATATTTTCTAATTTTTTATTTAGTACATTTATCTCTTTTTGTATACTTTCTATTTCTCTGCTACGCCCTAAAATATTAACTGTTTTTTGCATTACAGAACCACCTGTAATTGAACCAGATGGATTTATTACGTCTCCTTTTAAAGTTACAATTCTAAAACCATATCTATTTTTCTTTGCAAGTTCAACTCCATTGTCCATATTGTCTACAATTATTGTTCTTCCAAGTAAACTTAATATAATTCCTTCATATTTTTTTTCATATTTAACTAAGTCTGAAGCTACACCTATAATTCCATTTATATGTTTTGAATCGTATTTATCAATTTTTCTTCCTTTTACAGATGTAATTGGTAAGAATGATGCACGTCCCATATTATTTTTACGTAAATGTTCTACTAATTTTTTAGCTTCTGATTCTGTTTCTGTAACTATGTTTTGTAGGCTTCCACCTAAGCACATTTCTATTGCTGTTTCGTATTCTTTTTCTGTTGAAACAATATTTGCTAAAACTCCGCATACACCTTTTGATAGTTCTTTATTTTTATCACAGTCTAATAGCAAGTTTTTAACACTTTTTGAATACCCTTCTTTTTCCTTTTCTGTTTCTTGCAAGAATTTAAGTCTAGAATCTTTCATTCTAATGTTATAAGATATTTTATTTATTTCATCTTCATATTCTTTTATTTTTTGTGTGCTTTCTGCTCTTTTTTCGTTTATATTGTTTAGTTTTTCTTGTGCTTTATTTCTTTTAGATTCTATTTCAGAGAATTCTTTTTCTATTTCTCCTTTTGTTATTCTAGAAGAATCTAATTCTGAAATTGTTGTTTGTACTTCATTTTTTAATGTTTTTTCTCTTTTTTCTACTTCTTCAAATGTTGCATTTTGTGTACTTATTACATTTTGATTTTCATATTTTAAATCTACATTTGCTTCTACTTTTTTCTTTTTTTCTTCTATTTCAATTTCTTTTTCTGAAAGTTTACCTGAAATTTTTTCTAGTTCTTCTTGTTTTTGTTTTAATTCAGCTTCAAATTTTTCTTTATTCTTATATAGATTTTCTTTCTTATTTTCTTTTGTTTTTTGTTCTTCTTTTAACTCTTCTATTTTGTTTTTAGTTTCGTTTATATCTTCTTCAAATCTTTTGTAGTTTATTTCATTATTAGAAATTCTTTCTTCGTTTACTTTTATATCTGAATTTATTTTTTCTATTTTATTTGTGCTTTCAAATCCTAATTTTTGCATTTCTTCTATTTGATTTGTAATATTATCTATATCACTTTTTAAGTCGTCTTTTTGAATTTGAAATTTATTTTGTTTTGTAAGTTCATCTTCATAGTTTTCTTTTAATATTTTTTCATCTTCTTCTATTTTGCTTAAATTATTTTTGTTTTCTTCTATATTGTGTAAAAATAATCCTACTTCAATATTTTTTAAATTTTCTCTATAATCTAAATATTTTTTTGCTTTTTCAGATTGTTCTTTTAGTGGACCTATACTTCCTTCTATCTCTGTTACAATGTCATCTACTCTAAGTAAGTTTAGCTTTGTATGTTCTAGCTTTTTTTCTGATTCTTCTTTTCTTGCTCTATATTTAACAATTCCCGCAGCTTCTTCAAATATGTGTCTTCTATCTTCAGATTTATTACTTAAAATATCATCTATTTTTCCTTGTCCTATAATTGAGTAACCGTCTTTTCCAATTCCTGTGTCCATAAATAATTCTAATATATCTTTTAAACGGCAAGGTGTTTTATTTATGTAGTAACCAGACTCACCACTTCTGTATATTTTTCTTGTAACTGTAACTTCACTATATTCTATTGGTAATTTCTCATCACTATTATCAAATACTAAAGAAGCTTCTGCAAACCCTAAAGATTTTCTGTTTTGAGTTCCAGCAAATATAATGTCTTCAGATTTTGTTCCTCTTAAAGACTTCATGCTTTGTTCTCCTAGTACCCAACGAATAGCATCTGAAATGTTACTTTTTCCTGATCCATTTGGTCCAATAACTGTTGTAAGTCCTGGCATTAATTCTAATACTGTTTTATCTGCAAACGATTTAAACCCTTGTAATTCTAATCTTTTTAAATACATTCAATACTTCTTCCTTTTTCTTATTTTCATGTATATAATATATTAAAATTCGTTATTTTTCAATAGAATATTACAAAAAAAGAATGCAATTTCTTGCATTCTTTTAATCTTCTTTTACATCTTTTAATAATTCTAATTGTGATATTAATAAGGCTTCCATTTTTGCTTTATATATATCAAATTGTTTTTTAGTATCTTCTAATTCTTTTTTCTTTGATACTATGTCTAATTCTAAATCATCTACATTTTTTTGTGCAGTTCCTTTTGCGTCTGCTATTATTTGGTCTGCTTGTTGTCTTGCAACTTTTTTTACTTCTTCTGCAGTTGATTGTGCCATTATTAATGTACTTTGTAAAGTTTCTTCTATATTTTTGTAGTGTTCTAAGTTTTTGTTTAATTCCTCTACTTTAGATTTTGTTTCTTGTAATTCTTTATACATTTTTTCATAATCTATTGTTAGTTCATCTAGGAAATCATCTACTTCGTCTATACTGTATCCATTCATCATTTGTTTTGAGAATTTTTTATTTTCTATATCTAATGGTGTTAGCATTATATTTCCTCCTTAAATGTTACATATTATATTATTCCATTATCCATTGTTTTTTAACCATGATACTGAAAGTTTATTTTTTATTTCTTCTCTAGCCATTTCATTTGTTATTTCGTAATTCATTGGTGCAACTAAGAATATTGAATTAGATACTTTTTGAATATGTCCATTAAGTGCAAATACACCACCACTTATAAAATCTACAATTCTTCTAGCAACATCTTTGTTTACATATTCTAAGTTTACTATGACAGATTTTTTTTGTTTTAATGATTCACATATTTCTTCTGATTGTTCAAATGTTGTTGGTTGTGATATAACCATTTTTATTGATTGTGTTTGTGGCATAGCAACTATTTTTTCTCTATTTTTTCTACCTAAGTTTCCGAAGATTCCTCTTCCTTCGTTTTCTTCATCTTCTTCATATTCATCGTAATCATAATCTATTTCGTTTTCGAAGTCTTCGTCTTCTTCTCTATCATTTCCCATTCCTAATGTTTCCCATAATTTATTCATTATAGCTCCTGCCATTTGAACAACCTCCTAATAATTTTCTTCTTAACGTATGCACATAGTATCCTACTTTTTTTGTTTTTTGTCAATAGTTTTTATATTTGTAATTTTTTTTTAATGTTTTTGTAATATTTTTGTAATATTTATTTTGGATTTACCATTATTTCGTCATATATTCCTATACTCTTATTATTTACAATTTCATTTGATGTCCATCCTAATTCTTTTAATTCGTCTGTTGAATAATCTTCTATGATACTGTAAGTTTCGTTACTTTTATTAACTTTTACTAGGATTTTATCTTTATATCCTGCTCGCACTCTTACTACATATTTTAATCCATTTTCTTCCATTAATGATGTGTTTGGAACTTTTAATCCACTGTAGCTCCAATATATTATGTCGAAATTTATTTTTCTATATTCAATTAACTCTTCTACATCTTTTGTAATTTTTAATATTGCTATATATTTATCATTATCTGGTTTTAATTTTTCCACTTTTGCAGAAATTTCATCACCATTTGTAAGCCTTATTTTTACATATTTTCCCTCTTCTAATTTTTGTGTATCATTGTTTTTTATTACTGTTGCAATGTAGCAGTAATAATTATTAACAATTTTTCCGCTCTCATTACTGCTAGGTATTATTTGTCCAGTTTTTAAATTCAATTTATTTAAAAATTCTTCTGTTATATTATCTAAAGAATTTACATTTAATTTTTCTTCTAATCCATCTACTTTATATGAAACTACTCCACTATTTTGAGCTTTCATGTATTCACTTCCAGAATTTAATTGCTTTTCATATTCACTTCTTTTTTGAATTAGATTTTTCATATACGAACCCGTTGGACTTAATTCACCAATAATTTTTGTTTTCTTTTTTATTAATTCTTCAATTTCGCCTTTATACTCTTGCAGTTTTTGTGCATCTCTGACATTGTTCATTTGATTTATTTTGTTTTCTATTTCATTTTCAATTACTTTTACATCACTAGAAAAAATATTATTTTCTTCACTTTGAGCCTCTGCAATTTTATTATCGAGTTCTTTTATTTTATTGTTTAAACTTTCTTCGTCTTTTGTATAATATCTAAAAGCATTTTCATTTACAGATATTTTCTCTCCTTCTGCTTTTATTTGAGACATACCATTTTTGTAATTTTCACCTTTTAATACAGTTTCTTCTCTTATTATGTACCCTTCTGTTGATGTTTCTGATGATATTTTTCCATTTTCAACAGTAACAATATCTGTTGGCTGTAATAGAAGGTTTCCAACTTCAAAAATTATATATGCAATTATTAGTATGGCTATTAGAATAATTATTATTTTTAACAATAGCATTTTTATTTTTTTGTTATTTTTCAATCTATTACCTCCAATTTTTAATTTATTTTGTATTAATGCTTTTACGGGCGGACAGAGGCGTCAGCCCCTACACCTCAAATATGAATTTTATACAATTTATAAAAGCGGGTCGTCGAGGACGCCGACCCCTACAAC
>ERZ772819.2394-NODE-2394-length-14151-cov-4.468502_pt1 | contig 14151 bp, 16 predicted proteins | sample MGYA00580860_ERZ772819 | MGnify/ENA primary metagenome ERZ772819 (study PRJEB29015, sample SAMEA2737683) | human gut metagenome | biome: human gut; feature: human-associated habitat; material: faeces | place: China | collected 2012 ...
GGTTATGAGAGAAAAATTTAAGGAGGTACGTTATGATAGATAAAACTTTCGTATTTGGTCACCAAAAACCTGATACAGATTCTATTGCTTCAGCTATATCAATGGCTAACTTAAGAAACGAATTAGGAGAAAATGCTGAATGCTTTAGATTAGGTAATGTTAATAAAGAAACTGCATTTGCTTTAAAAAGCTTTGGAGTTGAAACACCTACTTTATTAAAAGAAGTTGAAGAAAAATCAAATGTAATTATGGTAGATTCTAACGAATTTGCTCAAAGTGTTAAAGGAATTGAAAATGCAAATATAAAAATGGTAGTTGATCACCACAGAATTAATTTACAAACAAATGACCCTTTATACTATGTTGCAGAACCTGTTGGATGTACTTCTACAATAATTTACAAATTATATAAACAAAACGATGTAGAAATAACACCAAAAATGGCCGGAATTATGCTTAGTGCTATTATATCTGATACATTATTATTCAAATCTCCAACATGTACAGAAGAAGATAAAAAAATAGCTCAAAAGCTTGCAGATATAGCAGGTGTAGACATGTATGAATATGGTCAAAATATGTTAAAAGCAGGTACAGATATAAGTGATTATACTGCTGACGAAGTTATAAATATAGATTGTAAACCTTTTGAAGGAAATGGAGTTAACTTTAAAATTTCACAAGTTAATAGTGCAGACGTTGATGATGTTTTCAAAAGAAAAGCTGATTTTGAAGAAGCTATTAACAAAGATATTAAAGAAAACAATTTAGGTTTATATGTATTTGTTGTTACAGACATTTTAAACGCAAATTCAAAAATCATTGCTTTAGGAGATAAAACAGATGTTATTGAAAAAGCATTTGGTGTTGAATTAGATAATAATACAGCTTTATTAGAAGGTGTAGTTTCTAGAAAAAAACAAGTATTACCTAAAATATTAGAAAATATTTAGACCCAATATAAAAAATTCGCAATGTAAAATTGCGAATTTTCTTATTTACAAAATCTGTGTTTTCCTATTGTTACGGTGTGTGGCCTTGACCATATCCATTTATTTGTTGCAGTAGCAGGATTAAAATAATATATTGAACCATAACTTGGGTCCCAACCATTTATGGCATCTTGTGCTGCTTTTTTGGCAGTACTATCTGGATTCATATTTATTTGACCATCACTTACTGCATCAAATGCGCCTTTTTGATATACAACACCAGCTATAGTATTAGGAAAAGAACTGCTTTTTACTCTATTCATTACAACTGCTCCAACTGCAACTTGCCCAGTGTATGGCTCTCCCCTTGATTCTCCGTAAATAACTTTTGCAAGCAAGGTTACATTTGATGAATTACTACTAGTTGATGATGAATTTGAAGATGAAGAACTATATATTCCCATTGCTTCTAAAGTTTTTTTACCTGCAATTCCATCTACTGTTAGTCCATTTTTCTTTTGAAATTTTTTTACTGCTGTAACCGTTTGACTACCATAAATTCCATCTACACTTCCGCTATAATAACCCCATCTTTTAAGTTTTGTTTGAATCTGTGTAACTTCACTTCCTCTAGAACCATATTTAGATAAAGCTTCTACCTCATTATTTGTAAAAAATATATTGTATATTAGAAATACTCCCATTAAAGAAATTAATAATACAAATAAATTCTTTTTATTTATTATTTTTTTCATAATAAAAACACCACTTCTTAAATAAATTTTAATTTTATTATTTCCAAAAATGGTGTTTTTTATTATTTTTTTAAAAAATTCCTATTATATTTTCGTTTTCATCTATATTAATATTGTTTGCAGCTGGTTTGTTTGGAAGTCCTGGCATTGTTAATATTTTTCCTGCTAGAACAACAACAAACTCTGCTCCAGCATTTAGTTCTACATTTCTTATATTAATTTCAAATGGTTCATCACATTTTAAATTTTTAGCATCATCTGAAAATGAGTATTGTGTTTTTGCTATACATATTGGTAAGTATTCATATCCCATTTCTTCTATTTTTTCTATGTTTTTCTCTGCTTCTTCTGTGTATTTTATCTCTTTTGCTCCATAAATATTCTTACATACCTTTTCAATTTTTGTTTTTATATCATCTTCTAATTCATAAGCATAGTTTAGCTTTTTATTATTTTGTGAAAGTTTATCAACTTTCTTAGCAATATCTATTGCTCCTTCTCCACCTTTTTTCCAACTTTCTACTAAACTATATTCTATATTATTTTTGTTTAATATATCTTCCAATAATTGTAATTCTTTAGAATTATCTTTATCGTTTTTATTTATTGCAACTATTGTATTTACATTAAATTTATTTCTAAGATTATCTATATGTTTTAATAAATTATGTGTTCCTTCTATTATAGCTTGTTCATTTTCTTCATATATATCTTCTTTTTGAACTCCACCATGGTATTTTAAGGCTTTAAGTGTTGCAACTAGAACAACTACGTCTGGCTTTATTTCTGTTTTTCTGCATTTTATATCCAAGAATTTTTCCGCTCCTAAATCTGCTCCAAATCCCGCTTCTGTTATGCAGTAATCTCCAAGTTTTAATGCCATTTTTGTTGCTATAATTGAGCTACATCCATGTGCAATATTTGCAAATGGTCCTCCATGTATAAATGCTGATGTTCCTTCAAGTGTTTGTACTAAATTTGGTTTTATAGCATCTTTTAATAAAACTGCCATTGCTCCTTCTGCTTGTAATTCTCTTGCAAAAATTGGATCATTTTCTTTATTGTAACCTATAATAATATTTCCTAGCATAGTTTTTAATTCTGCAATATTAGAAGCTAAACAAAGAATTGCCATTATTTCTGAAGCTGGTGTAATTTGAAATTCATCTTCTCTTTTTATTGTTTCTTCTTTTTCTGAAAGTCCGATTTCAACTTTTCTTAAACTTCTATCATTTAAATCTAAGCATCTTTTCCAAGTAACTTTTTCTATTTCTAATTCATTTCCTTGATATATGTGATTATCTATTAAGCTTGCAAGTAAATTATTTGCTGATGTTATTGCATGCATATCTCCTGTAAAATGTAGGTTTATATCTTCCATTGGAACAACTTGTGAGTAACCTCCTCCTGTTGCTCCACCTTTCATACCAAATACTGGACCTAAAGATGGTTCTCTTAAAGATAAAATTGCTTTTTTTCCAATTTTATTTAGCCCATCTGCAATTCCTATAGACATTGTTGTTTTTCCCTCTCCATATGGAGTTGGACTTATAGCTGTTACCAAAACTAATCTTCCGTTTTTATTCTTTTCTAATTCATTATAGATTTTATTAGAAATTTTTGCCTTATATTTTCCGTAAGTTTCTATGTAATCTTTTTTTATTTTTAGTTTCTTAGCAAGTTCACATATATCTTGTGGCTCTGTACTATTTGCTATTTCTATATCTGTCATTGGAATTACCTCCTATAATTAAAATATTAGTCCTGCAACTATTCCTATTAATGCTCCTACAAACACTTGCAAAGGTGTGTGACCTAATGCTTCTAATAATTTTTCATGTACTTCTATATTAGAAAGACCTGGAGTTTGAACAATTTTATTTAAAACACTAGCTTGCTTTCCAGCTGCTCTGCGAACTCCTGCTGCATCGTACATTACAACCATTGCAAAAACAACAGATAATGCAAATATTGGTGAATCCACTCCCTCGCTTTTTCCTATAAGTGTTGCAATAGATGTAACAACCGCTGAATGAGAGCTTGGCATTCCACCTGCTCCCATTATTCTTTTAAAATTAAATTTTTTAGTTTCTACTAAATCCCAAATAACCTTAAATGCTTGTATTCCAAGCCATAATAAGAATGGTATGTATATATATTTGTTTGTAAAAAATAATTGTAAGTTATTCATATATTCCCCTTAATTTTCAAAATTTTCTTCTTTTATTTCATCTCCATTTTTTATTAAAATAGAGATTTTCTTCTCAGCTTTTTCTAAAATTTCATTACATTTTTTTGAAATTTTAATTCCCTCTTCAAACTTATCTACAGATTGTTCTAATGAAAGCTCTCCATTTTCCAATTCATTTGCAATTTGTTCTAATGCTTTCATTGCATCTTCAAAATTCATATCTTCTTCTTTCATTTTCTTTTCTCCTATTTTTATTTTTTCGGGCGGACAGAGACGTCCGCCCCTACAGTGTTTGACATTAATTTCATAACATTTTTTATCTCATATTTATTTGTATTGCATTCTTAATTTTTTAAATATTCTTGCGTTGGTAGTTGTAGGGGTTGGCGTCCTCGACAACCCGTTTTTATGTCTTTTTCAACTGCAGACAAATAATTATATTTAGACATATTATGCAACATTGTTTTATTTTTACATTTTTGTTCATCTTGTAGCTCTCATTAGGCAATCAATCCTCCAACGTTGGACATTAAATTTTATTTTTTTCGGGTCGTCGAGGACGCCGACCCCTACAGCGTCTGACATTAATTATTTTTTAACATTGTCTATTCGGGTCGTCGGGGACGCCGACCCCTACAACGTTTGACATTAATCGTTTGTTTATTTTAATTATAAAAAATTATAATACTGTATTAATTGTATTTGTATTTTTTTCATTATCATTTTTATAATTTTCTTCATAATATTTATAACCTGAAACACCTGCTATAGCAATTAATATTAATATTGTTATAACAACTATTATTAAATTTGCTTTTTCTACTGGTTTGCTCATTTATTATCTCCTTTTAAATTATTTTAGCTTTCGTTGTTCCTTCATATAATTTTATATTTACTTCGTCTCCGATATTCAATTCTTTTTTACTTTTTATTATTTTTCCGTTTTTCTCCATAATAGAATATCCTCTTGATAGTGTTTTTAATGGACTTAAAGCATCTATTTTTTCTACCACATTTTGAAATTCGGAACGTTTTTGCATTATTTTTAGTTTAAACTTATTCTCTATATTTTTTGTTTGTGTATCAACATGCAAATAACTTTCATTTATTCTTTGTAACGGTTCTTTAAACACTCTTCTTGTCATACATTTTTCGTATTTTAGTCTTTTATATTCTACTTGTTTTTTTAATGCTACCTTATATCTATTATTATATGAGCTTAGTTTTATTTTTAGTTCATCTATATCTGGTACTGCAAGTTCTGCCGCTGCTGATGGTGTTGGTGCTCTTAAATCTGCAACAAAATCTGAAATTGAGAAATCTGTTTCATGTCCTACTGCAGATATAACTGGTAATTCTGAGTTGTAAATTGCTCTTGCTACAATTTCTTCATTAAATGGCCATAAATCTTCTAATGAACCTCCTCCTCTAGCTACAATTATAATATCTGCTAAATTTCTCTCGTTCATTAAATTTATAGCATCTGCAATTTTCTTACTTGCTCCTTCTCCTTGAACAGGAACAGGCAATAATTTTATATATACATTTGGATTTCTACGAGTAGATACATTTATTATATCTCGTATTACAGAACCTGTTTCAGAGGTTAATACACCTATTCTTTTTGAATATAATGGTATTTTCTTTTTGTGAGATTCTGCAAATAAGCCTTCTTCATTTAGCTTTGCTTTTAATTTTTCGTATTCTTTGTATAAATCTCCTATGCCTTCTTGTTGCATTGCTTTACAGTATATTTGATAAACTCCATCTCTTTCAAAAACAGAAACTGTTCCTAAAACAATAACACTCATTCCATCTTTTGGAACAAAATTCAAATGTGGTGTATAGCTTTTGAACATTATACATTTTATTAATGAATTATTGTCTTTTAATGTAAAATACATATGTCCTGTATAGTGATGTTTGAAATTAGATATTTCACCTTTAATTAATACATTGTTTAAATATTCATCTTGATCAACTTTATTTTTTATGTATTTATTAAGCTGACTTACACTTATTGGCTCTGGCTTCATTTGTTCCTCCACAATTATTCTTTAACTATGTTTGCTAAAACTCCATTTACAAATGATGAAGATTTATCTTCTCCATATTTTTTTGCAAGTTCTACTGCTTCATTAATTGCAACTTTAAATGGAGTTTCTGTATATAAAATTTCGTATATAGCTACTTTTAGTATAGCAATTTCAACTTTTGAAACTCTACTTAAATTCCAATCTTTTTTTAAATTGCTAGATATTTTTTCTTCTATTTCTTTGTTATTTTCTATAATTCCATTAGCCATGCTTTTTAAATATTTTTCTACGTTGTTGTCTCCATTGTTATTATTTTCAACAAATAATTCAACTGTTTCGGCATCATATTGTTTTTGAATTTCTAAACTATATATTAATTTGAAAGCTAGTTCTCTTTTAGATGATCTGTCCATTTTTACCTCTCTTTACATTCTATCTATAAAATTTTTTAATTTTTCTTTTACTTCATATTTATTCTTTTGAATATAATTTCCTCCAAACATTCCAATACAAATTAATATAATTCCAACTATTAGTTTATATAGGCCTGTACATAAAATTAATATTGCAACAATTGCTCCAATTATTGCTCCTCCAAATTTAGACATAAAGTTCTTAAAACCATCCATTTTTTTACCTCCATTTGTTTTTATAGCAATATACGGACAATGCTTTACATTGCCCATACATTCTTTAAATAACTATTTTAGTTCTTGTTTATCTTCAGAAGCTATGTTTCTTATTTTTATATTTACTTCTTTAACTTCTAAATCTGCTGTTTTCTTAATTGCTTCTTTAATTCTATTTTGTAAATTAACAGATAAATCTTTTATTACGGCATTAGGTCTTACAAATAATTCTACAAAAACTCTTAAATTACTTTCTTTATCTAAAACAACTCTTGTTGTAACATTTTCAGTACTTTCAAATCCTTTTGCAACACTATTTACAATGTTAACTAATGTTTCTCTTGATACTACTAATTTTCCGTTGTCATTTTCAAGTAACACTCCATTTCCGCTTTTAACAGAATCTTTGCTAGATGAACCAAAAAATATGCATTTTATTGCTAAAAGAATAAATACCACAGAAATTCCTAATAAAATATTGCTATATGTGCTATTATTAAGTATTCTATTTGCAAATGTATTTATTGTTCCTAAATGTAACCATCCAAAAACTAATAGGCAATTTACAACAGAAATTACTATCATTACTATTGAAAATATTACTAAAGATATTTTTTCTAAAAATTTCATATTTGTTTCCTCCATCATCTTTTGTTAATTATTGTTCTTTATTTTCTTCTACTTCTGGTGAATTTTCTTTTTCGTCATCATCTGAAGTGTGAACACCTTGAACATGTACATTTACTTCTAATACTTTTAATCCTGTCATATTTTCTACGGCTTTTTTAACTCTATTTTGAATTTCAAAGGCTATATCTGGAATTCTTGTACCGTATTCTACTATGATATTTACATCAATTTTTGTTTCTTTTTCTCCAACTTCAACTTTAATACCTTTGCTAAAATTTTTCTTTCCACTTAAAACTTCTGTTATTCCTCCTGCAAAGCCACCTGCCATTGAAGATACACCTTCAACTTCTGATACAGCTTTTCCAGCTATTATAGAAACAACGTCATCAGAAATTTTTATTGTATTTTCAGCTGTTTCACTTTCTAAAACTTCATTTAATTCTTCTTTATTATTATTTTCTTCCATAATAATACCTCCTAAAATTTTATTTTTCATAAGTTAAATTTTTTCGTATTTATAGTATATCAATATTTTCTAATATTTACAACAATCTGTATGTTTTTTATATATTTTTTTTAAGTTATGTGGTGTTATTACTAAATCTATTCCTTTTTCACTTACTTGTGTATATACTTCTGTTAAAAAATCTTTTAAGTTGTCATTTAGCGGAGATCTGCCTTTTTCTTTTTCCCAGTATTCTAGTTGCGAACTTCTTTTCCAATTTTTACCGTTATATACCAGTCCTGCAGCTAATGTATCGCATACCATTTCTACTGTATATTTATATGGCATTATTGGTCTTGGAATTTTTGACCTTGGGTCGTTCCAATATTCTGGATGATGTTTATTTCTACCTTTATGATGTAGCCAGGCTTTAGAATAGCCATTTGCCTTTTTTGCTGCAACTATTGGACTGCTTGTTCCTTGATAATATTTTACAGACTCCCAAAATTCTGTTGGTGAAAATTTTGATAAATCATGAACTAATCCTCTAAACGGTATTCCTGCTTTGCAACATAATTTAAAAACAACCCATTTGTGAGTACATACTGTATTTAAATGTTTAAATATATTTATTACTACCATGTATTCCCCTTTTCTATTTATTCAAATTTTTTTCCTACTTCTAGTTTGTTTCCTCTTAAAAAATCACACACATTCATTCTTTTTGAATTTTCCGGTTGAATAATATTAATCTTTAATACTCCATCTTTTGTTTTTACATATAAACCTTGTTTTTCATTTGAAATTAAAATTGTTCCTGCATCTTCGTTTTTATTTTCAAAGCTATTTTCTTCGGCTATTTCAACAGACCAAAACTTATATTTTTTTCCATCTAAAAATGCATATGTTCCCATTATAGGATTTAGTCCTCTAGTTAAATTTTTAATTTCTAACGATGTTTTTTCTTGCCAATTTATTTTAGATAGTTCTTTATTAAGCATTGGAGCCATTGTATAATTATCTCCTTGTTTTGTTCTTGTTATAGTTCCATCTTCAATTTTATTTAAAGTTTTTACTAAAACCTTTCCTCCAATAATAGATAGCTTATCCCACAACTCACCTGTTGTTTCATTTTTATCTATATCAACTTTTTCGCAAATTAAAATGTCTCCTGTATCCATACCTTCATCCATTTGCATTGTTGTTACTCCTGTTTTACTATCTCCATTTATTACAGCCCATTGAATTGGAGCTGCACCTCTATATTTAGGAAGAATAGATGCATGCACATTTACGCAACCATATTTAGGTATATCTAAAATTTCTTTTGGAAGTATTTTTCCATATGCTACAACACAAATAACATCTGGATTTAATTCTTTTATTTTCTCTATAAATTCCGTGTTTTTCTTTACTTTTTCCGGTTGATAAATTTCCAAATTTTTTTCAAGTGCAAATTCCTTAACAGGCGAATAGCACATTTTCATACCTCTGCCTTTAGGTTTATCTGGATTTGTAACAACACCTATAATTTCTTCTCCTGCCTCATAAATGCTTTTTAATGATTCTGCAGCAAAATCTGGTGTACCCATAAATAAGATTTTCAAAATAATTCCTCCTAATTCTCAGGTTCAACGTATTGTAAGGTTCCTGGTATTATTTTTGTAACAAACACTATTCCGTTTAAATGGTCTACTTCATGACATATTGCTTGTGCTAGTAGTCCTTTTGCTTTTAATTTGAATTTTTTGCCTTCTCTATCTAAAGCTTCTACTTCTACTTCTTTTGGTCTTATTATTTTTGCAAATTGATTTGGAAAACTTAAACATCCTTCTTCGCATTCTTGTTCTCCTTTTTCCTTTTTTATAACTGGATTTATAAATACTATTGGACCATTATCATCGTATAAGTCTATTACTACAACTCTTTTTAATACTCCAACTTGTTGTGCTGCAAGCCCTACTCCATTTAGATGATGCATAGTTTCTATCATATCATCTATTAAAATTTGGATTCTTTCGTCTATATTTTCTACTTCTCTTGCATTTTTTTTAAGTATTTCGTCTCCTTCTGTTCTAATATTTCTTATTGCCATTTTATTTGCCCCCTTATGATAAATTATTTGGATTTATATCTACAATTACCCTTGTGTTTTTATAATTTTGTGCATAATATTTATTTAAAAGTTCGTTTATATTTTTAATAATCTCTTCTGTAACCCTTGTTTTTAGTATCATTCGCCATCTATACCTGTTTTTTATTTTATCTATTGGTGCTGGCATTGGTTTTAACAATATTCCCTCTATATTGTATTTTTTTAAATTCTCATATAAAAATTTTGACACTTCAACTACTTCTTTGTAAATATTACCATTTATTCCGAACATTATTATATCGCAAAATGGCGGATATTTCAACATTTCTCTTAAATGAATTTCAGCATTATAAAATAAATTGTAATCTTGTTTTTGTGCATATTGTACACAAAAGTTATCTGGATTATAGGTTTGAATTATAACATTTCCTGGAAGTTTTTCTCTACCAGCTCTTCCGGCTACTTGTACAAGTAAATCAAACGTTGTTTCACTTGCTTTGTAATTATCTATATTTAAACTGCTATCTGCTGCAATTACTCCTACCAAGGTTACTTTTGGAAAATGATGACCTTTAACTTCCATTTGTGTTCCAATTAAAATATCTATATTTTCTTCTTTAAACTTGTTAATAATTAATTCATGTGAATTTTTTTTTGTTACTGTATCTACATCCATTCTAATTGTTGTTGCTTCTGGAAAATATTTTTTTACTTGTTCTTCTAGCTTTTGTGTTCCAGTTCCAAAGTATCTTACTTTTTCACTTTTACACTCTGGGCAAACTTTTATAATATTTTCTGTGTGTCCGCAATAATGGCATTTTAGCATATTTTCTTTTCTATGATATGTTAGACTAATATTGCAATTTGGACATTTTGCAACATATCCGCAATCTCTACACATTATAAAAGTCGAAAAACCTCTTCTGTTTAAAAATAAAATTGTTTGTTTTTTATTTTTTATATTTTCTTGAATTAAGTAGTATAATCTTCTACTTAGCATACTTCTGTTGCCCTCTGCTAGTTCGTTTCTTAAGTCTACTATTTCTACATTTGGCAAATTAGAATTGTTTGCTCTTTTGGTTAGTTCTATTAGAGTAATTTCTTTTTGTTTTGCTTTGTAATATATATCAACAGATGGTGTTGCACTACCTAATACAAGTGGAATGTTATTTTGTTTTGCTATAATTTTAGATATATCTTTTGCATTATATCTTGGATTCATTTCAGATTTATATGAGTCATCGTGTTCTTCATCTATTATAATTATTCCCAAATTTTTAATAGGAGCAAATATAGCAGACCTTGCACCTATTACAATTTTAGCATCTCCATTTTTTATTTTATTCCATTGGTCATAACGTTCTCCAACAGATAATTTACTATGAAGTACAGCTATTGTTTCCTCTCCAAATCTTGCTATAAATCTATCTACCATTTGTGGAGTTAAGCTTATTTCTGGAACTAGCACTATTGCCGTTTTTTCTTGTTTTAATACATTTTCAATTAATTGCATATATACTTCTGTTTTTCCTGAACCAGTTACACCGTATATTAGAAATTCATTAAATTTATGTTCTATAATGCTTTTATTTATGGTATTAAAAGCTAACTGTTGTTCTTCTGTTAATTTTCTTTTTTCATCTCTTTGTATATTTTTATGTATGAATGGATTTCTTTCAACTTCCTTTGCAACAATTTCTACAAAGCCATTTTTTTCTAGTGTTTTTACTATTGCTCTACTGGCTTCTGTAAACATTTCTATATCTGAAACTGTTGCTTCTTCATTTTCTTCTAAAAATTTTAATACTCGTATTTGCTTTTCAGATTTTATTATTTTATTTTCAATAGCATTTTCAATTTCATCTGTTTCTTTTGCTAAATATACGAAATTAATTAGCTTTTCTTTTGTTCTGTTTTCTAATTCTTTAGTTGCCGTACCCGGTGGCAACATAAGTTTTAAACAATCTGATATATTACAAAAGTATCTATTAGACATCCATTTTGCAAGTTCAATGTTTTCTTTTGAAAATGCTTTTTCTTCGAATTTTACTATATCTTTTATTTTGTACTCTGAACTTTGTTTTATATTTATTACAAATCCATCCTCAAGTTTTTTTCCATTTCCAAATTGAACTAATACTCTTGAGCCAATTTTTATTTTATCTGCTAATTCTTCTGGAATATTGTAATCAAATACTCTATTTAACGTTTTTACTATACTATTAATTATTATTTCAGCTACCATTTTTATCTCCTATAATTTTGTATAGTATATCAAATATATGTTTTTTTGACAAGAAAAAGAGAGCTTCAATTTTGAAACTCTCCCTGGCAAATTAAAATCTTTTCGTGAGATCAGGTCTATGATTTTTCATATACCTTATAGCATTATATTTATCTTCTTTTATATAAGCTTTTATTTCTCTATCTTTTTGCAAATACTGATTATGTTCTTTTCTCATTTGGAGCTTAATCTTAAATTTTCTTTTTATAATTTCGTTATTTAGAATAAATGCTTCATATAGCTTATACATATCTTGATCATAAATAGAATATTCTTTACCCGAAATAATAAATTTTCTTCTTACATCTCCAAAAGTTTCTCCTGTTACTCTTTCAACAGCTATTTGGAAAATTTGATTTGGTCTTTCGATTCCTTCAGCTATTACATTTTCAATTTCTCTTTCCATCGCTTCATTATTCAAACTAAAAGTTTTAATTATTTCTTCTCCTTCGACCTGAACAATGTTTTTTCCTAATACATAAAGTCTCCGTTTATTATTTTTTGCCATAAAAAAATCCTCCTTTGATTATTAATGTTTTTATTGTAACACATTTTTATACATTTTTCAAAAAATTTTTAATTTCATTTTTTATTCAACTTCTTCTGCATTTACTGTGATTCCAGAACCTAAGTATTTTGTTCTTTTTTTTGATTTATTTTGGCGGGTCGCCCAAAGAACGACGACCCCCTACATCGTTTGATGTTAATTTATTCTAAATATTATATTTCTTTTTTTAATATTTTTTATTAGTACAATATTCTAAATATTTCTGCTACACTCCAAGCTTGTGCTATAGCTCCTTTGGGAAGTTGTGGTCTTTTTGAATCGTATAACTCTGATATACTTCCTATACATCCCTCATCTTCTATCATTTTTTTTGCTACACTTTTTAGTTCTTTTATAAATTTTTCATAATCCTCTTTATATTGCTTTTTATTTTTAATTGTTTTTTCACTTTCTTTAATTTTCCTAAAGGTATCATTATATATTCCTAAAAGCCATGGCCACGTTATTCCTTGATGGTAGCTCATATCTCTTTTAAAGCCGTTTCCTTCATATATATCTATATAATTTTCTTCGCCTTTTGCTAAGGTTTTTAGTCCATATTTATTTTTTAATTTTTTTGTTGTAGTATATAACATCTCTTTTGCTATTTTTGTATTTGGCTCTATTACAGGATATGTTAGTGCTACGCTAAATAATTGATTAGGTCTTATTTTACTATCTCCTACAACATCATATAAACATTTTCTTTTTTCATTATAAAATTTGGCTTTAAAGTTTCTTTTGCATTTATTAGCTTTCTTCAAATATTCTTGTGCCAAACTTTTTTCTTTAAATTTTTCTGATAATTCTTCTAATATTTTTAATGCATTATACCACAAAGCATTTATTTCCACTGCTTTTCCATTTCTTGGAGTTGCAGCTATTCCTTCATATTTTGCATCCATCCACGTATTTTGTGTTGTCGGCGTTCCACTTACTATTAATCCATCATTATCTAAATAAATATTATTGTTATCTAAGTCTATTCCTTTTTCATAGTTAACCACAATATCTTTTAAAACTTCATAAAATTCTTTTTTTACAAACTCAATATCTCCAGTATATTTTATGTATTTTGCTATTTGTTCGAATAATAATAATGAAGAATCTACGCTATTATACAATGGTGTGTTATCTGCTTCTGAATAGCCATTTGGAACCAAGCCTTGTTTTATATCGTGTTTAAATGTTAATAAAATTTCTTTTGCTAACTCATATCTGTTTGTTTTTAAAAGTAGCCCCTCAAAAGATATTAAACTATCTCTTCCCCAATCTAAAAACCATGGATAACCAGCAATTATTGTGTGTAACTTAAATTCTGGTCTGTATACAATAAAATTATCTGTTGCTATTATAAATTCTTTTAATAATTTATTTTCTTCATTTTTATTTATAAGTTTTGTATCTTTTATTATTTTATCTAGTCTGCTTATTTCTTTTTCTATTATTTTTTCGCCATCAATTTTATCTATATTTTCTTCTAGTGAACACACAAAAGTAATTTTTTTATTTTCATTTGGTTTTATTTCTATTTCATATATTCCAGAAACACTATGGTTTTCTTCTGGATAAAATCCTCTTTTTTCTTCTTCTATATAAAACATATT
>ERZ772819.2402-NODE-2402-length-14119-cov-6.180390_pt1 | contig 14119 bp, 8 predicted proteins | sample MGYA00580860_ERZ772819 | MGnify/ENA primary metagenome ERZ772819 (study PRJEB29015, sample SAMEA2737683) | human gut metagenome | biome: human gut; feature: human-associated habitat; material: faeces | place: China | collected 2012 ...
GCCTCTGCGGCCTCGGCCGTCAGCACGCCGCTCCATACGATCAGATCCGACTCGAACTCCGTTTCGCCCAGACCGGTTACGACCACCGTGTCCTGCGAGCGGTACTTGTAGGTGTAGGCGCGTCCCAGCAGATAGGCGCTCAGAATGATGGCGATGCCGATGATCGCATACTTGATGTGTTCCCTGTTCATGATGGCGAGATATTAGGTGTTTTATTTCGTGTCGGTTTCACGGCTGGCTCGCGGAAAGATTCCGATGCGCCGGCGGATTCCGTCCTTCCGTTTCGCGCGATCAGACGTTGAAGAGGAAGTGCATGATGTCGCCGTCCTGCACCACGTACTCCTTGCCCTCGATGCCGATCTTGCCCACGTCGCGGCACGCCTTTTCGGAGCCCAGCGTCACGTAGTCGTCGTACTTGATGACCTCGGCGCGGATGAACCCCTTTTCGAAATCGGTGTGGATGATGCCGGCCGTCTGCGGGGCTTTCATGCCGCGCAGGTAGGTCCAGGCGCGGGTCTCGTCGGCCCCGGTGGTGAAGAACGTTTCGAGGTTGAGCAATTTGTAGGCCGATTTGATCAGGCGCGCCACGCCCGACTCCTCCAGCCCCAGGTCTTCGAGGAACATCTGCCGCTCGTCGAAGTCTTCCAGTTCGGCGATGTCGGCCTCCGTGGCGGCGGCGATGACGAGCATTTCGGCCCGCTCGCCGGCGATGGCCTCCCGGACGGCCTCGGTGTAGGCGTTGCCCGTCGCGGCGCTCTTTTCGTCGACGTTGCAGACGTACAACACGGGCTTGTCGGTCAGCAGGTTGAGGTCGGCGACCAGTTTGCGGTCCTCCTTGTCGAGTTCCACGGTGCGGGCCGAAAGCCCCTGTTCCAGCACCGCCTTGTACTGCAAGAGCAGCTCCACGGCGCGCTTGGCCTGCTTGTCGCCGCCCGAGGTGGCCTGCTTCTGGGTCTTGGAGAGCCGGTTCTCGACGGTTTCGAGATCCTTCAGCTGCAATTCGGTGTCGATGATGCCCTTGTCGCGCACGGGGTCTATCGAGCCGTCGACGTGGGTGATGTTGCCGTTGTCGAAGCACCGCAGGACGTGGATGATCGCATTCGTGTTGCGGATGTTGCCCAGAAATTTGTTGCCCAGACCTTCGCCCTTCGAGGCGCCCTTCACGAGGCCCGCGATGTCGACGATTTCGATCGTCGTCGGGACCACGCGCTTGGGGTTGTCGATCTCCGCGAGGCGGATCAGCCGCCGGTCGGGGACCGTGATCACGCCCACATTGGGCTCGATGGTGCAGAAAGGAAAGTTTGCCGCCTGTGCCTTTGCATTGGACAGACAGTTGAAAAGGGTCGATTTACCCACGTTCGGCAAGCCGACGATGCCGCATTGTAACGCCATTTATTCGTTTCGTTTATGTTGCTGTCAGACAAATTGCGCTTATCGTGAAACAAGCCCACAAAGATACGAATTTCTTTTCAATAATCGGAGACACTCGCGGGTAAAAGCGGAAAGGGGGGATGGTTTCCGGCTCTGGGCGCGGAAAAAAGCGCTTCTGTCCGTTCCGTTTATCCCTTGGCAAATAAAACCTCTTCGCCAACTGGCGAAGAGGTTTTATTTGCCGGCAGCAAGGCTGGCTATTCGGCCAGCGACCATTCGATCACGACCGGGAAGTGGTCCGAGGGGTATTTCCGGTTGTAACTGTTGTTGACGATGCGCCACGAAACGACCTTCGTGTCCTTCGGCGTGACGAAGACGTGGTCGATGCGCGACGCAGCGGCGGGAGGCGTCGAGATGTATTTGTAGCCGTTGTAGGTGGGCCAGTCTCCGTTGGTCTTGGACGGACAGCGGACGTAGCTGTCGGCAAGGATGCCTGATCCGGCGATCGTTTTGTAGGCTTCGGTGTTTTGGTTCGAATTGAAGTCACCCGTGCAAAAGGCCGGTTTGCCGCCTGCGATCTCCCGGACCTTGGCCACCAGCAGTTTGGCGCTCTCGGCGCGGGCCGTGGTCCCTATGTGGTCGAAGTGCGAATTGAAATGGTAGAATTCCCGTCCGTTCGCGCGGATGCGGAAATGCACCCAGTTGCACATGCGGGGCGAATAGGAGTCCCAGCCTTTGGACCCGGGGGCGGAAGGCGTTTCGGAGTACCAGAACGATCCCATATCCAATACTTCGAATTTGTCCTTGCGGTAGAAAACGGGGTTGTAGTGGCGTCGTTGGGCCGTTTTGTCACCGATGACGTTTTCTCCGACCCAGGTGTATCCGTCGAGGAACGGCTCGATGTCCTTGATCTGGGTCAGATAAGGCTCCTGCGCTCCGAAGATGTCGAACTTCTCGCTCTGGAGTAGTTGGCGAAGCAAATCCCGGCGGGTCGTCCATTTGTTGTCTTGATCGGAAGAGTTGTCGTACTGGATGTTGTAGGTGGCGACGCGAATCGGATCGAGCCACTCTTTTCCAGGTGCAGGGGCGGGTGCGGGATCGTCGTTTCCCGAACTGCACAGCGAGAAGAGCGGCAGGCAGAGCAGGAACAGACTGAAATACGGTTTTCGTATCATTTTTCCGAAAGAGATTGGTTTCGAATTTAAGACGAACTGTTTCCGGTTTTGTCCCCCGGGGAGCGAAAATTTGCTATTTCGCATTTTTTATTCGATTTTTACCGCTTGCAGGGGGACAAACCGGACGGTTTTCCGTTATATCGAATGACCGACCAAACCAATGAACCGAATGTTTCGGCAACGCAAGTACGACACCCGACGAATCGACCGGCAGTATGCCGAAGAGACCGACGTATATGTTATGTTGTATAACAGTTACGCCGATGCGCTCTATGCCTACGGCATGGGGTTCGGTTTCGACAACGAAACGGTCAAGGATGTCATCCACGACATATTCCTCGACATTATGACCCGCCAGGTCGACCTGGGCCGCATCGTCAACATCAAGGCCTACCTTTTCCGGATCGTTCACAACCGCCTGGTCGACCTGCACCGTTCGCGGGTGGACAAATGCGACCTTTCGGACCGGGAGCCGGGATTGCGGGTGTCGCTGACCTCGCTCGACGCGATGATCGAATCGGAGCACGTGCTGCGCATCCGCCAAACGATCGAGTCGCTGCTCAACCAGCTCTCGCCCAAGCAGCGCGAGGCGCTGCTGCTGCGCTTCGTCTACGAGATGGAGTATGACGACATCGCCGTCATACTCGACGCCACGCCCCACGCCGTCCGCAAGTTCGTGTCGAAGGGGCTGGGCAAACTTCGGAAGGGCAGGGAGTGCGGCAAGACGATGAAAATAGCCACTTGACACGGCGGACGCTGTTTTTTGCGGTTCGAGGGGGACAAAACGGCGGATTCGCCGTCATAGGGGAGAGCGCGGCGCCGCAGCCGCAGCATGCAGTTTGAAGATTACGTTGGAATCAATGATAAAACCGGACGATATTAAGAAGCACACGGCGGAGTTCTTCACCTCCGACCCGGACTTCGTTTTGTGGTGTCTCGATCCCGAGCGGGCGCAGGACGGCTATTGGTGCGGTTACACCGAACGCCATCCGCAGGACCTGGTCGAATTCGAGCGCGCCGTGAGCCTGGTGCGCCGTGTGGGCAAGACCCATCCCGCGCTGCCGTCCGTGGAGAAACAGTTGCTGCTCGACCGCATCCTGACCGACCATTACGCCCGGCGCCGTTTTGCAGCCCCTCCCCGCCGCCGCAACCGGACGGCGCTCTTCGCCGCCGCTTCCCTGCTGGTCGCCGGCGTCGTGGCGGCCCTGTTCTGGAGTGCGGATTTCACGGGTTCCGGGCTGCCTTCGGCCGAGGCCTATGAGAACATCACGCTCGTGACCCGCGAAGGCAGCCGCGAGGTGTACGACGACATCGCCCGTATCAGCCTTACGCCCAAGGGCGAAATCCTGATCGACGGCAAGGAGAACGAAGGGGCGGAGACCGATCGCAGGACGCCCCGGCAGGAGGTGCGCGTGCATACGAGCGAACTGGTGGTCCCCAAGGGCAAGCGCGCACATCTGCAACTCTCCGACGGGACGCGGGTGTGGATCAATTCGGCGTCGGTGCTCCGTTTCCCGTCGGCGTTCGGTGACACGCGCGACGTCTTCGTCGAGGGCGAAGCCTATTTCGAGGTGGCGAAGGATGCGAACCGTCCCTTCATCGTGCACACCGACCATTTTGCGACCCGCGTGCTGGGCACGTCGTTCGACGTGACGACCGCGCCCCGGGCCGACGGTTCGTCGGCCGTGGTGCTGGTCGAAGGCTCCGTGGCCATCGACGTGGCCAACGGCGAATCGGTGACGCTGAATCCTTCGGAACGCTTCTCGATGAAGGACGGCAGCTATTCGGTCTACGAGGTCGATCCCTATAAATACATCAGTTGGAAGGACGGACTGTTGTTCTTCACCTCGAACACGCTGTTCGAAGTCCTGCAAAAGGTGGCTGCGTTCTACAAGATCGAAATAACCTGCTTCGGGGAGATCGGGAGCCGGAAGTGTACCGGCAAGCTGATCCTGTTCGACGACCTGGACGGCACGCTCGACGTGCTCTCCGACATTTTCCGGATCGCCTACGTCCGGGGGCCCGACGGCTCGGTGGCGGTGAGGCCTGCCCCCGACGATTGCGCCGACGCCGTATATCGCTGACAACCAATTCCAGTCTTAAATACTAACCTTAATACTGTTACTTATGAAGAAACTTTTCTTTGTGAGGAGTGGCTCGACATGCCGTATGCTGCGGATTCTTGCGGCGGTGATGCTGTTGCTTCCGGTGAATCTCCAGCCCGTCCGGGCCTCCCGGCAGGACGCCGGGGCCAAATCGTCGCTGACCGTGAAGATGAAGGACGCAACGCTGTCGAGCGTCTTTGCCGAGGTCGAGCGGACCAGCCGCTACGCCTTCATTTACACCGACGACGTGCGGCCGCTGCTCGACCGCCGGGTTTCGGTTTCGGTCAGGTCTGCGACCATCGACGAACTGCTGTCCGCGGTCCTCAAGGGAACGGAGCTGACCGGACGGGTGCGCGAAAGCCAGGTGATCATCTCGAAAGCGCCCGCCCGGAAAAACGCCGCCGTCACCCCCCCCCTCCCGGCTGCGAATTCCGGTAGGGAAATCGTCTTGCAGGGGACGGTGATCTCTTCGGCCGACAACAAGCCCATCGTCGGTGTTTCGGTCTATGTCGAGGGGACGACCGTCGGCGCCACCTCGGACATCAACGGCAACTACACCCTCAAGGTGCCGGCGGGAACGAAACACGTCACCTTCGCTTTTCTGGGCTACGACACCAAGAAGATCGCCGTCGCCGATGTCGAACTGTTCAAGCTCGTGACGCTGATCGAGGCGTCGAACGTCATGGACGACGTGGTGGTCGTGGCCTTCGGCACGCAGAAGAAGGAGAGTTTGGTGGGAGCCGTGCAGGTCGTGCGTCCCAGTACGCTCAAGGTGACGTCGAGCAACCTCTCGACCTCGTTCGCGGGCAAGATCGCCGGCGTCATCTCGACCCAGTCGTCGGGCGAACCCGGCGCCGACGGTGCGAATTTCTGGATTCGCGGCATCTCGACCTTCGGGGCCAACAAATCGCCGCTGCTGATTCTCGACGGCGTGGAGATCGTCTCGGAGATGCTCAACAACATTCCGCCCGAGGCGATCGAGTCGTTTTCGATCCTGCGCGACGCCACGGCCACGGCGCTCTACGGTTCGCGCGGCGCCAACGGCGTAATGATCATTACCACCAAAAACGGCCGCCAGTCGGAGAAGATGGCGATCAACGTTCGTCTCGAGTCGGGCATTTCGATGCCGACGCGCGTGCAGGACATCGCCGACGGCGTGACTTACATGGAGAACTACAACGAGGCGCTGCGCACCCGCACCCCGGCGGGCGAAACTTATGTGCAGCACTTTTCGGACGAGAAGATCACGGGCACGCGCAACCGGCTCAATCCCTACGTCTATCCCGACAATGACTGGTATTCGATGCTTTTCAAGGATTTTACGGTCAATGAGAACATGAATCTCAATGTGCGGGGCGGCGGCAAGGTGGTCGACTATTTCCTCAATGCTTCGATCTTCAACGAAAACGGTATCCTGAAGAAGCCCGCGGAGTCGAAATTCAACACCAACATCAATTCGCAGAAATACCTTTTCCAGGCCAACGTCGGCGCGCAGCTCACCCGAACGACCCGCGTGAGTCTGAAGATGAACACGCAACTGCTTTTCTGGCACCGTCCCGTCGAAGAGGTGAAAGACCTGTTCTACTATACGATGCGCGCCAATCCGGTCGCTTTCCCGGCCATCTATCCCAAAGGCTCCGTGGAGGATCTCGACGACCCGATTTTCGGAAATGCCCCTTCGTGGGACGGTGGTTCTACGGACATCAATCCTTATGCCCTGTTGAGCCGCGGATACGGACAGCGCCATACGCAGTACATCACCACGACCTTCTCGGTGGACCAGGACCTCGATTTCGTCACCAAGGGACTGAAGGTTCGGGGCATGGTCTCGTTCTACAACAAGACCTATGCGGCGACTTACCGTTCTTTTTCTCCCTATTATTACGAAATGACCGACTATACCGACAACGGCGACGGGACTTTCGACTACAACCTGCAAAGCATCGGCACGCCCGGATCGTCCTATCTGGGAACCTCCACGGGGCGGAACGGTTACCGTGAGATCTCGTTGCAGGGGCAGATCGAATATTCGCGCACGTTCGGCAAACACGACGTCAACGCCCTGTTCGTCTACCACCAGAAGGAGAAGGTCGACAATCAGCCCGCCAATGATGAGTACAAGGTGCTTCCTTACCGCGAGCAGGGTCTCGCCGGACGTTTTACCTATGGGTACGACAGTCGCTACCTGATGGAGTTCAACTTCGGCTACAACGGCTCGGAGAACTTCATATCGGGTCGTCGTTTCGGGTTTTTCCCCTCGATCGCCGGAGCGTGGGTCGTGTCGGGCGAACCGTTCTGGGAAGGTATCCGCAGCAAGGTGAACCTGCTGAAAATCCGTGCTTCGTACGGTCTTTCGGGCAACGACTATCTGGCCGACAGCAGCAACAACATCGTCCGTTTCCCCTATCTCACGACGGTCAACATGAACAAGGCGCTCTACGTGTGGTTTTCGCCCAACTTCGTCAAGCAGACCGGACACGAGATCAAGACCGTGGGCAATCCCCTGGCCACGTGGGAGGAGAGCACCAAACTTAACGTAGGACTTGAACTGGGACTGTTCGACGCCCTGACGCTGAACGTCGACGTTTACAAGGAAAATCGTACCGGCATCTTCATGCAGCGGCGTTCGCTGCCCTCGACGATGGGCCTTTCGGGCGTCACGCCCTACGGCAATCTGGGTGAGGTGGAGAACCGCGGCGTCGATGTTTCGCTCGAATACAACAAGGCGTTCAACAAGGACCTGCTGGTCTCCGTGCGCGGAACGTTCACCTATGCGCACAACGAGGTGAAGGCCCGCGACGAGGCGAAATACCTGCCCAACAAATACAACTCCGTGCTGGGCAAACCCGTCAATTCGGTTTACGGACTGGTCGCCGACGGCCTTTTCGCCTCGCAGGAGGAGATCGACAACTCGCCCCGGCAGACCTTCATGCCCGATTATCTGCCTGGCGACATCAAATACCGCGACCTGAACGGCGACGGCGTGATCGACGCCAACGACCGCACGTCGCTGGGTTATCCCACCGTGCCCGAGATCTTGTACGGCTTCGGCGCCTCGGTCAACTACAAACGCTGGGACTTCTCGTTCTTCTTCCAGGGCACGGCGCGCGTCTCGCTGCGCATGTACGACATGCACCCGTTCCGCGACAATCAGTATTCGGGCTTCAACATGACGCAGTACGTTGCCGACGACCACTGGTCGGAAGCCGATCCCAATCCCAATGCCGCCTATCCGCGCCTGGATTACCGCTACAACGCCAACAACACGCAGACCTCGTCGTTCTGGATCAAGAACGGCAGCTACCTGCGCCTGAAGAGCGTCGAACTGGGTTTCACGTACAAAAGCCTGCGCGCCTATCTGGCCGGCACGAATCTGTTCATCATTTCGCCCTTCAAATACTGGGACCCCGAAATGGGAAGCGGCAACGGCTTGAAATACCCGTTGCAGCGCGTGGTGAAACTCGGCCTTCAGTATAACTTCTAAAATTCGAGCGACATGAAAAAAATCATATCCATTTTGCTGTTTGCGTGCGCCGGAGCGCTTGCCGCGTGCGATTTCCTCGACGTGGTTCCCGAGGGGCAGGCGACGCAGGAGGACATCTTCAAAACCTCCAAGGAGGCCCGCAAGTACCTCAATACGCTCTACACCTACGCCCCCAACATCGCGGCCTACCGCTACATGCCCGACTTCTGCGCCGGCGACGACATTATCACCGCCACCAACGGCCAGACCCGTTATTTCCCCTACAAGAGCATGCTCTACAACGAGGAGAACGCCAGCCAGACCTACTACGGTCTGTGGGACGCGACGACCTCTTCCCCGTCCGGGCGCACGAACTACGACATGTACAAGGGCATCCGCTACTGTTACATTATGATCGACAATATCGACGCAGTCCCGGGCATCTCGCCGTCCGTGGCCGACGAGTTCAAGGGCGAAGCCTATTTTCTGATCGCCTATTACCACTGGGTGCTGCTGACTCACTACGGCCCGGTCATCCTCGTCAGGGGGCAGCTGGACATGGGGCTTCCCGAGGAGCAGGTCTATGTGGCCCGCAGTCCGTTCGACGAATGCGTGACGTTCATCGCCGAGACCTACGACCGCGCGGCCGATTTGCTGCACGGGTATCCGACGCGTCCCGATGCCGACCTGGGGCGCGCCACCTCGGTGGCGGCCAAGGCGATGAAGGCCCGGCTGCTGCTCTATGCCGCCAGTCCGCTCTGCAACGGCAACACGGAGTTCTACGCGCGTTTCCGCAACAACGACGGCACGCCGCTGATGAGCCAGACCTACAATCCCGAAAAGTGGAAGTGGGCGCTCGACGCCTGCCAGGAAGCGATCACGCTGGCCGAGGACAACGGGCACAGGCTCTACGAAAGCCCGAACGCGACTGCGGCTGCAACCGCTGCCGAGCGCGGCGAGATCAACTACCACGACTGCTTCGTCGAACCGCTCTGGAACACGACCGAGTACCTTTGGGCAATGGGCGACCAGACCGGCATCGGGCACTTGCAGCGTTACGGAGGCGCGCGCCTGAAGCTGCCGTACAGTACCGACGGCTTCTGCATCAACATCGTTCCGACGTTCGAGTGCGTGGAGATGTACTACACGCACAACGGCCTGCCGTGGGACCGAGACCCCGAGACCATGCATATCGACCCCTATGCCTATAATGCCGAAAAGGAGACTGCCAACCTCCATGTCTACAAGGAGCCGCGCTTCTATGCGTCGGTGGGCTACGACCGCGGCAAGTACGCCATCAACGGCGAGGAGTTCATTCTCAAATGCCGCGCCGGCGAGATGCAGGGCAGCGTGCTCGACGCCTCGAAGGAGTACCAGAGCTGTACGGGCTACATTCTCAAGAAGTGGATTCACCGCCAGTCGGCCTTCAACTACGACACCAAGTCGTGGACCTACCGCAAGTACGCCTATCCTTACATCCGCCTTGCGGAACTCTACCTGAGCTATGCCGAGGCCGATTTCGAATACAACGGGTCGTTGAGCGACGCGAGCCTCAATTATCTGAATCTGGTCCGCCGCCGCTCGGGGCTGCCCGATTTCAAGGATTCGTGGGCCTTGGCCGGGGGCATTCCCACCGGCGACGAACTGCGCAAGGTGCTGCACCGGGAGCGTTCGATCGAACTGCTGATGGAGGGCATGCGCTACCACGACCTGCGCCGTTGGAAAGAGGCGGGCGAAGCGATGTCCCGGCGTCCCAAGGCGTGGAACCTCGACGGCAGGACGGCGGCCGATTTCTACCGGGTCTCCACGATGAAGGAGAGCGGCGTCCGCACGTTCGAATCCCCCAAGACCTACTGGATGGCCATTCCGTTGAGCGAAATCAATATCAACTACAACCTCGTGCAGAATCCCGGTTACTAACCTTAATAATCCGATTGCGATGAAGAATCTTGCGATATGCCTCCTGCTTCTGCTGGGAGCCGTAGGGTGCGGCGACGATTACGTCGTCTACGAGACGGTGGACACTATGGTCTGCATCCCGAAGAACGATTTCCAGGTCCTCGAATACGATGCCGCTTCGGGCCAGGCGTGCGTTTACGATCTCTATCTTTACAAGGGCGGTTACAATGACGACGGAATCACCGTGAAACTGGTGGTCGACCCCTCCGTGCTCGATGTCTATAACGTGGAAAACAGACTCGAACTGAAGGTGATGCCCGACAGGTATTTCGCCTTCGACCCCGAAGTGCGCTTGTCGGGGGACAGGGTCATGGACCGCGCCGAAATCCGCTTCGATGCCGCTTCGATGCTTGCCGACGGCATTGATTCCTCCTATGTGCTGCCGCTTTCCGTCAGGGCCGATGATCAGGGCAAGGTGCGTCCCGAAAAGAACAGCGTAATCATCCGGGTCGTGATGAAATAACCGTGATGCGGAGGAGGTCCGGCCTCCTCCGCATCCTCAATGCAAAAAAATATGTCAAAATTCTACATGCGGCTTCTGTCGGTGTGCCTCGCCGCCCTTGTCCTGGCGGCCTGCTCCTCCTCGGAGGGCGGCGGTGACGACGGCCCGACCGTCGGACAGATTCCCGATAAGGCCGGAATGACGGTGAAGGGAATCGTGAAGGACAGCGCCGGCAATGGCATTGCCGGGGTGGTGGTGAGCGACGGCCTGGAGGTGACGGCGACCGACGAACGGGGGATTTACTATCTGGCCTCCGACCTCGCGCGGCGCAATTTCGTCTTTGTCTCCGTGCCTGCCGACTGCGAGATTCCCGCCACGCAGGGCTGTCCGCGGTTCTACCGCAAAATCGACCGCAAACAGGCCGTCAACCGGGCCGATTTTACGCTGACACGACGCAAGACTCCGTCCGACCGCCATTCGCTGATCGTTATGGCCGACATTCAGCTGGCTGCCGATAACACGTCGGTGGATTCCTATCTCGGTCGTGTCGTTCCCGATGTGCTGAAAACCGTGCAGGGACTTCCGACGGAGGTTTACGGAGTCAGCCTGGGCGACCTGGTCTGGAACGATATGTCGCTTTTCCCGAAGTACCGTCAGGGGCTGGAGACGCTTGGCTTCACGACCTTCAGCCTGCCGGGCAACCACGATCACGATCCGGCCGAGTTGACCGATTCGCTCGCCTTGCAGAGCTACGAACGCTATTTCGGTCCGGCGAACTACTCGGTGAACATCGGGAAAATCCATTATCTGTTCCTCGACAACATCCTTTTCGACCATGCGCCGACCGCCGAAGAGGAGTATATGATCGGTCTTACGGACGAAATTTGCCGTTGGATCGAAGCCGATTTGCGCTACGTTCCGGCGGGCAGCACGCTCGTCGTCTCGTCCCATTGCCCGATTCTCTATCACACGAAGAACACCGCAGCGCGCAACCACCGCAATTTCCAGCGTTTCCTCGATGCGATAAGCCCCTATAAGGTCCATGCCTTCGGGGGACACAAGCACTACCATGACATTTACCGTTACGACGACGGACGCAAGGTCATGCACTGCATCGCCCGCACGCCGGGCGACCTGTTCATCAACGGCGACGTCAACTGCGACGGCACGCCGCGCGGCTATGCCGTGGTCGAGGTCGATGGCGAACGGCTCTCGTGGTATTACAAGCCGGCGGGCGGGAAGCGCGATATGCAGATGCGCCTCTATGCACCCGGACGCACCAATTCGGCCTGTGTCTATGCCAATGTCTGGGGTTATGACACGGCCTGGAGCGCCGTGGAGTGGATTCCCGCTTCGGGCGGGCAGGCGGAGGCGATGGAGCGGACGCAGCGCACCGATCCCTATTACGAGGAGGTGCTGGCGACGGGTGTGCGCGGAGGGACGCCGACCAATACGTGGCATATGTTCCGGGTCGATCCGGGCAGCGAGCGGGGCGGCATGGTGCGGGTCACCGACAGTTTCGGGCATACCTACGAATCGTCCGCGTCCTGGTAAATACGACATTCGAACAAAACCTTAAATACAACTTCAACGATGAAGAGACTTTTTCTTTTTCTGACCGTCGCGGCAGCCGTTTGCTGTGCGGCGTGCAGCGACGATCCCGAGGTCGCCGAATCCAACCTTTCACTGCTCGAGGATAACGTGACGTTCGATATGTTCGGAGGGCGCAGCGTCCTTGAAATCACGGCCGATTCGCCGTGGACGGTCTCCTGCGACGACGATTGGTGCCGCACCAACGTCGCCGAAGGTTCGCACACGAAGAAGATCGTTCTGACGGTCGACCAGAGTTTCCTGCCCGAGGAGCGCACGACCGCGGTGCGTTTTTACGCCGCGGGCGAAGAGAAGCACACCGTGACCGTGACGCAGGAGAAGTTCGAGCCGATCCTCGTGCTGGCGGAGAACGGCGCCGATATAACCGTCTACGGCGCCGGGAGCGAACCGGCCCTGAACCTGCGTGCATCCGTGGCATGGAAAATCGAGGGCGCGACCGACTGGTGCGCCGTGTCGCAGTCCGAAGGGACGAAAAGTTCGGTCGTGAAACTGTTGCTGACCGACGACGGCGAGGGCGTGCGTCCGCGCAGCGCGACGCTGACCGTCTCCTCCGAGATGGAGGGCGTCGAACCGCAGCAGGTGACCGTCGTGCAGCGGTCGACCGGAGCGAATACGGTCGTGGTCCGGGCGGGTGAAACCCGTGCGTTTCCGGCGCGGCGCACCGACGGCGCGTATGTGAAGGGCGTTGCGGCGGACTGGGTCTGGACCACCGACGCAGAGTTGCTTTCGGGGCTTGACTACGACGCTTCCCGGAATGAAATCACCTGCACTGCGGCCAAGTCGAAGCAGGGCAGCGGGCTGGTCGCGCTGTTCGACGCCGGAGGCGCGGTTGTCTGGTCGTGGCTGGTCTGGGTCGTGGACAAGATGCCTTCGGACGTGACCGTCGGCGGTATCGCCTGGCAGGACCGCAATGTCGGGGCCGAATACCATTCGACCGATCCGAAGGCCTGTGTGCAGGATTTCCGCTCCTACGGACTGTTCTATCAGTGGGGCCGCAAGGAGCCGTTCATCGGCGCGAAGATCCTCTCGAAGAACAAATATTACGAGGGGCATGCGGAGTATCCCGATGCTTTCGGCGCGATGACGCGCGAGGTGGTTTTCAACGCTTCCCGCACCGCCGGCTGGCAGGTCAGCGGCGAGGAGATGACCGCCGCAACGGCAAACGGCAATCCGACGACGTTCTATACCCGGTCGTCCGCAGCGATGTCCGAAGGCTGGACCGAGGGCGGCAAGGGGCTGAACGATCCCTGCCCGGTGGGATACCGGGTGCCGACGGCGGCCGAATGGCAGTCGCTGCTTGCCTACGTGGACGGCAACGCCGCCAAGAACCAGGACTCGGGCGACACGTACAGCCGCTGGTATGTGCTCAATTCGGGCGGAACCCTCATCGGCCCGTCGACGATGTTCCGCAAGGGCGATAACGGCCGCATCCACTATCCGGGGCGTTCGGCAGCCTATTGTTCGTCGACGCTCGCCGGCGGCAAGCCGCTCCCGATGTACGACTGGAAGGCGGGCGACGCCACGGGCGAGGGAACCTATTACGAACGGAAGATGACCACAGCCTACGGCATGCGCTGCGTGAAGGAGTGACGCCGCTGCGATCGCGGGGGCTTCGGGCGGGAGTGAGTTTATTCCGTCCGAAGCCCTTTTTTTGCGGTATTTTCATTACCTTCGCATGTCTTTTCAAACTTTTACCGATGAAAAATAGCATCTTTACCGTATTGGCGGCCCTCGTGCTGTATCCCGCCGGGGCGCAGCCCGTCACCCCGCAGGACCGGCGGCGCGCCGCGGAACTGGTCGAACGCATGACGCTCGACGAAAAGATCGGCCAGCTGGTCCAGCAGCGCGGAGGCGGCGCCGTCACGGGACCCGACAAGACGGAACTTTCCGTCGAACGGCTGGTCCGCGAAGGGCGCTGCGGCAGCGTATTCAACATCAAGTCCTTCGAGGAGACCGAGCGGTTGCAGCGGATCGCCGTCGAGGAGTGCCGGCT
>ERZ772819.2403-NODE-2403-length-14109-cov-5.757080_pt1 | contig 14109 bp, 9 predicted proteins | sample MGYA00580860_ERZ772819 | MGnify/ENA primary metagenome ERZ772819 (study PRJEB29015, sample SAMEA2737683) | human gut metagenome | biome: human gut; feature: human-associated habitat; material: faeces | place: China | collected 2012 ...
CACTTAATGTGGCCTTCGTCTTGCGCAGGACTGTAGAGCAGGGAACTTCGTGCCCGCCGCCCGGGAGGGCGTTGCGTTTAGAGGATGGACCTAGTACTTATCCCTCCGGGACAAAAGCAGCGCGGCCATAAAAGCGATGATTGCAAGCGTCAGCAGCATCAAAAGCCATGCGAGCGTGCTGTCGCCGGTTGCCGCCAGGCCAAACAGACCGGGGCTCTTACTGTCAGCAGGTTGTACGGGAATCTTCTCGCCATCGTCCTCGGCGGTGATTTCCCAGCGGATGGTCTTGCTTGCGTCGGCAAGCTCATTGCCCACCGACGTCGGGACGCTTAGTTGCAAATTGAGCACCGTGCTGCCATCGCTCGTAAACGTTGCGACCTGCGTGGGATAGGCGAACACACTGCCCAGAGTTCCCGTCTGGAGCCAACCTGCAGACGCATCGCCCGCCGACGCCGTTAAGGTAATGGGCGACAGCAGGTGTGCCGTCTCGTGATCGACAACGGCCCGCACAAACACGCGTACCTGGGACTTTACACCAGTGGCACGAACCTCAATCTGCTGCTCGCGCACATCGCCGGGCATTAGACCTTTAAAGGCGGGAAACAGATCGGGCTCCCCCGAGGAGCCCGTCGCCCCCGAGACCGTCAGCTGGCGCGCATTTCCGTCATAGGCAATCGCGGGAGTATCGGCAAACGCACGGGCAGGAACGGCGAGCGTGACCATGCAGAGAATAGCCGCGACCACGCAACGCAAGGAGCGCGCAACACCTTTGCGAATCGAGAACGCCATACTTACGCACCTCCATACGGCGGCACCAGCACGCCATCCTCGACCGTACAGCCCCATGCCTCTTTAACTGCATCGTCGGGCGTAGACTGAATAGCTTGGGTCGAAATGTCGACGACCAGGTTCTTACCATCCGTCTTCTCCTCGGACACGCTCTTGATGAGCACGCCCGTCTTGCCGAGCGGCGCAACGGGAGACGTCCAGTAGTAGAACCCGTCGGCCGAGCGAACCCAAGACGAGGCGCCAGTAGTTGAGGCATTGGACACGTCGCCCCACACAATGGCGTAGTCGGTACCCTCGACCGGCTCATCCCACAGGCGTGCGCCATCCTTGTCCTGCCAGTAGATATCCACCGCAACGCGCAGGTATGCCGGAGCTGAACCGCTATTTTTAACCGCAACGTCGCTCTTCACATTATTGTCGAGCGTCTCGTCCACCGAAGGCATCACCGAGCCGAAGCCAAACTCGTTGACCAGCACGCCCGTAACCGAAAGCCATGCAAAGGTGCCGGCGACGCCAGCCAAAAGGAGAACGCCGGCGAGGAGGACCAAAATCTGTTTGCGCTTTGTCATCCTAGTCCTCCCTCTTCAGCTGCTCGTTTTCCCAAACGTTCTTAGCCCGCGAACCGCCGTCGACCCATTTATCCTTTGTGCGCGTGTTAACGCACGTCACCACCGCGTCGCCCGCACTCGATGCAGACGAGATGGTTAGCTCGGCAGATTTACCGGGCGCCTTACCCGGCGCACTCAGCTCACCCTGGTAGCGCCATGCCCAAGCCGTGTCTTCCTCGACGGTATAAATGCCCGTCGGCGCGGCAAATTGCACACTGCCGACATACCAGGTCTCGCCGTTTTCCTGCTGCGTTTTATTGACCTTCACTTCAACCATGCGTATCTCGGCAGAAGAATCCTTCGATGCCTTCCGTGCCACCTTAAAGCGGAATGTCTGTCCCATGGCACCAGCATCGGTGGTCTTTTTTACAATTGTCAACGCGTGAGTCTGCGCGAAGTTGAACACGGCATTACCGGGGCCCTGTTCGCCTTCACCCGTCTTCTTGGACTCCAGACGATTGGCTAGGTCGAACGAGCCATTGCCCGAGCCCAAGCTATAGAGTGAGACATATTTGTCGTTTACGAGCTCCTCCGTCATGGATGTACCAGGGCCGTAGCTCGCCCGCTTAACTGTGACAGTCAGCTGCGTTCCCATAAACGGCTCGGCAAAGCAGACCTTAAACGGTGCCTTATCGGCATTGTCACCGACTGTATTGGCGGCGGTGGGATCGAGCAGCCATTTAAGCTGCGCGGTCATGGTTTTAGGGGTCGTGGAATCGGATGTGTCGTTGGCAGTCACACGATACGTTACGGGATACAGATCCATGTCTCCCTTGATCGGCTCACCCTTAAACTCATTCCAAGACTCCGCAGCGCCATCGGCAGGCACATATCGCCACTCCAGGAAGAGTTCGCGCACGTCACCGTTAGCCGCCGCCTGTTCATCGAGCAGCGCGACGATCTTGGAGTAGGCGTCCGGGTCGTACGCGACGGACTTTTGCTCCATCTCGGGATTGCCGTTGTTGTCATAGACCGGTTTGCCGCTCTCATCCACCTTGGGAACCTCGACGTTATGGACAAAGCCAGCGCCTGTCGCGCGATCGTCGCCCGAGTCGACCGTCGCCGTAAAGATGGGCGCGCCGTCAACGCCGTGATAGCGCACCTTATACGGCGCGATCTTATACACCGCGGTATACGTTACGTCCTTAAATGGCTCACCGCCCTCGAGGGGATACTTCTCGTCATCGGTCATTAGGGTGTATTGGCTATCGGATTCATAGTCGCACGACCAGCCGACAAAGTCGTACTTGGTGCCGTCTTTGCCGTCAACCTCGGTTGCAGCTTTTACCTCCAGCGAGATCTGATCGCCAGAGTCGGTGCGCGAAAGCGAGCGCACGGATTCAGGGCTATTCAGATTCCTATCGATATTCGATTGGACCTTGACCGCGCTTGCACGGTAGACCGGGTACAGCTCCATGGGGGCCTTGACCACAGTGTTTTTATTCACCATGGGGAGGCCGTCCGACCAAGCGACATAGCCCTTGTCAGGTGCCGGCTGGGCTTCCGTCCAGCCCACGAAGACGTTGAACTTACCTGTATCCGCATCGATAGTACGGACGTCATAAGTAGGCTTCGGGATGCCGCCATCAAGGTTGCCGAGCATATCGCCTTGCTGAGCAACTTTGCCATCCACATCTTTGGCATTGAGATGGTACACAACCGCCAACGGCGAATAGTACGCCACGAATGTATAGGCTCCGCCAGGTTCCACCGGATAAGAGCAAGTACCATGCTCCACATCGTAGGGAAGCGTCTTGATCTCGCCGTTCGGAAGCTCGATCTCAACCTTCTGCAACTTATACAGCTCACCGCCTGCTTTATAAACCGGCGTCGTAACGTCAGGGGTCACCGTTGCCGTAGCAGGATTGGTGTCCGCGTTGATAACGGGAGCGATGTTGTAGCTAGGCACATTGACCTTGTCCGTACCCTCAAAACCTGCGCGATGCAGGTTAGTGGTGTACCTAACATCGTACTTCGCGTACACCGGATAGGCATCCTGCCACTGGGTGACCTTGGATTCATCCGTCACCAAGTATGGCTCCGCCTTTTCCGGATCACTCGTCACATAGGGGTCGTTGGCGACATCATAGATATATCTCCAGACGGGAGAAGGCTTCTCGGGAGTATCCCTCGGGACCTCAGCGGTCGAAATCCAGCCCAGGAACTTATAGCCTGGCACTGCCATCTCCGCATCGGTCGGAGAGGACTCAAGGGTCAGGTTGGGATCTCTTATTTTGTCGCTGTCCCCGCCGGAATTCTTATCAACCGTATCATTTGTATAGATGAATGGATACTTATACGTGTACTGGGGATCCTTTTCGCCATTCTTCTTTTGGAGCAAATTACTCCCGTAGCGACGTGTCGTTTCCTTGCAGACCGCGCCATCTTTCTTATAAAAATCGACACGCGTCGTCACCATCGCACGCATGCGGTATTTCGAAGTGTAATCGATTGAAGCCTCTACGGGATTATTGAGATACGTCCATCGACCGCCGCTTCTCTCAAGCGTCCAAAACTTCAAACTATAACGATCGCTAGATGGCGTAAACGTATACTTCAACGCATTAATAACTTTTTCATCGTCAATCGTTCCAGAACCTGGGAAATCTGTATCCACAAGGACATTCTTTAGGGTATCCGCCCCCGTATCGTTTCTCACGTTATGCGAATATGCGCTCATGGGGGCCACGATTAGCGTATTGTTGTCGTAGTACCCCTCTGCGCACGAGCCATTATAGGCATTCTTATCGCCATGATTAACGTGCTTGGAACCCCAGTGCACCACGTTCTCTCGAACATAACTTGTGCCAATCTGCTCGTTAAACTGTGTTTTGTACTCGTTCCATACAGAGCAAAGGAGCTCCGAATTCGTGTATTCATTGTTCGCGTACGCACGGACGTAATAATCCACGCGGTACTCAAAGCGTGCGGTATAGGTATGCGGAACGGTCAGATCGACACTGGCGGGAAGCTTGTAGCTGGGATCGCGGCTTACGCGCACCTTGACCTCGGAGCCGTCGGCGGCCTGCTTGTTTTCATACCAACCCAGGAAGCGGTAGCCATCGGGAAGCGAGCCGCCTTCGGACAAGGGCTTGTTGTCCACGCCGCGCACCTGCACCGTGTAAACGCTGGCCCCATCCTCGGCAGTCTTGACATCGACATAAGTGTTGCCCACGCCATCACGCTGGGTCGCATCTTCAAGCCCATCCTGCTCATTGCCCTCAAACACCGTCATGATGTTCGACACATAGTCGCTGTACACCGGATAAAAATCGGTGGGGCCAAGCACGGTGATCTCGGTATCGGCAGGATAGAACGCGCCGGCGTTTTTTAGCGCGGCAAGCTCAGGCGAGGTGATGGCAGCGTAACCGCCATGCATCCTGGCCTCGCCGCTCGGCTGCGTCGTCCAACCGATAAAGGTGGCGCTGGCAGAAAGAGTGCCGCGGTCCGCAGGGGCAGCCGGCGTTAAACCGACACCATAGCGGTACCAATCCGTCGACTTGTCGTGCTCCTCGCCGCTCTGCCACGCGAGCGTCTCGCCCTTGACGTTATAGAACAGCACCTGCGCCTCGTACGAAGCAATAAAGAGGTCGTTGCCCTTAAAGGCCTCGGCCCCCTTCGCGTTATCGGCGGTATAGGTCGACGTTTTCTCGTGCGCTTCGTTCTTCTGGACCTGCTTGCCGGCCTTGACGGCATCGGCATCAGTCTTGCCATTAAACCAGGTGTTATCGGCATCGATGCGGTTCACATTGATTCCGGACTCGCGGAACCAGCCCATAAAGCGATAGCCGCCGTTCGCCTCGGTCAGACCCGCAGGCTTTGCCGCGGTATCCTGCTTAAACGTTACCGACGTATCGCCCTGGGCCAAGCCCTGAGCCGTTCCCGCCAGCACAGCGCTCACGGCAAAGGTGTAGGGGTCCGAGGTCGCCTGATCAATACCAAGCTTGGTTGCCTCGATGGTCGCGGTGCCCGCGCCGGGAAAATCGGTCGTCGCCTTAACGCTTTGGCCATGCACGGGAATATTCAGTTTGTAATCCATCGCCCACTCATTGGCGTGCGTGCCACCCAGAACCCCGTCGTTAGCAGTCGAGCGCATGGTACCGGCACAAAAATCGTAGTCGTGCTCTTCCCACAGCTCACGCGTGGTATAGCGCTCGTCGTCCCACGGACCATAGCCGTCGCCCGCGGTAGTGCCGTCGCCGCCAAACGAGGGGATTTTCTTTTTGGCAGGGTTGCCCTGGCTGTTGCCAGTAAGGCTCACACTTGGTTTAAAGTAGCACTCGGTAACTTTGGCATCATCCTTGTTGGCGCGCGCGCCAATGCCGCCCAGGTTCACATCGTTTTGGATGATGGGGATCACGGCGATGGGGTTGTACTGGCGAGAGCTCAAATCGCCCGCAAAATGGCTGCGAACGAGCTCGTTGCCCTCGGAGGTCAAAATACGGCCCGCCAGGCCACCCGTCCATGCACGCGTCACGGCGACGACACCCACATACGACGCGGCATAGCTGTAGCACTGCGCCGTCGAGAAGCAGTCGATAATCTTGGCGTTACCCGCCATGCAGCCCACAAAACCCGAGGCGTACACGTTGTTGCCGCCCAGGGCACCAATGGCCACGTCGTACTTATTGGTGACGTCGGTCATGCCCTTCTCGGCAATCGAGCCGTCGTCCTTACGCGTCGGCGTCACGCGGCAGTACTCGATAGTCGATTTCTTAACGTAGCCGGCAAACGCCGCCATATACAGACCCTCACCGCCGAGCGCCTGCACGCCCGAGGTCGTGTTGTTGACGGCACGGCCGCCGCGAACCTCGCAGTTGTAGAGGGTGCAGCCGTCGAGCTCGCCGGCAATGAGACCGCCCTCAAAGCCTGCGTTGGTAATGAGGTTGAGGGCGTTGTTGGCGCAGGTCACGTGCAGCGTGCTTTCCATGACCATAACGTTTTCGAAGCGCGTATTGACGGCCTTGCCCACGATAATGCCACCGCGAAAGTCCGCCCACACGTTGGCGTCCTTAACCAGGAAGTTTTTGATGGTGGCACCGTTGGTCTCGGCAAAAAATCCCGTGTCGCGCTCGGGGTCAAAAACGTCCTTATCGTAGTTTAGGCCCTTAACGGTATGGTTCTGGCCATCGAACACGCCGCTAAACGGATGCTCCTTGTTGCCAAACGACAAATGCTTAACGGTGCTCGCAACGATGGTTTTCATGTCGTCGCTGTCGAGCTCAATGTCGTTATCGAGATAAACATGCCACTGCGACGTGTCGCGCAGGCGCGAAAGCGCCACGCACGATATAAAGTCAGCCTCGTTTGTGATGTGGAATTCGGTTTGCCCCTCGGGCACTTCCTCGGCACGTGCTGCCATCGGCAGCGCCATAACGCAGCAAAGGGCAATCGCCGCGACGGCAACCAACCTGCTAAGCATACCCCGGTTCATGCTCTTGATCTTCATAGGCTAGTTCGCCTCCGGCCAGCCCGCGACGTCAAGCACGTCGAGGACGGTATCGCTTGCCTGCTGGTTTTTGGCCTGCACGGCCTCAACATCGATATCGAGCTTGAATGAGCCGCCGCGCGCGGCATCGTGGTAGTCGCCCACAAAGCGCAGCGAGTCCATGAGGCTTTCCGTCATGGCGCCGGGGTCGAGCGTGCCGCCACGCCCGGTCAATCCACGGTAGTAGTACCACCCATCGCCGCCATCGATCCACGGAGACCCCTCGCCCGCGTTCACATGAAACGCGACGTTGTCCGAGGCATCCGCGCTCGAACCGTCGGGCGCCACCGACGTCATGCGCAGGCGCGCGCGAACGTACTCAGGCTGCGCGCCGACGTTCTCCACGCGCACAATGCGGCTGATGTCAGAACCCCCGGCCTTGGTGTCGGGATAGTCACCGTGCTCGTTGGGATCAAACGGAATCTCCTCGCCCTGCACGTTGAGGGTGTATTCGCAGACTCGTACCTTCACGCTGCCAAACGATAGGACGTTGTTCGCCGGAACCATATCAACGGTAAAAGCCAGCGTGCCGCACAGGCACGCCAGGGCCAACAGCGCCATCGCGGCAAGCGCCAAGGTGCGTTTCTGATTGTCGGAAAGATTGTTGAGCATTACGTTCGCCAGTCGTCGATAAAAAGGGGATCGAGATCCCGGCCCGAAAATAGGGATGGGGAGCGGGCCGGGATCTCGGTGGAGGGGGATTAAGCCTGAGTCTTAGCCCATTCCCTGGCCTGCTTAAGGGCATTCTGCGCGTCAGCATTTTCACCCTGCTCGGTGCCATTCTGGCCCGCGCCAAAGATGTAGGCAGAGACCGTCATCGTGGGAGCCTGTTTCGGGTCAGTAGTAGTCTCGACAACATCGGTGTTGTTCATGGCAGAGGGAATCGTCACGGCAGTGAAAAGCTCATCGGTATAAACGTCCTGCGCTGCATTGTTGGCTTCGAGCTTTGCAGGCAGGTTCTCTGCGGCAGAGTTCTTGGAGTACATAAACAGACCGCTCACGTACTGGTTGCCAGAGTTGTCAGATTGGTTGGTCTTGACTTGACCCTCAACGGGCTTCCAATTCGTATTTTTGAGCGTAAAGTACGGGGTCTTTTCAAGGCTGGTGCCAGGCTTGACGATGGCATTCTTTACGTAAATGAATACGTATGCATCATCAGAGCCAGCCTTGATGCCGACATTGGGGTTCTTGGCCACAGTGGCGCCAGGAACCATCTTGGAGTTGGCAACCCACTGGGTCTCGAACAGGTAGGCCTTTTCAGTGTTCGGATTATCGGGGTCCGGTTTCTCGGGATCGGTCGGATCAGGCTTGTTTTCCGGGTGGCCAAAGCTACCCACCGTGAACACGTTGTCAATGTGCTCCTGCGCCGTCAGCCATGCATAGGTGCCAACGCCGGCGGCCAGCACCAACAGCAGCAGGGCGGCAATGATGCCGTAGCGCTTTTTCTTCTTGTTTTCCATCGTTCTCTTCCTTTCGAGAATCGTTTTCCCCGGCAACGGCCCCTACCGCCGCCGACGCTTTTCCCTGCCGCTATGAACGCCGCTCCCTCGCATGTATGCGGGCATGCTTGCCCGCAGGCTCGTCGGGAACCATCCGATCGAGCACTATCGACGCCGCGATCAGCAGCGCCAGAACGGCCACCACAACAAGCAAACCAGGCATCGTCGTGCAATATGCGTTGACGAAGCCCAGGTAAGGGACACAAAAAGAAACAGTGCCGATAACACTCGAAAAAGGCGTCTGCTCGGCATCGTGCATGATGCTTCCGTCTGCATTTTTGTTCGCAATTCCCTGCGTGCCGATCATCTGCGCCACAGGGTCGATCTCGTACACCTGGTGCGTCACCACGGCACCGTCCGATCGGTAAAAGGTTGCATTGTCACCCACGGCAATATCCACTGGCTCAACCTGGCGAACAAACACCATGGAGCCAACGGGAAGCTCGGGTTCCATAGAGCCCGAGAGCACAGCAAAGGGCATGTATCCAAATGCACGAGGAACAAAAGAAACAACGGCAAGGGCTATGACAAGCGCGAACGCCAAGCTACTCAAAAGTGCAATAAATCGTTTGAGTCTACGCGCCGTCAAAGTGATAATTCATCCCCCTTGAGGACCTATTCGACCCATCCAAAGGTCAGCAAGTTTCAACAGGAACCGCAAGGCGCTTGAAAAGTGAGTCCGAAATAAGCCAATTTGGAATCTTTTCGTAATAAAAACATAGCGATGTGCTACACATTTTTCAATGTTTTGTCGCTAAATGCTACTAATTTTGGCGTAAGTGGTCATTTATCCCCAAATTGGTCTGCTTTATCCAATATCTGTGACTAACCCCCTACGCAACTTCCCCATAGAGGGATCGATTTTTTGCGGAACTAAAATAATGGTACCCCCCCCCACATTAAAACAAATTGCTGGAAGTGCCCTTTATTTCCGACCCCTTTTACTGGAGTTTTATGACAGCCCCATCTAGTTCGCAGCCCATAACCCTCTGAAAACCGTGTCCCAGAATTCCCGTCCGGAGTGGGATGCAGCTTCCGCTTGTGGCCCCGTTGGGAAGCCGTATCCCGCTTCGATCACAAATTCCGGGTCGCACTTTCCGCCAAGACCCTCAACCGGAAACTACATCCCATTTCTCGACCGAATGCTGGGATGTAGTTTCCACAGAGCCCTTCACCGGGAAACCGCATCCCATTCCAAAGGCAAATTCCGGGACGCAGCTTCCGCAACTCCACCCATCCGGAAATCCCATCCCACTCCGCACACATCCGGGCATAGAGCAATCAGCTTATTAGGCCTTCCATCAATAAAGGGGCGCCCTCGTGTCACGAAAAAAGCCTCGAGAACTTCGAGGCTTTCACATTTGTATTGTTTTGCACGAAGGACCGCGAACGGCGAAGCTACTCTCCCAGCACGGCCTTCTTGGCGGCTGCAGCCATGTTGTCCAGGTCTTCCTTGGTGGGATGGTCCTTCGCGGCAACCCAGTTGTCGAGCAGCATCTTAAATCGGGCGTTGTCGGGATCTTGCTCAAGCATGGCCTCGTAGCGCTGCTTGACCGCGGGGCCCATCTTGCCCTGGCACATCGCCCAGCCCGCAAGCTCGGCATCCCCAGCCAAATTGGAAGTTACGCGGTCGATAATCTGCTGATAATAGCTCTGGTCGGCGCCAAAACCGCAGGTGCCAAACAGGAAGACGCGCTTACCGTGCAAGGCGGAGAGCAACGCCGCGACCGAAGGCGTGCAGGCGCCCTTGTCGCACCAAAAACCAACGAGCACCGTATCGGCAGTGCAGGCACCCTGCGCCTCTTGCGCGACCTGTTCCGGATCTGCATCATCGCTCAGCGCAGCGGCATGGATAAACTCGACGCCCGCAGCCTGCAGCGCGCGCTTGAGCGCCCCCGAAACCATCCTGGTATTACCGCTCTTGCTGTTGACCACCATAGAGCATGTCATAGTCACGTTGCCTCGTTTCCCCCGAAACTCGAGCCATTAATGCAATTTATTAGATGAATATCTTAGTACTAACGTGACAGATGTAAACCGCCGTCTGTCGATTGGCGACGCAGACGACATCTTTGGACAGATTTCGAACAGTATGTACTTCGGATTGAAACCGCCGCAGAACGTTTCACGAATGGCCGAAAAACTGTTTCACAAAACGCCGTCAAATTGTTTCATATAATATCGTCAATTTGTTTCACGAAATACCGTCAAATTGTGTCATGGTTTTTCGTCAAAATGTTTTACGCGCTGGTAAGATGCTATAAAACGAGATGTTTCTTTGAATGGTGGGAAGTACGATGACTAGGTATATGAGTAGATGTATCGATCGCTCAATCGAACGCGATCTTGGCATTTTTGGTGCCGTGCTCATTCAGGGACCGAAGTGGTGCGGAAAGACGACTACGGCCCAGCGATTCGCTGAATCATCGCTGTCTCTCTCCGACCCTGTCGGAGACTTTGCCGCACTGCAGCTTGCCAGGATCGATCCAGCTCAAGCAATAGTCGGCGCAACGCCGAGACTCATCGATGAGTGGCAGGAAGAGCCAAAACTGTGGGACGCGATACGTTTCGAATGCGATCGTCGGACCGGTGAGCCAGGGCAGTTTTTGCTTACGGGGTCAGCAACACCAAACGACGCCGACCAACCGATGCACAGCGGCATCGGGCGCATATCACGCTTGCGCATGGAAACAATGACTCTGGCCGAACTCGGGGTTTCCTCAGGGGCGGTCTCGCTCGAATCGCTGCTTAACGGATGCCCCATCAAAGCGGCACTTGGATCCATCAACGGCATCGCCGATATTGCCGATTTGCTATGTCGTGGTGGTTGGCCTCAGGCGGTTGGCAAGACGACTGCCGATGCAATGCGTATATCCGCTGCCTACATCGACGGTGTCTGCGAATCGGATGTTTCGAGGGTTGACGGCGTGAAGCGTGACCCGGAGAAAGTCAGAGCTCTTCTGTCTTCGCTTGCGCGCAACGAATCCACTCTTGCCGGCGAAAAGTCTCTTGAGAAAGACCTCGGCGGTGATGTATCGAGAAGTACACTGCGGCGCTATACGGATGCCTTGCGCAGAATACACATCATCGATGATATCCCGGCTTGGCATCCGGCGCTCAGGTCTCCGGTAAAGCTGCGGCAAAGTGCGAAAAGGCACCTCGCCGACCCTTCGCTTGCCGTCGCACTGCTCGGAGCAAATCCGGAGTCATTGGCATCCGACCCGAAGACGCTGGGACTGCTCTTCGAATCCCTCGTCCTGCACGACCTTAAGGTCTATGCAGCCGCAAATGACTCATCGGTGTCCCACTACCATGACGCCGACGATCTCGAGGTTGATGCCGTTATACACAGGCGCGATGGAACTTGGATTGCCGTGGAAGTAAAACTCGGAAGTCCGCAGATCCCCGAGGCATCTGCAAACCTGCTTCGACTCGAGCGCAAACTTGTCGAGCGTGGCGAGAGACCACCCGCGGCCAAGCTCATCGTCATCGGGTTCGGCATGCCGGCCCATACAACGCCCGAGGGCATTATCGTTGCCCCCGTTGACACGCTCGCGCCCTAGCGCTGCGTTACATGCCCCACGGGCTTCCTCACTGGGCGAATTGGCTGCGGTAGAGCTCGGCGTAAAAGCCACCTGCCTCGAGCAGTTCATCGTGCGTGCCGCGCTCGATAATCTCGCCATCGCGCATTACCAAGATGCAATCGGCGTTGCGAATCGTCGACAGGCGGTGTGCCACGACAAAGCTCGTGCGGCCAGCCATGAGCTCGTCGAATGCCGCCTGCACCTGCAGCTCGGTGCGGGTATCGATGCTCGACGTCGCCTCGTCCAGCAGCAAGATAGCCGGGTCGGTGAGCATGACGCGCGCGATGCACAGCAGCTGCTTTTGACCCTGGCTAAACGTTCCGCCGTCCTCGCCGATCACCGTATCGTAGCCGCCTGGCAGCTGCACGATAAACTTGTGCGCATGCGCGCGCTTGGCGGCCTCGATGATCTGCTCGCGCGTGGCATCCGGGCAACCGTACGCGATGTTGTCCGCCACCGTGCCCTCGAACAGCCAGGTATCCTGCAGCACCATGCCAAAAGCACGGCGCAGGCTCGAGCGTGTGTAGTCGCGCGACGAGCGACCGTCCACCAAGATGCACCCGGCATCGATATCGTAAAACCGCAGCAGCAAATTGATGAGCGTTGTCTTGCCGCAGCCCGTGGGGCCAACGAGGGCAAAGCGCATGCCGGACTTGGCCTCGATGCAGATATCCTGCAGCAGCTTGCGGTCGGGCACATAGCTAAAGTCCACATGCTCAAACGAAACCTCGCCCTTCGGGATGGTGAGCTCAATGGCATCCACAGCGTCGGGCTCCTGCTCGCGCGCATCGAGCAGCGCAAACATGCGGCGCGCCGAGGCGTACGCGGTCTGGATCTGCGTAATGACGTTGGTGACCTCGTTGAACGGCTTGGTGTACTGGTTGGCATAGGACAGGAAAATCTGCACGCCGCCCACCGTAAGCGCCGCGGGCACGCCCGTGATCACGCCCACGCAGCCGATCACAGCGACCACGGCATAGATGATGTTATTGATAAAGCGCGTGCCGGGGTTGGAGAGCGAACCCATAAACTGCGCGCGTTCACCTGCTGTATAGAGCTCGGCGTTAAGGGCATCGAAGCGCTGCTGAGCGTGCGGGCCGTAGGCGAAGGCGTCCACCAGCTTTTGCTCACCCACATACTCCTCGATATGACCGCCGAGCTGCCCTTGAATACGCTGCTGAGCCGTAAAGCTTTTGTTGGAGAGCTTGGCGATGGCGCCAGCTGCAAAGATGGAAAGCGGCGTGACGAGCACCACCACGAGTGTCATGGTCAGGTTAATGGAGAGCATAAACGCAAGCGTGCCCACGATGGTGATGACGCCGGTAAAGAGCTGGGTAAAGCCCTGCAGCAGACCGTCGCCCACCTGATCGACGTCGTTGACCACGCGGCTCATAAGGTCGCCGTGGGCATGGCTGTCGACAAAGCCGAGCGGCATGCGGCTGAGCTTGTCGCTCGCCTCCACGCGCATGTCGCGCACCGTCTCGTAGGACAGACGGTTGACGCAGTAGCCCTGCAGCCACTGAAAGGCCGCAGCACCCATCACGACAATCGCGAGTTTGGTAACGAGCGGCAGCAGCGCATCGAAGTCCACCTGCCCGGTGGCGACGATCAGGTCGATGCCCTCACCAATGAGGATGGGCGTGTAGAGCTGCAGAATCACCGAGATGGCGGCGCTCACAAACGACGCCGTAAACGAAATACGGTGCGGGCGAACATAGCCCAGCAGGCGGCGCGTCACCGCGCCCACGGGATAGCGCTCGGGATCACCGGGTTGGCGCGGGCCGTCGCCCAGGTCGTTGAGGTTATCGTTGCCGGACACATTAGCGGTCATCGTGGCGACCGAACCGGAAGAAGTATACGGGTTCATCTAGCAACCCTCCTTTGAGCAAGTAGGCGCAGGGGCAGTCGGGGCGGACGCGGGCACCGTGCTCCCCTGCTGGCCCTCGAGCTCCTCGCGGCGCAGCTGCGACTGGCAAATCTCGCGATAGAGCTGGCAGCTTGCATACAGCTCGTCATGCGTGCCCAGGCCCGCAACCGATCCGTGGTCGAGCACGCAGATCATGTCGGCATCGCGCACGGTCGAGACGCGCTGGCTCACGATGACCGTCGTGAGCGCCCGTTCGGTCCATGCAAGGTGGATA
>ERZ772819.2460-NODE-2460-length-13936-cov-4.706505_pt1 | contig 13936 bp, 11 predicted proteins | sample MGYA00580860_ERZ772819 | MGnify/ENA primary metagenome ERZ772819 (study PRJEB29015, sample SAMEA2737683) | human gut metagenome | biome: human gut; feature: human-associated habitat; material: faeces | place: China | collected 2012 ...
TTCTGCTCCGCTGTTCGTGGATGAAAATTCTGGTCTGAACGACAACCTCAACGGCTCCATTTTGTTTTTCGATTCATGGGTAAACACCTCTTTTATCTTTCGGGGGCTGTTTTCTCGCGCTCCAGCTGACGCAGACGCGAAGTAAAAATATCGATCAACCCGGCATGAGATTGCAAATTGGCGTAATACACCGCCTTGTCATACCCATCCGCATTGATGTCTTGAATTGTTCGCACAGAATCCGCCCATCTTCGATTCTGCGGGGAAATTCGCGCATCGCCATCCCGCACTTGGATGGCTGCTGCAACAATATAGCGGGTGCGCTCTGCGCCGTATCCTGCCAATACCTGCTGCACGGCACCGTCATCCAAGCACAAGCCGTTATAGTTGTAAGAAATGGCGTCATCAATTTCATCGCGGCATTCCTCGTTCAACTTCATGGAGGCGCGGTATTGCGGCAGTTCCTCGTGTTCGCGGGCGTATCGACCGGTCTGATAGTAAACGGGCGGCCAGTTCTTTTTCGTGCTTTCCATCAGGTCGATGTCGGCGCGATCCGCTATGCACAAGGTCATAACATCCAGTGTGTTGGTATCGCAATCGCGGTAGTCTTTGTAAATGTCCGCCAGCGGTGCTTGGGATTCCAACAAAGCGCGCAGCTGTGCAGGACGCAGCGAAGCATTTTCAAGAGCGATGAGGATATCCTCACGGGAGCTGTACTCATACGCGTGGTTCAAAATTTCTTCGGGCGGCTGTGCAAGCAGCCACGCACGGTATTCGTTTTGCTCCTGCTGCATTTTGTTGTACAGCTTAGCGACAAGGGGATCGTTTTTCACATCGCATCACCGTCCGTATTGTGCAGAATTCTTTCCCAGAAATTCCGCTTTTCAGGCTCGGAAAGACTGCGATAGGCGGTTTCGATCACCGCATTCACGACCTGCTCGGCGGCATCCTGCGCGATATGCAACTGTTTTGCTGCATTTCTCCCCACCGCAAGGCGGTGCAGCAGATGCTCCAAAACTGTGATTTTTTGCTTTTGCAGCGCGCTTTTTGTGCTTTCGTCTATGTCGAGCGCGGCAACAGGGGTGTCGTATACGCTTTCCGGCACACGAAATACCAACTCGCTGCGTTCTCGATTGGGGGCAATGTCGTTCAGCACGACCATGCAGCCGTCTTGCTCGGCTTTTATTAGCAAAGTTTCGATGTCCATAGAGTCCCTCCAATAAAAAAGCGCCCACAAATGTGAGCGCTCAGGTGCTGTTTCAGATCTAACAGAAATGCTTCCTTGGTCAATATGCGTTATTCTTGTAGTGAATCCCGTTGCCGTGCATCAGTTAAAGGTCACGACCCAATAGGTGTATTGTCCCTCTGCTGTCTGGCAGAACCAACAGCCGACACCCATGGACGTAAAGCTCGGTTCCATAATGTTGGCGTAGTGGGCAGGGCTGCCTTGCCAGCCGCTGCAAACGGCGCTTGCAGAGCCCAGCGGACCGGCGGCGCAGATCTCGCTGCGGGTAGTCATACCGCTGTGGTCAAAGGGACCGCCTGCCACAAAACTCTCGCATCGGGCATCGGCTGCGGCGCTCAAACCACTGTCCATTGTTAAGGCTGCCAGTCCACCGGCAGCGCGCATAGCGTTGATGTTTTCCTGCACCGCCCAATAAGCGGAATCCGAACTGTCAATGCTCCACCACTGTTCGGTGCCTGCCGCCAAATCAAAAGGCACAGCACCATAGCTCATACTGACCTGCGCCGGGGCAGGTTCTGCCGTCGGCGCTGCTGTGGGTTCCGGCGTAGGGGCAGGAGTCGGCGCGGGGGTAGCGGCAGGTGTTGCCGAAGGTGTCGGCGCGGGTGTGGCGGTCGGTTCCGGGGTTGCTGTCGGCTCGGCAGGAAAAAGGCGCAGGTGTTTCGTCGGCGTCTGCACTTTCGGATGTCGCTGCCGACAGCTCCGTCAATTCAGCGCATTCCGGTTTCACTTCCTGTGCGCAGGCTGTCAATAAGGACAGCATCGCAAGCATTACGATCCATTTTTTCATCTTGATAACTCCTTGCGGGGGGCCATCTCTGACCCGGTTGCTTCTTCTTTCATTCATCTTAAAACCTTCTACCTTTCTTGTCCACGCTGTCGATTGTCCGAACGACACTGTTGCTCTTCGTCCGGCACGGTATCCAGCACAATATCTTTTTCGTTCAGGTTCAAAAGCGCCTCCAGCTCGGCAAGGCGCTTGCTTTTTTCAGCCAGCTCGTCCGCCTGGGCAAAGGGCTGCGCAAGCTGTTCCTTGGCGTTTTCCAGCTGTTTTTGCAGCTGCACCAATTTGGATTCAAGGTCGGTCACGCTCTGCGGCAGGTTGTGCAGGCAGTTGTCCAGACGCACGGTGTTGCCGACCGCATCCGCACCCAGCTGCACCGGGTTGATGCCGCTGCCCACAAGATACGCCAGATACATTTTGTCCATTGCAAAATAAGCGATCTGCAAATCAAAGCCCTTGTACCGCCCAATGGAAACCGGCTCGGTGCGGTTCATCGCCATACCCAGCAGCCCCAGCAGGGCTTTGCCCGCGTCCTCGCGCTTGGTATAAACTGTGTCCATCAAGGTAATGGTAAAAATATCCTTGCCGTCCGCATCACGCTTGGTGTTCTGCTGTAGCAGCGCTGTGTCCGCTTTGGCGTTTTCCAGCTGCTGGGCGGTCTTGCGCATTTCTGCGGGAAACCCTTGTGTAATGGCATCTTCCAGCCTGTAATGCTCGTTGTTGTAGGCGGTTTTCAGCGTTTTGAGCCGCGCCACCTGAATATCCAGGTCCATTTTTTCTTTGATCATCGGATTGCCTGCCGCCAGCGCCTTGACCTCGGCATAAGACAACGCTGCATCGTCCAAATCATCCGCGCTGCGGGCAGGGCTTTTGCTCGTCATAATTTGCCCGATGAACTTCTGTTTGGTTTCCAAAAGCTGCCACATATAGCTGTCGAACGAAGATTCTGTGACGTAACGATACTCATATACTTCAGCATTGGTGTTGCCTTGGCGAATCATACGCCCGTTGCGCTGCTCAATGTCAGAGGGCTTCCACCCGCAGTCCAGATGATGCGTGGCCACCAGCAGCCGCTGCACATTGGTGCCTGCGCCCATCTTGCCGGTGCTGCCCATCAGCACGCGCACATCACCGCTGCGCACCTTGGCAAACAGCTCGGCTTTTTTCACCTCGGTGTTGGCGCTGTGGATGAACTGCACCTCGTTTTCCGGGATGCCCATAGTAATCAGCAGATTGCGCAAATCATCGTACACATTAAAGCCGTCTGGTTTCGGGGTGGATAAGTCACAAAACACTAACTGTGTCAATCTCTTGTCTTTCGTTTCACTCCAGATACGGTACACATTCTCGGCGCAGGCGTGGACTTTATCGTTGGGGTTTTCGGGCAGATTGGGGTCGATCAACCGCTGGTCCAGCGCCAGCTTTCTGCCGTCGTTGGTCACCTTGAGCATATTGTCCTCGGTGGGGTCTACATTTCCCGCGCGAATTTCCTCGGCGCGGTCGGCAAGGTCTGCCACCATCTGTTTTTGCTGGGGGCTTGGCGGCAGCGCCACATTGATGGGCTTGCCGCCCACTAATTTGGGCACCGGCAGGTTGAGCATATCCGCCGTCTGCACATCTGCCACCTGCTTGAACATACTCATCAATTCCGGCAGATTATAGAATTTGGAGAATCTTGTTTTTGTGCGGTAGCCTGTACCTTCCGGCGCAAGCTCCACGGCTGTCACGGTTTCCCCAAAGGTGGATGCCCACGCATCAAAGGAGGAAAGCCCGTGCTGCTCCAAGGTTTCCCGCTGCAGATACCGCTGCATGGTGAACAGCTCCGCCATAGAGTTGCTGATGGGCGTACCTGTGGCAAACACCACGCCGCGGCTGCCGGTGATTTCGTCAAGGTAGCGGCATTTCATATATAGGTCGCTGGCGCGCTGGCTCTCGGTTTGAGATATACCCGCCACATTGCGCATTTTGGAAAGCACTGCAAGGTTCTTGAATGCGTGGGCTTCGTCCACCATCAGGCTGTCCACGCCAAGCTGTTCAAAGGTCACCACATCATCCTTGCGGGACTGGTCGTTGAGCTTATCCAGCTTTTTCTCCAGCTGCTTGCGCATACGCTCCATCTGTTTGACGGTGAAATTCTCGGCGCGTTCTTCTTTCAGCTGTGCCACTTGGTTAATTACATCATGAATTTGGCTTTGCAGGTATTCGACCTGCCGTTCCTGCGACAGCGGGATGCGCTCAAACTGGCTGTGCCCGATTATGATGATGTCATAATTGCCGGTCGCAATTTTGGCGCAGAACCGTTTGCGGTTGGCTTTTTCAAAATCCGTCTTGCGGGCTACAAGAATATTCGCATTGGGGTACAGCTGCAAAGCCTCTCCGGCAAGCTGTTCGGTCAGGTGGTTGGGCACACAGATCAGGGTCTTGGAGCAAAGCCCAAGGCGTTTCTTTTCCATCGCTGCAGCGACCATTTCGTAGGTTTTTCCGGCGCCCACCACGTGCGCCAGCAGCGTATTGCCGCCATACAGAATGTGCGCAATGGCGTTTTTCTGGTGGGGGCGCAACGTGATTTCAGGTGACATACCGTGGAACAGAATATGGCTGCCGTCATATTCGCGGGGGCGCAGGGAGTTGAACCGTTCGTTGTATTCCTTTACCAGCATCTGGCGGCGGGTCGGGTCTTTCCAGATCCAGTCCTTGAAAGCATCCTCAATCTGCTGCTGTTTCATCTGGGCTTCCTGCGTGGCAGCGGCGTTCAGAACGCGGATTTTGTTGCCCTGCATATCCTCTTTGGTGTCGAAGATGCGCACATCCCGCAGGTTCAGGCTTTCCTCCAAGATGTGGTAGAAGTTGGCGCGCTGTGTGCCGTAGGTCACGGTGGCTTTAATGTTGCCGCCCGTATAGCTCTTGTTGGTCACATTCCAAACGCCGGTCAGCGGAATGTACAGCACCTTCACGCGGTCCCGCACATAGTAGGGCGCGTCCACCAGTTCATCGGCAAACTGCTTGATGAGTTCAGGTGCCAGCCAAGTGGCACCCAGACGCACGGCGATTTCGCTGGCCTCCAAGTCCTTCGGCTGCACGGTTTCCAGTGCCTGCACATTCACAGCAAAAGCGGGGTTGTTCTGTGCAGCCAGCTTTGCTACTTGCAATTTGTGGCGGACATCGCCGGAAAGATATTCATCAGCGGTATAGTAGCGCGGATCACCATCAGAATTTTTTTCCAAGGGGTCGGCAAAGATAACGCCCTGCAGGTCGTTCACCAATGTATCTTTGTCCTTGCCGGTCAGCTGCTGCATATACCCAAAGTCGATGCCCGCGCGCTCACCGACACTCAGCGCCAGCGCCTCGCTGGCGGTTTCCACGCGCTCGGCAGGGCGGGCGGCGCGGATGGTGCGCTTTGAAAACATATCCGACTTGCCGATGAAGTTGCCCTCGCTGTCGAGATTTTCCAAGGAGCACAGCAGAAAATATCCGCTGTCATCCCGCATATCCAGCGATGCGCCACGGCTGTTGATGAGCCCAAACTTATTGTGGTAGTGGTCATACTGGCGGTTGAGTTTTCCTTGCAGCTCCGTGATGACTTCATCCGGCATATCTTCCAGCTGGGCTTGGATCAGCTCCCGTGTGGTGTCCCGCAGTTCGATCAGCAGCCGCATACGCGCTGCGGAGGTGGCACCAAGGGAAACCTCGCGCATAATGGCGTTCTCGCGGTAATAGAATTTGCCGTTACGGATACAAAAGCTGAAATTGCGCACATCGGGTTCGGCGGGGATGCTGGCTTCGACAGTGCCGGATTCCTGCTCATCAATGTCCTGAAAGTGAAATTCAGCGTGCAGGTGGGACATCGCCTCTTTCAGCACATCGGGAAGGGGCTTATCGGCAAACGCTTCGCAGGTCAGGGTAGGACCATACGGACCGCTGACGGTTTTCAGTGTGCCGCAGACCATTTCGGGGTGTTCAGCAAAATAGCTATTTAGGGAAAGTCCATCCTCTCTCTGGGTGGTGTGCAGCCAGCTTGCGTCCTGCTCCAGAATGCGGTCACGCTTTTGCAGGAAGATAATGTCCGCCATAGCCTTGGTTCCGGCTGACTTAAAGGTAGAATCCGGCAGGCGCACGGCACCGATAAAGTCGCATCGGGCATTGATGTACTTGCGCACATCCTCGCTCTTTTTGTCCAGCGTACCGCTGGTGATGATAAAGGCGATGATGCCGCCCGTGCGCAGTTTGTCGATGGATTTGGCTATAAAATAATCGTGGATCTTGAAGTGCAGCCGGTTATACTGCGGGTCAACCACGCTGTAATCCCCAAACGGCACATTGCCGATAACCACATCAAAAAAGCTGTCGGGCAGGTCGGCTTTCTCAAAGCCTGTGATTTGGATGTTTGCTTTCTGGTACAGCTGGCGGGCAATTCTGCCGGTCAGACTGTCCAGCTCCACGCCGAAAAGGCGGGTGGTCGGCTCATACAAATAGCTGTGGCTTTGCCCAAAAAACGCGCCTACCCCCATACTGGGTTCCAGAATCGTACCGGCACCCACACCCATTTTGCGCAGGGCGGTGTACATTGCGTCAATGACTTCGGGCGGGGTGTAAAAGGCGGTCAGGGTGCTGCTGCGGGCAGCGGCGTATTCTTCCTCTGTCAGCAGGCTTTTTAGCTCGGTATATTCGCTGTGCCAGCTGTCCTTGTTGGGCTCAAAGGCATCGGACAAACCGCCCCAGCCGGAGTATTGCGCAAGAATTTCCTGCTCCTCGCCGTTTGCGTGGGGACCGCCGTCCGCCATACGCTTCTCGATGGATTTCAAAGTGCGAATCGCGGTGATGTTGGCGGCAAACTTTTCGCGCGGTGTGCGCGGGGGTGCAGGGTCCTGCGGCGGGATGTAGTTGTTCGGCAAATAGGCTTCCTTGAGGGCAATGAGCTCCGCAGCCTGCAAGACCTGCTCACCAAAACCAGACGAGGTTTCTTCTGCGGGTTCTTCTGACGGTTCTTCCGGTGTGTCTGTTTCCTCAATGACCTGCCCCTCAACCACCGTGTCGGGTGCCGCCAGTGCATTGTTTTTAGGGTTCGCCGCCAGCAGCCTTGCGAATTCCGCACGGTTGATGGCGCGCCCGATCAGCGGGAAACCCTCATCGCGTAGATGCACATCGAAGATGCCGATTTCCTCTACCGTAAAGGGGTGGTCGTTTTCCAGATAGACGGTATCCCCGGCCGCCAGCGGGCGTTTTTCCACGGGCTTGGGCTTGTAGCGTTCCTGATATGCTTCATACGCTGCTTCCGCATCGTCAATAAACTGCGAAAACTCAACGTCCTCAATGCCTTCCTTGGCAAGCGCCCTTGTGTTGTCGAAGCGCGCACTGTCCACAAAAGAGCCGTCAACCAGATACACAATCTCATTGCGCAAAAAGTTGGCGTACACCTGAATTTCGTGTTCACCGTCCCCGGTGGTGGAATAGGCAAGGTCGATGTGCGTAAGGTTCGAAAAATCCGGTTCGCCCAGCCCTTCTCGTTCACAAAAGTCCGCGATGGTTTTCTCCGCATAGTCTATCTCGGCTTGACGGGCGTTGCGTTTGGCTTGCTGTTCCGCTTCCCATTTTTCATATCCCTGCTTGTTGTTTTCATCCAGATATTGGTCGTTGTGGACCAGCAGGTGCAAACGGCGGGCAACCTCGTTCCACGGCAGCAAGCGGAAATAATCCGGGGCGTTATCGGATGCATAGCGCTTGATTCTCAGCCCCTTGGCATCATAATCCAGAAATCCTCTTTCGCCATCTCGGAAATCCCAAGTGCGCCCGCCGATACCGTATTCTTTTTTCAGCCAGTTGGCTTGCTCCTTTACTGTAGGCAATACTGTGGCAGAGAAAAATTCCTGTATGCGAAAACGCCCCTCACAAAAACCGCTGCCCATGACAAGAACATCGACAATGTCCTGCTCATCGATATGGGTGCCGTCATCCTTGATGGGCTGCTGCCAGCTTGCGCGGGGCTGTAATTGGCGGATGGTTTCCTGCTGCTGTTCAGGTGCGGGCAGACCGATGGCGGCGGCAGTTTCCTCGGCAAGGTTGCCGCGCCCCACGCTTTCCGGCAGGTCCTGCGCATCGGAAACAGAAACAGCGGAGGGCGATGACTCGCTCTCCGCTGCTTGGGGTTCGGTATTTACAGGCTCGTCACGATGGGCATCGCCAGTTCCGCTGCCTGCGCTTGCAGACTGTTCATGTGCGCCGTCCAGCCCAACGGGTCGTTGTTCTTGTCCGGTGCCGGGTTGCTGACCAGCAGCTTCGTGATGGTCTGCTCCACCTGCTCCCAATAGTGCTGCTCGGTCTGTTTCAGGTCGCTGTACAGCGTCCCGTCCAGCAGCATCTTGTCGTACAGCAGGGAGTGGTTCTCTTGCAGGAACTTCTCCCGCTGCAGACCGATTCTCCCGACCGGCGGTCTGTGCGCTTCCTTCATTGCCATCTTGGGCACCAGATACCCGTTCAGATTCGTCATATCCATGATCCTGCACCTCCTGTTGGTTCGTCTTGCTTACATTCTCATCATACTGTTTCGGCTGGGTCTTTGCAACACTGTCGATGCTCTTGACGACAGCGCCGATTTCGGCAAACATCTGCCGTCCCGCGCGATTGACGGCATTGCCAAGCGCCAAAACGGCGGATTCGGTATCAAAGCGGTCAATGTCCGCAAAGGCGTCCTGCGGCACGGCACTGTCGCCCAAACCGCAGCGCACTGCTGCCATATAGACGGCGCTCTGCGTAATGAGGTTGGCAAAAATCGCAGTTTGCTCCTGCGGCTTTGCCCATTCCAGCGTGCTGCCGATCACGGCATTTTGCAAATCGGCGTCCAGCTGTTTGCCGTGCTGTGCCACAAACAAGGCTGCCTGCAAGCCGAAGATCTCCGGCAGGCTCTCGGCGTTATGCTTTTCCTGCAGGGCTTGCAGGGTCGGATAGCGGTTGGCATCGGTGATTTGCCAGCCCAATGGTTTGGAGTCTTTGCCGGCAGGGTGGGTGTCCTTGATGTCAAACAGATACCGCACATTGCCCGCCATATTACCGGTGCCAAGGGACGCTACGCCGTGCGCACCGCGGTTGACCCAGCGCCCGGCAGCACGGTTCCAAGTGTCGATGTCCGCCAGCATGGTGGCGCCGGGGCGCTGGCTGTAAATAAGCGCCTGATTCGGGAAAGCGTAATGCGTTGTATACGCGGCTGAGCGCAAAAACGCCCGCCAGCTGTCGGCATTGTCTGCTACATCGGCAATCGCCTGATGTGCCTGCCGTAAAATATTTTGGTAATTCGCCAATCGGTTTCATCTCCTTTGCGGTAATAAAAAAGCCCTGCACATGGCTGTGCAGAGCTTATCCATTCGAGTAATTTAATTTTATGCGGGGCGGTTGTTACTGCGTTCGCTGCGTTTGATGCCCATAAACGGGGGAACCGAGGAACGGTTCAGCCCTTTTTCGTGCGCTTGTTTCATGGAAAATTCGTGTGCTGCAACCGCATCGATGAACGCACGCTGTTTTTCAGTGGCGTGGTAGTAATCAACCTTATACCGTTTGCATACGGCAAAAAAGACATTCAGATACTGAATGTTTTCCTTGGTCATTCGCGTGACCTCAAGCTCGGTTTTATCCTTTTGCATAAGCGTTCCTCCTTTATGAAAGATAGGTGCTGAAAATCTCCTGTGCGCTTTCGTCAGCAATCATTAACAACTTAGGACCGCCGGACATAGGCTGTGCAATAGGAATTGCACCAAAGTCCTTTATATAATGTTCCAGCAATTCATCGGTTTTGGCGGCAAAGGTGACAATACCGCCAAGGCTGGCATCAATGGACAGTTGAATACCAAAAGCAATCATCATGCGACCGATGCCAAGATACTTTTTGGGTTGGGAGATCGTAGGGTTGCTCTCAGGATGAGCTTCAATATCAACGATATAAATAGAAATACCGTTTTCATCTTCTTTGTATGCACCCAAGGCGACAATTTCACCTTCGTCGGTTTTCGCTGCGTATTTCTCTAGGTTGGGATCACCGATGAAATCGCTCGTCCAGTCGCTTTGCCAGCAGGATTTCGTAGTGGCAAGATCGGCGGTGGTGGCTCGATCGATTTCAATGGGGATTGTTTTCCCAGATGCTTCCTCGGTAACAAAATATTGAAGTATCATCGTATCACTCCTATAGGTATTATATCGAATTACCATAAAAAAATCAACAAACGAAATGTGAATGATTTCATGATAGAAAAACCAACAAAGAAAATCCAATTCATTTATGGGTGTATTTTCCTTTGCCGAGCTGATTTTGTTATCGTTCTTCGCGTGCAACGCTGCGTTTCTTGGTTTGTTCCAGCCCCGGCAGCAAGTCATCAACCTGTTTGTAACCAATCGGTTCCACATAGTAGGCGTGTGCCTCACCGCCCTCATGCGTTACAATAATATCACTGACCGACAAAGAGCGCATCTTCCTGCCGTTGGGACGGTTTTCCTGATTGTGCAGGCAGTAAAGGCTGTCCAGCGTCTGCCAGCATTCCATCTGCCCGCGGTACACCAGCTTATAGGATGCAGCATTTATACGGCCTTTGGTGTAGTCATACCGTAAAAACGCAATCTCACGGTTGTTGGTCTGGTAGATTTCATACGGCAGCAGCTCGTACTTCTTTCTTCGCAATCCCCACGGAAAAATGGTGCCCTTTTCAAAGAGAAGAGGCTGGCTCAGATTCTCCGGAAACAAAACCGGAATGATGGGTTCGCCACAATACAAAGAAGCGTAAATTCTGGTTTTGAATTTCTCTGCATCGACATACGGAATGCGTTCCCGAACGCATCCGTTGCAGTCAAGATATTCGATATAGCCAATGACCGTATCGTGTTTGTTCATCTCGGTGATTCTCCTTTATAATTAACGGCTCAACCTTTCCCAAAAAGAGATTTTACTTCCAAAGCGCTCATCCGGCGGGCGGACCTTGGCAACCGGCAAATCACCGGACAGCATATCCTCCACCTGTGGGAAGAACAGAAGCCGATTATAGCGCTCCGCCTGTTCTTTTGAAAGCCCCAACATTTTGGACTCACTGAGTCCACAAACCAGAAACCGCCCGCGTATCGTGCAACCATCTTCCAGTTGTCTGTTGTATTTCAGCCGGCTTTGGTTTTTACTGCACACAACGCCGATTTTCGATGTGCCGAACGGTTTCAGCAGCAAACTGTCGCCCTCGATTACCTCGGAAATTGCCGCCTGCGGGCTGTCAAAGGCAGCCTGATAGGGGCAGTAGCCCGGTTCTATAATCAAAACTCTTGTCATACCGCCACCTCATCGTTCGAAATCCTGCCGCTTGCGGTAGTAGTTTTCCAAAAGTTTCAGGATGGTGCTTTCCATCTGTTCGGAGGAAAAGCCCTTCGGGAAATAGCGTTCGACCTTGGATACGGCAATCGTGAGCTGCGGTTCGCGCGGCTTTACGCTGGGGGAACGGGCAGACATGATCCCGTGAATCTTGTCTTTCGTCAGAACACTTTCCTTGCTGGCAGCTTTCAGCTTCTGCGCTTGGGATAATGACGGTGTGCAGCCTTCCTCTTCCATGTAAGAGAGAAATTCTTCCTGTTCCTCCGGCGTCAGGTAGCTCAGCTCCACCGCGGGGGTGGTTTTGAGTCTGCCGTCATCCACAAGCTGCATCAGGTCGGGGGTGAGTTTGTTCAGCCGGATAAAACGCTGAACTTGCTTTACACTTTCTCCAGCTTCATCGGCGACTTTCTCAACGGAATATGGCTGCGATAAATTCTGGCCAAGTTGGCCAGAATTTATTTTTAACGGTCTGCCGCCTTTTCTTTTGATTGCCTCCAACTTCATCTGGTACGCCTTTGCCTTTTCGCTCGGCAGAATATGCTCGCGCTGGCAGTTGGAATCCACCATCAAAATAATGGCGGTGTCATCGTCCATATCCCGCACAATGCAGGGCATGGTGTCCACTCCGGCGCGCTGGCTGGCGTGGCAGCGGCGATGCCCGGCTACAATTTCATATCCGCCATCCCGGCGCGGGCGAACGATGGCGGGCGTCATCACGCCATATTCTTTGACGCTGTCCACCATCTTGTCCATTTCTTCATCATCGCGCACCTGAAACGGATGCCCCTCAAAGGGGTGCAGCTCAGACAGCGGCAGGATCTGGATTTTCTCCAACTTGGCATCCTGCCGTTCTTCCTCAGTGGAAAACAAGTCATCTATCGAGGGCAGTCGGATGTTTTTTGCGAGATCTCTCACCCTTTTCCACCTCCTTTGCCAATGCTCTGTAAGCAGTGCTCGCCGGGCATTGCTTACTATAACGAAGTACGCTCTCCGATTTAGTAAGGCTTTCACCGACTCTGGTGCAGCGCGGAACGATTGCCTGATAAATGCGCGTGTGCGGACCATAGCTTGTGTGAATGGCTTTGATCATATCCCGTGTCATATTGGTACGGTGGTCTGCCATGGTAATCAGGACACCGTCAATCTCCAGTTTAGGATTGATTTTCCTGCGAATTTTACGGATGGTGCCAATGATACTGGCAAGACCTTCGACATCAAGAATCAGCGGCTGTACGGGAATCAAAACTCTGTCTGCGGCTGCAAGAGAGGCGGTGACAAGGTTGCCGAGTTCCGGCATACAGTCAATCAGACAATAGTCGTATTTCCCTTGAAATGGTTCCAGCGCCCATTGCATTACGCATTCACGCATAAAGGTATTTGTCAAACTTCGCTGCAAATCAGAAAGTTGAATGTTGGCGGGAATGACATCTACTTTTTCATCGGTATGGATAACAACATCGGGTGGGTCTACCTCGTTGCAGGCAGCCTCAATCAGCTCTTTCAGGGACGCACCTTCGTTCCCCTGCGAACAGCCAAGGTATCGGCTCAGGCTGGCCTGCGGGTCGGCGTCCACCAGCAGTACTTTATAGCCCATATCTGCCAGTGCCACGCCTAAATTTACGGCGGTCGTCGTTTTGCCCACGCCGCCTTTTTGGTTGGCAATTGCTATTGTTTTCATACGCGCTCTCCTCGCTGTTTTTCAATCTTTGACTTGTACCAGATAAGGCTTTCGTTGTAGTCCTTACCTACGGCAGGCAGCCGTTTTTCCACATTGAATCCGCGCTCGGCAAGGCGCTGGGCAACCGTTTCGGCAAAGCGCAGCCCCGGCTCATCACGGTCAAAGCAGAGCACCACATTTTTCACCTGCGGATGCTGCTGCAAAAAGTAGTCGATGGGCAGATAGTTCAGCCCGCCCAGTGCCAGATAATGCACACTGCGCCACTTTCCAATGTCTGTATACTGCCGCAAGGTCGCGCCGGACATAGCATCAATCGGGGCCTCGTACAGCTCCACGGTATCGCAGTCCGGGTTTTCCGCTTGCATCAGAAATCCGTACTTCTTTTGGCTGCCGGTGACATCACCGCGGTAGGTGCCTTGGCAGCCACGTTGAAAAGCAGAACGCGGAACGCCGCCTTCATCCTTGCCCACAAAAACGCAGTTGCGGTAGTTGCCGCGCGTGGTCTGGTACAGGATGCCGCTGCCCACGCAGTAGCGCAGGACCTTAGGGCTGATACCGCGGTGCATCAGGTAGGCAGCAACGGCTTCGGCGTTTCGATCCGGGGTAGGAAGTGTAAATGGACGAGGCTCGTGCGGCTTTACAGGCGCTGCCTTAGCCGGTTGAAAAGAAACAGTGACCGGTGTCATCTCGTTCAGCAGACGAACCGCTGATACAAAGTCCATGCCCTCCACCTTGGTCAGATAATCAATGGCGTTGTTGCCGCCTACATTACGCGAAAACCAGTGGAAGAATCCATTGGCAGGCGTGATGATCAGGCTATCGTGCGTCCGAGTGCAGTACTCGCGATCCGTTTTGCGCACAAGTTCGCCGGGGTGATAGGTTTCCAAATACTGCATCACG